>Ga0190315_1000693_pt1 | contig 15477 bp, 14 predicted proteins | sample 48701101_MG_FD_161673 | JGI IMG/M metagenome (GOLD analysis project Ga0190315, IMG submission 161673) | Hydrothermal vent sediment bacterial communities from Southern Trench, Guaymas Basin, Mexico - 4870-11-0-1_MG | ecosystem: Environmental > Aquatic > Marine > Hydrothermal vents > Sediment ...
CCCCTTTACACCCTCTTCACCATCCTCCTCCTTTATCTAGGGATCAGGGAATCCAACCATGGGGCCCAGTTCTTTGGAGAGGAAGATAGCCCCCACATCGTTATAGACGAAATTGTAGGGTACCTGGTGACCATGCTTGGCATAAAATACGGATTCTGGCCCGTGGTACTGGGCTTCCTCCTCTTCAGAATCTGGGACATCTGGAAGCCCTTCTATCCTCTGGAAGACTTTCCAGGGGGATGGGGAGTTATGTTGGATGACTTAGCAGCAGGGGTTTTAGCAAATATCATGCTGAGGATAATCTTTTGAAGATGCTGATCTTCATAACAGCAGCTGTGCTCCTCTTGCTAGGAGCCCCAGAGGTCTGGGGAAAGGCCAAAATCGACATCAAAGCCGCCTCCATCAAAAGATATCCACAGGAGCACCTGGTAGTGGCCCAGGGCAAGGTGGAAATCACCTACCAGAACGTGAAGCTAGTGGCCGAGAAGGTAAGCCTCTACACCAACACCAAAGACCTCATAGCCGAGGGGAACGTCATACTTTACCAGGGCAAAGACTACCTCAAATGTGACCGCCTAGAGCTCAATCTATACACCAAAAAGGGAGTAGCCTATCGGGCCCGAGGCTTTTTCCATCCCTTCTACTACGCTGAAGGAGAAAAGATAGAAAAGGTAGGAGAAAAGCGCTACATCGTGGAAGAGGGACGCCTCACCACCTGTAGCCCTGGTGAGGAATGCGAGAAAACCCCCGACTGGTCTCTCAGAGCCAAAAAACTCACCATAGACGCCGGAGGATACGCTCAGGGGGGCCCTGTCTCCTTCTGGATCAAGAAGATCCCCGTCCTTTACACCCCCTACATAAAGGTGCCTGTATACCAAGAGAGGAAGACAGGCTTTCTAGTACCCCGACCGGGATACGACTCCAACAAGGGTTACTTCATAAGAGTGCCCTTCTTCTGGGCCATCTCCGAAAGCCAAGACGCCACCATCACCCTCACCCCTTACTCCAAACAGGGTCTCCGGGGAACCCTGGAGTACCGGTACGTCATTGATGAACGCTCCAAAGGCTACTTCCTGGGAGACTATATGGAGCGGCGGAATCCCAAGCGGAAGAAGTGGTCCATCTACTTCAAGCACAAGCAGTGGCTCAAAAATGATTGGAGGCTCCTGGCTAAAGCAGACATCCGGAGCGACGAGAGATATGCCCGGACCTACTTAGACGATCTGAATCGCAGGGTTGAGCAGTACACCGACTCCTACATCACCCTCACCAAAAACTGGCAATACACTCACTTCTACCTGGAGTTCAGAGGCAAAAAAGACATGGTCAACGAATACGGGGAAACCACCTATCGGTTCCCCCAGTTCAACCTCGCCCTGACCCCTACTCCTTTCTTCGGCTCCCTGCCCCTATACCTGGAAGCAGAAAACTCCATTCTGCGCTACGAAAAGAAGAACTCTAATCTAAACATCAGCCGTCAGGCCATTCGAGTGGATCTTCACCCCGCCCTCTCTATGCCCATAAATGTGAAAGACTGGTTCACCATCACCCCCAAAGCAGGCCTGAGGGAAACCTGGTATAACAAAAGCCTGGAGAACGATGGTAATCTAAGAAACAACTCCCAGGGCAGACTCCTGCCCGATGTTGAAGTGGCCCTCCGGGGACCCCAGATGGAAAGAGTCTTCCCACTAAAAGAAGAGAGAAATTTAAAACACACCATCATCCCTGAAGTGAAGTACACCTACATTCCACCCAAAGATCAGCATGAGATCCCCTTCTTCGATCCAGTAGACTATATTCCACCCCAGGATTCCTTCACCTTCTCCATCACCAACTGGCTCTACCTCTACACTCCTAAAAAAACTTTTAGGCTGGCCAAGGTTCGCGTTGAGCAGACCTACCACGCCCATTTCCACAAAAGAACCAGTACCACCAAGAGGCCTTTCACAGATCTCCTGATAGACGTAGACACCGACATCCTCCCCAAAGTCACCTTAGACACCCAAGTGAGATACAACGTTTACGGTGAAGGGATAACGGCATGGGACACCCAGGCCCGCCTCACTAGGAGCATCTTTCGACTCAAAGGAAGCTACCACTACCAAAAAGAGCCAGGGGAGCGCTTTGCCATTCTGGAGCCTGGCATAAGCCTGGGCCCCGTAGACCTGTGGGGAGCTGTAAGATACGATCTGAAAAACCACTACCCAAGGGAAAGGGAGATCAAAATCCTCTACACAGGAGCGTGCTGGTCCGTCACCGTGGATTATCTTCACATAGACAACAGAGGCACAGGAACGGGCACCGAAAAGAAAATCTCCTTCTTCATCACTCTCAAGGGTATAGGAACGGTGGGCAAGGGGAAATAATTCTTCACCTCACCCGAAAAAGGAGAAAAGCTATGGCCGTCCAGCAGCTAGATCTCCCTAGGGAATACGGATTCTTCAAAAAAGAGATAGACGATGCCGTAGCCCGGGTTTTGGCCTCGGGCAGGTTTATTCTGGGAGAAGAGGTCTCCCTCTTAGAAAAGGAGGTAGCCACTTACTGCGGGGCTGAACACGGCGTGGGTGTAGCCTCAGGCACCGACGCCCTCCATCTGGCCCTTAGAACCTTGGACTTAAAGCCCGGCCAGGAGGTGATCCTCCCTTCCTTCACCTTCATTGCTACTGCCGAAGCTGTAGCCTATTGCGGCGCCACTCCCGTCTTTGCGGACATAGACCCCCACACCCTCAACCTGGACCCCAACAAGGTAGAGGAAGCCATTACCCCCAAGACTAGAGCGATTCTGCCTGTCCACCTCTTTGGGCTGCCCGCTCCCATGAGAGAATTGACAGAGCTGGCTGAAATGAAGGACTTGGTCCTGGTGGAGGACGCCGCACAGGCCTTTGGAGCCTCCCTTGAAGACAAGAAGGTTGGCAACCTGGGAGACCTGGCCTGCTTCAGCTTTTTCCCTACCAAAAACCTCAACGCATACGGTGACGGAGGCATGGTCCTCACTTCCAGTGAAGAACTAGCCCAACGCCTCCGCTCATTGAGAAACCACGGCAGCGTGGAACGTCACCTCCATAAAGAAGTGGGCTTCAATAGTCGGTTGGACGAACTTCAGGCGGCCATTTTGCGAGTGAAACTGCCTCACATAGACTGGCTCAACGCCCAGAGGAGAGCCGTGGCTCAAGCCTATTCCAGAGCTCTGGAAGAAGTCGTAGAGGTACCCTTAGAGCCCAAGGGCTATTACCACGTATACCACCAGTACACCATCAGGACGCTCCACAGGGACGCTCTCCTCTCCCACCTCAGAGAAAAGGGAATAGGCTGCCAGGTCTACTACCCCCTCCCCATCCACATGCAGGAACCCTTCAAAGGGTATCCCCGCGGCCCGCTGGAAGAAACGGAAAAAGCCGCTAAGGAAGTCTTGTCCCTTCCCATTCACCCCTTTCTCACCCCTGCCGAGGTGGAAGAGGTGATCCAGACTGTCCTATCCTTCTTTTAATTAATCCCCCAAAGCCTGGCGAAGACGGTCCCCGTACTCTTTAAACTCTTCCTCATCGTATTTAAGGTGACGCCAGCCGAAGGCCACCCCGTCGTCGTAGAAGCGGGGGATAACATGGAGGTGGGCGTGGGCAATTTCCTGCCCGGCAGCGTCCCCGTTATTTATGAGCAAGTGATATCCATCGGGATCAAAGGCTTTGAGAATCCCTTTGGCCACTTCACGGGCCGCCAAGGCCATATCCTGCCATACATCGGGTGGGATTTCCACCACCCTTTCATAGTGGTCCTTGGACAGCACCAACACATGGCCCTTGTTTAAAGGATACAGATCCAAAATAGCCACACTCTTATCCGTCTCATACACCTTCTGGGCAGGAATTTCTCCTCTGACTATCTTGCAAAAGATACAGTCCATACATCACCTCCTTCATCTTTAGGAGCTAAAGCCCTTCGCCTTAAGCCTTTCACTCTTAGCATCTCATTTTCTCCTCTAAGCCATGGGAAATCAATGCCCCCGTACCTCCAAGGCCTCCACCAAGTGAAAAGCCCGAGCACTCACACCCGCCCTAGCCAGACACCGATTTATCTGAAGGACACAGGCGGGACAGGCTGTGAGGACTACCGAAGCCCCGGTATCCTCCACGGCCCCGGCTTTCACCTCCCCCACACCTAAAGAGACCTGAGGATAACCCAAAGCCAAACTACCACCAAAACCACAGCACCTGTCGAAGTCCCTCATCTCCACCAAATGAGGGCCTAGAATCTCTTTTAGGAAAGGCAATACCCCTTTCACCTCCTGGCCCCGACCCAAGTGGCAGGGCTCGTGATAGGTGGCCTTCTCGCCAAGCCCATAGTGAAAAGCCTCCCCTCCTGCTTCCAACATGACCTCCACCACGTCCTTTACGGGGATGGACAGGCGATAGGCCTTCTTGAGATAAGCGGTGCAGGTGGCACAGGCCGTTACCACCATAGAGGCCCCACTCTCCTCCAGAAACCGCGCGTTCAGCTCCTTGAGCCTTTCGGCCCCTTCCCTGTCCCCCATAGCTTCATGGGGATAGCCACAACAGCTCTGACCGTGGGGCACCACTACTCTGTAACCCAGCTCCACCAACACATCTACCGTAGCCTGGGCCATGGAAGGATAAGAGAAATCCAGAAGACACCCTAAGAAAAGAGCCACTGTCCCCCTCTCTCCACCCCCCCATTCCTGAGTCCCCTCCCGGGAGAAAGGCTTGACCAAAGGAGGCAACATGTCCCAGCCCTTGAGGATGGGTATCCTCAAGGCCAGCCCCCTATACTGGGGCACCTCCCTGCCCCACAGGGGCTGTCCCAGGAGTCCCAAGGCCACCAACCTCCGAGCCAATGCCTTGTCTTCCAAAACCTTGGCTAGAATCCTCTTGTAAAGGGGCTTGCCCCTTTTCTCCACCAGGATGGCCCGGCCCTCCTCCACCAAGTCCACAACAGGGGCCTTGTTGGTACACACCTCTTCACAGGCCATGCACAAAAGGCAGGTAGAGAGGTGGTCCTCAAGCCTTCCAGTGGGCTCCAACCGTCCCCCCTCCAAAGCCTCCAACAAGGCTATCCGTCCTCGGGCCACGGCCCACTCTCGGTGGAGAAGAGAGAAGGTGGGACATACAGTACGACAACGACCGCAGCGAACGCAGCGAGAGATAGCCTCCTCCCAGTCCACTTTACTCTCCATGGAAACTTACCTAATACTGAAAAGAGGCATGACGCAAGGGAAGAAGAACATTTACACCCTGGGCACCAGCAACCGAACCCTGGAGGAGTTCCTGGAAATCCTTCAGGCCTACGGCATCGGCCGGGTGGTAGACGTAAGGCGCTTCCCTACCAGCAGCCGATACCCCTGGTTCAATAAAGAACCCCTGACCCAAGCCCTTAAAAGGAAGGGCATATCTTGCCACCACCTGGGAGAAGAACTGGGAGGTTACAGGCGGGGCGGCTACCAGGCCTTCACCCAGACCCCAGCCTTCCAAGAGGCTCTAAAGAAACTAGAAGCCCTAGCCCTAGAAAACACCACCGCCATAATCTGCGCTGAAAGGCTCCCCTGGCGCTGTCACCGCCGGTTCATCACCCAGGCCCTGGAAGAGACGGGCTGGAGGGTTGTGCACATTCTGGAAAAGGACCGAACGTGGCAGCCATCAAAGGAACAACCTACCCTCTTCCCCAGGGAAGAGATTTGACCTTCCCAGCCCTTTCTGGTGGGATAAAGAAAAACTACGGGAGGACCCCATGAGGCTCACCTTTCTGGGCGGCGTCCAGACAGTGACAGGTTCCTGCTACCTCATCCAGGAGGAACAAGAGCTCCTGAAGCTGGTCTTCTCGGGGGACCTAGGTCGTTACCATTCCCTCATACTGAAAAACCCTACCCCCATAGACAACGCCCACGCGCTGCTGGTGGAGTCCACTTACGGCAACCGCCTCCACAAGAGCCTGGAAGCCAGCGAGTTCGACAAAGAGACCCTGGACCTCATGAAAACAGATCCCTACCCCTTCTCATTCCCTGGTCTCAAGATGGTCCGCAGCGCCAAAGAGTCCCGGGTACTCAACAGCATAGAAGAGGGTGTCATCATAGCGGGATCGGGCATGTGCACAGGGGGCAGGATAAAGCACCACCTAAAGCACAACCTGTGGAAATCCAACACCCACATCATCTTCGCAGGCTTCCAGACCAAAGGCACCCTGGGCAGAGGGAAGAGTTCCAGGAGCTGGAAGGCATCCTGGGCCATCTCCAGGACCAAGTGGAGAAATGTAGACAACACCCCAACCAGCCCACCCTTAGAGAACGTATGGCCCGCCTAATTCGCCTCTTAAAGCGGGTAGAAAAGGATTTGGAGGAGAAATGAAAGGAAAACTCACAAAGAGATTAGAGAAACTCCTGGGGGAGGAAAACATCACCACCCGCCCAGAGGATCTTTTATGCTACTCCTTCGATGCCACCCGGGAGGAGTTCATCCCTGACGTGGTGGTCTTCCCCTCAACCCCGGAAGAAGTGGTCAAAATCATGGAACTAGCCTGGGAAGAGGAAGTACCCGTCATCCCCAGAGGGGCAGGTTCGGGCTTCACAGGTGGTTCCCTGCCCGTCAAAGGAGGGATGGTGGTCTCCACGGAGAAGATGAACCGCATCTTGGAGATAGACGAGAGAAACCTCACAGCCTTGGTGGAACCGGGGGTAGTGACAGGAGAACTCCAGCAAACTGTGGAGGCCCTGGGTCTCTTCTACCCACCCGATCCCGCCAGCCTGACATTTAGCACCCTGGGAGGCAACGTGGCTGAGAATGCAGGAGGGCCTCGGGCGGTTAAGTACGGTGTCACCCGAGACTATGTCCTAGGTGTAGAAGCTGTCCTCCCCGGGGGAGAAAAGATCACCACAGGGAGAAAGGTGGTAAAAGACGTGGTAGGCTACGACCTCACCCGTCTCCTGGTGGGTTCGGAAGGCACCCTAGCCTTCTTCACCCGCATTCTTTTGAGACTCCTGCCCTATCCCCCGGCCACGGGTACCCTTTTGGCCCTCTTCTCTTCCAGAGAGCAAGCCGGAGAAGCCGTAGCCGCCATTATCCACTCCCGCGTTCTACCCACGGCCATAGAATTTGTGGATCGAGGAGCCCTGGACGCCGTCAAAAAGTACGCCGGGATAGAAATGGGAAACCAGGCCCAGGCTCTCCTTCTCATCGAAGTGGACGGGGAAGAAGAACTGGTACCCCGTCTCCTAGAAAAAGTGGCAGAAGTATGTCAACAAACAGGCGGCACCACCCGGGTGGCCAAGGATCAGGCCGAGGCCCAGGAGCTATGGCTGGCCCGTAGAGCCATCTCTCCAGCCATAGCTCAGATAGCCCCCACCAAGATCAACGAAGACATAGTCGTGCCCAGAAGTGAACTCCCCCGAGCCCTGGCCCGCATAGAAGCATTAGAAGAGAAGTACGGTCTACCCATCATCTGCTTCGGCCACGCCGGCGACGGCAACATCCACGTCAACATCATGACGGACAAGAAGGACCCTGAAAAATGGGCCAAGGCCCAAAAAGCTGTGAGAGAGGTCTTCGCCATCACCCTGGAGCTGGGTGGCACTCTAAGCGGAGAACACGGCGTGGGCATAACCAAAGCCCCATATCTCTCCATGGAACTCTCACCCCGGGTCATGGAACTCCTTAAAGGCATAAAGAGAGCCTTCGATCCCAAAAACCTCCTCAATCCAGGCAAAATGGGGCTGGACTAGAACAACTCATCCCCGACCTTGTGGCTTACCACTCAAAACACTATAAAAAACCTGAAGTACTGACCGCTAAGGAGAGGAAGTTGGCTCATCTGAAAAATGAACTGAAAACTCTGGCCGAAAAGTACGGCATCAAGATCATTTACGCCTTCGGCAGCAGGGCCAAAGAGGCCCTGGAGATGCTAGAGGGGAAGAGAGAAAAGCTTTCCCCATCGCATTCGGATTTGGACATTGGGATTCTGGTAGAGTCCCCTTTGACAGTAGACGAAAAAGTAGAGATAGCCACCGTTTTGGAAGATCTCTTCGACGCTCCCCAAGTGGACCTGGTAATTCTGAACGATGCCCCCCTCTTTCTTGCCCTGGAAATCATTTGCGGTGAACTCCTCTATGCCAGGGATCCCCGACATGAAGCCGAGTATCAGCTCTTCATCATGAGCCTAGCCGCCGAGTTAGAGCCTTACCGGAAAATGAGAGAAGAAATGGTTTTGGGAGGATGATCCCGTGTCTCCCGCAGGCATAAATAGAGAAGTGGTGATCCAAAGGACCATCTGGATAAAGGAAATGCTGGAGGGGCTTCGCCAGCTACCCTTGGAGGACGAAAAACTTTTCTTTTCTGATCCCAGGAATCCAGCGGCAGCTGAGTCTTATCTGAGACGGGCCCTAGAAGCCCTCATGGATTTAGGTCGTCACATCTTGGCCAAAGGTTTTGGTCAACCCGTGACCAGTTACAAGGAAATCGCACAGGGATTGGAAGAAAAGGGTGTGTTATCCAAGGAGCTGGGGGCCGTGATGCGCAAAATGGCAGGCTACAGAACCCGAATGGTCCACTTCTACCACGAAATCGGCTCAAAAGAGCTATATTCTATATGCAGGGACCATTTGGAGGAGATCGAAGAAGTTTTGGACGAAATGATAAAGTGGACAAAAGGTCCCTAGACGCATTTTTTTCAATCTCTTTGAGAGTTGCCGATGCCGTTTTGCAAGGAAATGTGGTTTGTATATACCTTTCCAAATCCCCGAGAGACGTCGGACTACCAATCAAAACATAAAGTCTTTCCCCCTCACCCCCAATAACCCTCCAGCACTTGGCGGAAGTGATGGATACGGGGTCGGTTTTCGTCCCATTCAATGGCTATGAAATCCACGGAGTAATCGCCCTTCCAGCCCGTCTTTTTGAGGTAGATCTGGACCGCACGCCACAGGTGGTCCTGTTTTTTCCTGCTCAAGGCCTCCCGGGGGTCTAAAAGGCCACCCCTGGTGACGGTGCGGACCTCCACGAGATGCAAGCAGCCGCCTTTTTCGGCCACGACATCTATTTCACCCCAGCGTGTGTAAAAGTTGCGCTCCCGGATCTTGTAGCCCTGCTCTTTGAGAAGCGAGACGGCCAGGTCCTCGCCTTTTTTGCCAAGAGGACGGGTCTCGCTCATCTCAGACCTTTTTGGAGACCCCTCTAAAGGTCCTCCTATGGATGGGGCAGGGACCGTGGAGCTTGAGGGCCTCTTTGTGCTCCCGGGTGGCATAACCTTTATGGGACGCGAAGCCGTACTGGGGATAGAGGCGGTGGTAGCCCATCATTAGTCGGTCCCTCACCACCTTGGCTACAATGGAGGCAGCAGCTATGGAAAGGCTTTTATCGTCGCCTTTAACTACCCGTACCGTGGGAATGTCCAGTCCTCTGAGGTTCATGCCATCCACCAGAACCAGCTGGGGTTTCACCTCCAGCCCCTTTACAGCTCGCCTCATGGCCTCAGCAGCAGCTTGGTAAATGTTGACACTGTCTATTGCCTTCCAGCCCACCACCCCCACCCGCCAAGCCAGGGCTCTCTCTTTGATGAGCTCAAAAAGCTCCTCCCTCTCCTGAGCCGTAAGGGCCTTGGAGTCCCTGACTCCGGGCAAAGGCTCGTTCAGGGGCAGAACCACCGCCGCTGCCACCACGGGACCCGCCAGGCATCCCCGACCCGCCTCGTCTACGCCGGCCAGGACGGAAAAACCCTCCTCCAAAAAAGTCAAATCGAAGGCCAAGCGAGGATCGGAAGAGCTTAAGGACAAAGAAAGAGGGATGAAAGATGAAAATTCCTTTTGATTACCCCACTTTTTCATAATTATCCCCCTGACACTCCCCGCACCTCTCGCTTTTAGCCCTTCGCCCTTACCCTCGCTCCTCTCTCAAACGCCTCCTGATGTGTTTCATCTTCACCTCCATGAGGTGTGGCTTGTAGCCTTCCTTCTGGAGATCCTTCAGGATGGTCAAAGCATCCCTTAGCCTTTTCTGATCCTCCCGAAGGCCAGCCATAGCTAAAAGAGCCTCATGAGCCAAATCCCCTTTGCCCTGGGTGATCACCCTACTATAAAGCTCTTCCGCCTTCTTCCATGCACCGACGCTCTTGAAAAGATCAGCCAGTACTAGAGCGAAACGGAGATTTCCCAGCCCTTCCCTCTCCTTAAGAAACTCCCTAGCCAGGGCTACAGCCTTTTTCATGTCCCCTGCCCGGATGGCATACTCCACCATGAGCTTTTCCTTTCGGGGATCAGGAGAAGGAAAGGAGGTTCCTTCCAAAATCTCCAGTCCCCCCCGTGGATCGTTCAAGTCTTTGGCCCTGATCTCGGCCATAAGGAAAAGAGCCTCCCGACGGTACCTTTCAGGAAAGCTCCCCTTCACCAAGGTCTGACAATAGTCCAGGGCTTTCTGGGACCTTTGGTAAACCACCCTCTCCATCTGGGCTAGCTTCAAAAGAGAACGGGCAGCCCATTCAGAGTCTCCCCCCTTCTTCGCTACACCAAGAAAGGAACGGTAGGCAAGCTGGAACCTTCCCTGGGACAGGGCCTTGTCACCCCGGAAATAAGCCTCCTTCTCTCCCCTGAAACAACCAGGCAGGAGAAGAAGAAAGAGCAGAAATAGAAAAACCCATCTCCCGGAGACCCCCACCATAGTGCATCCCCGCCCGGGCTCATCCCACATGACAAGAAGACAAAGGAAAGCTCATCACTCCTCGTCCTCCCTCTCCCTCACCAGGCTCACACCCACCACAACGTCCTGGGCAGGCAGGTCCATGAGCTTCACCCCCTGAGTAGACCGGCCCATGACCGATACCTCTTGGGCCTTAAGGCGGATGGCCATGCCCTCATGAGTTGCGATGAAAAGCTCATCCTGGGAGTTGACGGCTAGAATGGCCACCATTCTGCCCGTCCTATCAGTGAGACGATGAGTTGTGACCCCTTGCCCACCCCGGGCCTGGACGCGATAGGCCCCTTTAGGAGTGCGCTTGCCGTAGCCCTTCTCCGTCACCGTAAGGATGTGCTCCCCTTCCAAAACCTCCATACCCACCACCACGTCTCCGGAAGCCAGACGGATGCCCCGGACACCCCGGGCAGCCCTACCCATGGCCCTCACCTGGGAAGAGGAAAAGACTATAGCCCTTCCTCTCCGAGTGCCTATGATCACGGGGGTCTCTTGATCTACAGGCTTCACCGAGATGAGCTCATCACCCTCGTCCAGATGAATGGCAATGATGCCTCCCCGACGCACGTGGCGGAATTGGTCCAGGGAAACTTTCTTCACCACCCCCAACCTAGTGGCCATCATGAGATGTCCATTCTGGTCCTTCTCCATAAGATGGGCGAAGGCCGTCACCTTCTCCCCCTCATCCAGACGCAGAAGCTGGTTGATGGGTTTGCCCTTGGCCTGACGGGACCCCTCGGGAATCTCGTAGACTTTCAGGAGGTGAACCTTACCCCGGTTGGTGAAGAAGAGAAGGTAGTCCAAGGTAGAAGCCACATATAGGTGTTCCACAAAGTCCTCATCTCTTACTTCCAAGGCCTTCTTACCCCGGCCCCCTTTTCGCTGGCTCCTGTACTGAGCCAAGAGAGTGCGCTTCACAAGACCCCGATGGGTGAGGGTGACCACCATATCCTCTTCTTTGATGAACTCTTCTGGGTCGAAAACCTCCACCTCTTGGAGAATACCCGTCCTACGCTCGTCACCGTAGCGCTCCCTAATCTGAAGGAGCTCATCTTTAATGACCTTCCACAGGACTGCCTCCTCCCCAAGAATGGTCTCTAACTCTTTGATGAGGGCCAGAACCTCCTGGTACTCCTTCTCGATCTTGTCCCTCTCAAGGGCCGTGAGGCGCTGGAGTCTCATGTCCAGGATGGCTTGGGCCTGCTTCTCCGAAAGGGCAAACTTTCCCATGAGCCCCTGACGAGCCTCCTGGGGTGTATCCGAGGCCCGGATGAGGGCGATGATCTCATCCAGGTGGTCCAGAGCAATCTTAAGTCCCTCCAGGATGTGGGCCCTGTCCCGAGCCCTCTCCAAATCGAAGAGGGTCCGGCGGGTCACCACCTCCCGGCGGAAGTCCAAGAAGGCCTTCAGCATTTCTGGCAGAGAGAGAAGTCTGGGAGCCCCATCCACCAAGGCAATGAGAATAATCCCAAAACCCGTCTCTAAGGGGGTGTAGCGGTAGAGCTTCTTCAAGACAAAATCGGGGTCCTCGTCCCGCTTGAGCTCCATAACTATGCGCACCCCGTGGCGGTCAGACTCGTCCCTGACAGCCTGAACCTCCTCCAGTTTCCCCTCCAAAGCCAACTGGGAAATCCGCTCCACCAAAGAGGCTTTGTTAAGCTGATAGGGTATCTCTTTCACCACCAGGGCCTGACGCTTTCCCCTTAGCTGCTCTACCTCCACTTTGGCCCGCAGACGCAAAGAACCCCGGCCCGTCTTGTAAGCCCGGATTATCTCGTCCCGGCCACAGATAAATGCACCCGTGGGAAAGTCAGGACCTTGGATGAAGTTCATGAGTTCCTCCACCGTGGCCTCGGGGTGATCAATCATGTAAACCAGGGCATCCACCACTTCCGAGAGGTTGTGGGGGGGAATATTGGTAGCCATACCCACTGCTATGCCCGAAGTGCCATTGACCAAGAGATTCGGCACCCGAGCGGGCAGCACCGTAGGCTCCTGGAAAGAGCCGTCGAAGTTGGGAACGAAGTCCACGGTGTCTTTTTCGATGTCCCTCAGGAACTCCTCGGCCAAGGCCGTAATCCTCACCTCGGTATACCTCATGGCGGCGGGAGGGTCCCCATCCAGGGAGCCAAAGTTTCCCTGACCATCCACAAGGGGATAGCGCATGGTAAATTCCTGAGCCATCCTCACCAAGGCATCATACACGGCGGCGTCGCCGTGGGGATGGAACTTACCCAAGACCTCACCCACCACCCTGGCAGACTTCTTGAAAGGGCGATTGTGCCACAGGCCCAGCTCTTGCATGGCATAGAGGATACGGCGATGAACGGGTTTCAGGCCGTCCCTGATGTCGGGCAGGGCCCTGCCCACGATAACGCTCATAGCATAATCGATGTAGGCACTCTTCATCTCCTCTTCAATGCTGATGGGAATCACCTGGGCCATAAAGGACAACCTCCCTAGAATAATAAGAATGGACTACAAAGGATGAGAGATGGAAACCTCATCCCCAGCAACCCCAATCCACTTCCTCACCTCTTATGCCTTACCCCTGTATTATCCTTGGTACCCGGAAGAACCCCCTGTCGTCTTCATCGGGGGCATTGGCCAGTGCCTCGTCCTGGGGCAGGGAAGGCTCAACCTCATCCTCCCTCATAACGTTGGTCTGGGCCAAGGCATGGAAAGTAGGCTCTACATCCTGGGTATCCAGCTCCCTCAGCTGGTCCACATACTGGAGGATTTTATTGAGCTGGTGGGTGAATGCCTCCACCTCCTCCTCAGTGAACTCCAGCCGAGCCAACTGCGCCACATGTAGAACCTCTGCCTTGCTAATCTTTTCCATGGAACTCCTCCAATTAGGGTATCACCTGAAACTCCAAAGGACAAATCATGAAGACGATGGAGAAAAAATCTCTATCTCCCGCCCTGATCTTTCATCCTCCGTCCTTCTGCTTTCACCATTCACGATCAAGGCCCCCTCCTGAGCCGAGCGAAACGAGCCACCAACAGCTTCTCTCCCACTTTATCGAAGATGACCCTCACCTTCAAGGACTCACCGAAGCCCTGGGTTCCCAAGACCTTCCCAGACCCGAAAATAGGATGAATTACCCGATCCCCTCGTTTCCATTGAGGTGAGCCCTCCTCCTCTCGAGGCCTAGCAGCCGCCCTTCCTCTGACCACAGAAGGAGCCGCCTGGGGCATCCGGGGCTCTTCGCCCTCCACCTTCACCAGTTCCACAGGGATGGAATTGAGGAAACGGGAGGGAGCAAAGGCCCGTTTCCGACCGTAATAGAGCCTGGTCTTGGCCCGAATGAGAAAGAGGAGCTCCATAGCCCGGGTGATACCCACGTAGCAGAGGCGCCTTTCCTCCTCCAGACTCGTCAGGCTATCCATAGACAGGATATGGGGAAGGAAACCCTCTTCCATACCCACCATAAAAACCACAGGAAACTCCAGCCCTTTGGCGGAGTGGAGGGTCATGAGAGTCACCATATCCCCCTGCCCCCCCTCGTCCTGAGGAGTGGCCAGGGAAGCCCTGTCAATGAACTCCCTGAGCCCATCGTCCACGTCGTCATACTCCACGGCCACATTGATGAGCTCCCTAAGGTTCTCCAGGCGTCCCTGAGCCTCCACAGTATCCTCCTCTTCCAAAGCCCGACGGTAGCCCGTTTTATCCAGGAGATAATCTATGAAAGCCGAAAGGGGCATATCCTGAGCCACATCTCGGAGCTCATCCATGAGACTCACAAAAGAGAGGAGCCGAGCCCGGAGAAGGGAGGACAAAACCTCGCCTTCCAGAGCTGCCTTGAGCCCTTCTCCCAAGGGAAAACCGCCCCTACGGCAGAACTCCAAGACCCGCTCCACGGTCTTATCACCAATGCCCCGACGGGGCACGTTTACCACGCGACGAAAAGCCAACACGTCGTCGGGGTTCTCCACCAACCTCAAGTAGGCCACTACGTCCTTCACCTCCCTCCGGTCGTAGAACCTCAAGCCCCCCACCACCAGGTAAGGGATACCCCGACGGGCTAGGGTCTCCTCCAAGGGACGGGACTGGGCATTGGTCCTGTAAAAGACGGCGAAGTGGGACAACGGCCTCTCTCTGGAGAGTTCCCGAATCTTTGAAGCTACATAGTTGGCCTCGTCCCTCTCGTCCCGGGCTACATACAGAACCACAGGCTCGCCCTTAGGTTTGGAGGTGTAAAGGCGCTTCTCTTTACGGAGGGTGTTCTCCTTCACCACATGCCAAGCCACCTCCAAGATGGTCTGGGTGGAGCGGTAGTTCTCTTCAAGCCGCACCACCTTGGCCTCGGGGAAGTCCCTCTCGAAGAGGAAGATGTTGCGCACGTCGGCTCCCCGCCAGCTATAAATGGCCTGGTCGTCATCACCCACCACGCAGAGATTCCGGTGCTTCTCGGCCATGATCCGGACTATACGGTACTGGGGGGTGTTAGTGTCCTGATACTCATCCACCATAATATAGCAGAACCGTTTCTGGAGAAAGTTCCTGACCAGCTCGTCCTCCTCCAAAAGCTTCAAAGGCAGCAAAATGAGATCGTCAAAATCCACAGCGTTGTGGAGGCGCAAAAACTCCCGGTATTGCTGATAGACCTGGGCTACCACCCTCTCCCAGTCCCCCTCGGCCGCTAACTCGTCTGGGTCCCCCTGGGCCACCCGAGCCCGGCTCATGGCTGCCAGGACCCCCCGGGGGGTGAACCGCTTGTCGTCCACGTTGAGCTCCTTCAAAATGTCCCGGACTACCACCAGCTGATCCGAATCGTCATAGACATTGAAGTCC
>Ga0190315_1000696_pt1 | contig 15412 bp, 14 predicted proteins | sample 48701101_MG_FD_161673 | JGI IMG/M metagenome (GOLD analysis project Ga0190315, IMG submission 161673) | Hydrothermal vent sediment bacterial communities from Southern Trench, Guaymas Basin, Mexico - 4870-11-0-1_MG | ecosystem: Environmental > Aquatic > Marine > Hydrothermal vents > Sediment ...
AAGTTGATTTTGTCGGGATAAAATTGAAATTAAAAATCATTGCCGATCGCCATGTGGAAACAGATTTTGGAACCGGCGCGCTGGGCGTAACCCCGGCGCATTCAATGGCGGACTGGCAGATGGCGGAGGAAAATAATCTTGAAATTATAAAAGTAATCGGCGAAGATGGAAAAATCAAAAATAATTTCGGCGAATACTCTAACAAATCAGTTGAAGAAGCGCGGGAGATGGTCGTTGAAAATTTGAGAAAAAATAATTTATTAGAGAAGGAAGAAGAAATAGAAAATAATTTATCTCTTTGCTACCGTTGTGGAACGGCGATTGAGCCTCTGCCTTCAAAACAGTGGTTTGTGAGCGTGAGTTCAAAGTTCAAAGTTCAAAGTTCAAAGTTCAAGGGTATTAAAAAATGGCAAGAAACAAGTTTAAAGGAATTAGCGAGTGTGGTAGCGGAGAATGATCAAATTAAATTTATTCCAGAACGATTTAAAAAAAGGTATTTGGATTGGATGGAAAATTTGCATGATTGGTGCATTTCCCGGCAGATTTGGTTTGGGCATCGGATACCAGTGTGGTATCGGACTAAATCACAAATTCAAAATTCCAAATCTCAAATAAATTCAAAATTCAAAATTCAAAGTTCCATAGTATATACTATGATACCGAAAAACAATGGAGGTAATAAAGATGGTGAAATTCAGGAAATAGAAGATCAAGAAATTTATGTCGGAACCGAACCGCCGAAAGGCGAGGGTTGGGTTCAGGACGAGGATTCTCTTGACACTTGGTTCTCTTCCGGAATGTGGACTTTTTCAACGCTGGGATGGCCGGATAATTTTAAGGACGGCAAGAAAATAAACGATTTGGCAAAATTTCATCCGACGCAAGTCTTGGAAACCGGATACGAAATTTTAACGCTTTGGGTTTCACGAATGATTATGATGTCCTTGTTTGCTTTACAGGAAATTCCGTTTGAAAATGTTTATCTGCACGGGATGCTTTTGGATAAGCGTGGCAAGAAGATGAGCAAGTCAAGAGGAAACGGAATTGATCCGATTGATATGATAGAGAAATACGGCGCGGACGCGGCGCGGCTATCGCTTTTAACAGGAATGACTCCGGGAAATGATATTCGGTTTTTTGAGGAAAAGATTGAAGGGTCTCGAAATTTTATTAACAAATTGTGGAATGTTTCTCGATTCATATTGTCTGAACGCATTGAAAATGTTGGCGATAAAAAAAATTCCTTGGTATCTGAAGGTGAAAAATTGGATATTGGATATTGGATATTAGATATTAAGTATGAAAATTTGAGTTTGGCGGACAAGTGGATTTTAAGTAAACTAAATAATTTAGTTAAAGAAGTTACGGATGATTTAAATAATTATAAATTTTCACAAGCGGGGGAGAAATTAAAAGATTTTACTTGGGGCGATTTTGCGGATTGGTATATTGAAGTTTCAAAAATTGAAAAAAATAAAGATGAAATTTTAGTTTATGTTCTGGAAACTATATTAAAACTTTGGCATCCATTTATTCCTTTTGTAACGGAAGAAATTTGGAAGAATATTAAACCTGCTTCTAATTCCTTCCAAGAAGGAAACGGGCGCGCTTCTAAAAATCCCCCTAGCTCCTTTTTACAAAGAAGGGACAACAACTTATTAATGATAGAAAAATGGCCGAGTGGGGAACAAAATTTTTCGTTTCCCGCGACGGAGGATGATTTTGAGTTGATCAAAAATATTATTGTTGCCGTTAGAAATGCCCGGACGGAGAATAAGGTTGAACCGTCCCGAAAAATAAACGCTATTATTCACGCTGGCGATAAAAATAAAAAGAAACTTCTTGAGTCGCAGGCTGACCTAATTAAAGGAATGCGAACAGGCATTGATAAACTGGAAATAAAAGAAACCGGCAAGAAAATTGATAAAGCGGCTTATATTATTGTTAATAAAGTTGAAATTTATTTAACAGAAATGATTGACGAAGAAAAGGAAGAAAGAAGAATAAATAAAGAAATTGGCAATTTAGAGAAACTGATCGACGGCGCCAGTAAAAAACTATCAAACGAAGAATTTGTTAAAAAAGCGCCGCCGCAAGTTGTAAAACAAGAGCGCGCGAAACTTAAAACGCGGCGAGAAGAGCTGGAGAATTTGAAAAAGCGGTTAAGCGGGTTGAAACAAATTTAGTTTGCGATTTTGTTAAATTTACAAAAAGTGTTATAATGGTGTCATCTAAACATTTTACAAGGTGTTGCGCTGTGGTGTTCCTTGTTTAAATGTTAGTATGTTTAAATGTTAAAATGTAAAAAACTATGACAAAACAAAAAAAATCGTTTCTGGACAAAATTGTGGGCGCTAAGGAAAAAGATTTGGAGGAAAGTATTAATTTAGAGCAGGATCTGGATCAATCGGAAGAATTTGCCGATAAACATAGCAACGAAAAAGAACCAGAACAGGAGCTAGATGATGTTTCAAAGGAACAAATAAAAAAGGATATTTTAGAATCTGAAAAGGGAGAGATGAAAAAAACTGCCCATAATTCCTCGTCCCAAAAAAATGAGATAGATCAAGAGGAGAGTAAAAAAAATACATCTGAAAAATGGTTGGGTGATTCCGAGCCTTTGTCAAATGAAAATGGCGAGGAAGGGCAGTTGGCAATTGATGTTTACCAGACAGCCCAGGATATTATTATCAAATCTATTGTGGGAGGGGTGAAATCGGAAGAGCTGGACATTTCCATTAATAATGACATGGTAACCATTAAGGGCGTTCGCCAGAATCCTGACAAAGTCGCCTCGGAAGATTATTATTATCAGGAATGTTTTTGGGGAAATTTTTCGCGCTCGGTTATTTTGCCAACTGAAGTGGATGTTGAAAATATCAAAGCGGCAATAAAAAATGGCATCTTGACTGTCAAACTTCCCAAATTGAAAAAAACAGTTTCAAGGAAAATAAAGGTGGAAAGCGCTTAAGCGTCTAAACATCTAAGTGTACTAGCACTAAACATAGGATATTTTTTGTGGAGTGTCGCGCCGCAAAGGTTTGTTTAAATTTTAAAATGTTCAAATTTTAAAATGTTTGATTTACTATGTGGAAAACCGAGCAGTTTTTTGGGAATTGATATTGGTACGATGGGTATTAAAGTAGTTCAGCTGGGCCGCGAGAAGAATAAACTTAAGCTTGAAACTTATGGCTTGCTTGAAACCTATGATTCTTTTGAGCTCTTGAATAATTCCCTAAGGATTAAAAATTCAGCTTCTTTAAATAACCGAGTTTCTGAGTTATTAAGCGAGGTTATTCAAAAATCTAAAGTGACTGCCAAACGAGCGGCAATGTCTATTCCAATTTTTTCCACCTTTTCCACTCTAGTTGAATTGCCTGATATGTCTGACAATGAAATAAGATCAGCTATGCCATTTGAAGCGAGAAAATATATTCCCATTCCTTTAGACGAAGTTATTTTAGGTTGGAGTGTTGTCGGCAGAAAGGATGATCAAAGGGAAGGGGAGCTTAATGGCAGAAAATTGAAAAAAGTTCAAATTCTTTTGGTGGCAATTTCAAAAGAAATTGCCAAAAGATATACTCAAATTGCTAAGCTTGCCGGATTGAAAGTGGATGTTTTGGAAACAGAGTCGTTTTCTTTGGCTAGATCGCTAATCAGGAATGGCAGCGGTCAAGGTTTTGATCCCGTTGTTATAGTTGATATTGGTTCTAGAACGACAAATATCATTGTTGTTGGCGGTGACGGGTTGGTAATGAAAAATCACAGTGTTGATATGAGCGGAGACGAGATAACGAGGGCGCTGAGTTACGGGCTGGGAGTTGATTTTGAACGGGCGGAATCTCTTAAGAGAAATTTTGGTTTGGGATGTCAGGGGATTAGCGGAAAAAAAATTTACGAAATTGCAATTCCGCTGGCGGATGTAGTAGTGGCAGAGGTTGAGAAAATGATGAAGTATTATTTTTCCAAAAGAGGCAAGCAAGTGAAGAAAATAATTTTGACTGGCGGCTCGGCCAATCTTAAAGGGCTGGATAGTTATTTTAATAGAAAACTTGGATTAACTATTGAGAGAGGAGATCCATGGAAGGGATTGTCTTATCCTGATTCCCTATCGCCGATTTTGTGGGAAATCGCCCCGTCTTTTTCAGTAGCTGTCGGTTTGGCAGTCGCGGGATTTGATAGAAAATAAAATTACTGCATTTAGAGACCGCTGGTTTTTTCATAGTTTCTCTCTAGGAAAGGGATTATGGGTGTGTAAGGATTTTTAATTTTTAATTTTGTGATTTTTAGTGAATTTAGAATTTGCGCGTTTGATCAGTTCTGTTTTGGTTACAGGTGTTTATTTGCGCGCTGTTTAGAAATTAGACACTGGTAAACATTGGCTGAAAGTACAGATAAATACAGATTGAAATGAATAGGGTCTGCTGATTTTCTCCTATTTTTCCTCTCCCTAGACAATCTCTAGGCAAGGGGAGGCTGGGAGGGATTGGAGAAATCGGCTGAGACAAGCTAAATTATTTTTTAGATATTTATGAATTTGTCTCTTTTTATAGAAACTAGATGAAAATCAACGAGTCCTATGTAAGTTCTAGAGTTTCCAGTTTTTAGTTTCTAAAAATTTAGAATTTGGATAACGGTTGACAGTTTAATAATAGCAAATATGAAAAGCTTTCCTAATAGTGAAAAAATTATTGATTTTCTTATATCTAAGAAAATAATAAGCCAGGACCAGGCAAAAGTTATTATTAGTGAAAGCGAGGAAACTGGAAAAGATATTTTTAGCATTATTTTGAGCAAGAAATTAGTTGATGAAGAGGAACTAGCAAAAATTAAAGCCGATTTTTTAGAGGTTCCCTATATTAATTTAGAAGAAGAAACTATTCCCAGGGACACTCTGAATGAGATTCCGGAAGAATCAGCCGCCTATTATGGACTTATTCCTTTTGAAAAAAATGGGAAAAATATCAAGGTGGCGATGATTAATCCCGGCGATGTTGAAGCGCGGGAAGCGCTGAAATTTATTTCGGAGAAACATAATTTAAAAACAGAGATTTACCTGATTTCCCAAAGGGTTTTTAATTCTTTGATTAAGCAATATCGGACGGTTGGCTTTGAACTGAAAACAGCTCTTGAAAAGGCGGAGAAAGGAATAGAATCAAAGGAAGTTACCTACGCTAAAGGAGAGAAAGAGGATAGCGCTAAAGAATTTTTTAAAGAAGCGCCGATCAGTAAAATAGTCAATATAATTTTAAAACATGCTATTGATGGTCACGCCAGCGATATTCATATAGAGCCGCTGGAAAATGAATCAAGAGTAAGATATCGCTTAGATGGTGTTTTACATACCAGCTTAATTTTGCCTTTGAGAATTCATCCGGCAATTGTTTCTAGAATTAAGATTTTGGCTAACCTTAAAATAGATGAAAACAGAAGACCTCAGGATGGAAGATTTCATTTTTTATTGTCAAAAAAGAATGGTGGAGAAAAGGGAGTTGATTTAAGGGTTTCTACTTTTCCTGTCTCAAATGGAGAAAAGGTGGTAATGAGAATTTTAGATACTTCAAGCGGTGTGAAAACACTTAAGGAGCTTGGAATCACAGGAAGGAGTTTGAAAATTCTTGAGGAAAATGTTAAAAAATCGTTTGGAATGATTTTGGCAACCGGTCCGACCGGATCAGGGAAATCAACTACCTTGTACGCTATTCTGAATATTATTAACCAGGAAGGAGTTAATATTATTACCCTGGAAGACCCAATAGAATACCAATTGAAAGGGATTAACCAAAGCCAAGTTAATCCTGAAATAGGATTCACTTTTGCTTCTGGATTGAGGTCAATCTTGCGTCAGGATCCGGATATTATCATGGTTGGCGAAATCAGGGACAGGGAAACGGCGGAGTTGGCAACGCACGCCGCGTTAACCGGCCATCTGGTTCTTTCAACTCTGCACACTAATGACGCTATTGGCGTTATTCCTCGCTTGATTGATATGGGAATAGAGTCGTTTTTAATTTCTTCCTCTTTAAATGTTATTATTGCCCAACGGCTGGTGCGAAGAATTTGCGAGCACTGCAAAGAAGAAATCAAGGCTTCTCCCGGGATGGAAAAAATGATTTTAGAAGAACTTGAAGATATTCCAAGCGAACAAAAAAAAGAGCTCAATTTAAATCTGCCGATTCAGCTGTTCAAGGGGAAAGGATGTAAATATTGCGGCCAAGAAGGATATTTAGGAAGAATTTCCATTTGCGAAGTTTTAACGGTGGATTCAGGGCTGGAAGAAATTATTTCCAGCAAACCTTCGGAAGACCTAATCAAAAAAGAAGCTAGGAAGCAAGGAATGATCACAATGAGGCAGGATGGAATTATTAAAGCGCTAAAAGGAATAACGACGATGGAGGAAGTTTTGAAAGCGAGCGAAGAATAAATTAGATATTAGATATTGGGGAATTTTAAGTTTGTTGTTCTAGAAAATTTCAGGCGGAGCGGAAGAATTTAGCGGAGACTTATTATTCCACTATACTTTTTTAAAAACAGTAAGCGAACAGTAAAAGGATAATACTGATTGTAGTAGTGGATCCCAGATATTTTTTCTTTCGCTATCGTTCCAGAAAAAATTCTGGAGTGACAAATCTGAACACGCAAATTCTAAATATAATCTTTTTATCATCTGACATAATTCTATGGAAGAAGTAAAAAAACAAACAAAAACCAGAATTCTGATTATTGAAGACGATGTTTTTATTATGGATATGTATGAGACCAAATTTAAAATGGCTGGATTTGAGGTGTTAAGGGCGGAAAATGGCGACAAAGGAATTAAGGTGGCTAGGAAAGAAAAACCAGATTTAATAGTGTTGGACATTGTGATGCCCCAGATGGATGGTCTTGAAGTTTTGAAAGTGACCAAAGGAGATTCGGAACTAAAAGACATTCCTGTTGTTCTTTTAACTAATTTGGGACAAAGGGAAAATATTGAAGAGGGGTTAAAACTGGGCGCTGACGACTATATTATTAAAGCGCATTTTACTCCCGATGAGGTGGTTGGGAAGGTGAAGAAAGTGTTAAGAAAAAGCAAGTGACCGTGAATAAAAAACGGGAAGTAAAATTAAAAAAATGTAAATTATTTGTCTTAATTCTGGAAATTTTTTAATTTTTAATTTCCAATTTTAAACTTTTTAATTGCCTGAAATCCGGGTTGGTTAGCTTGATCCGCGCCCCATTTAATAGCATGCGAATAAGCACGAATTAGGTGAATTGGCGCGAATTGAAAATTCAATAAAAATTAAAGATTTAAAATTAAAAATTGTTTTCAGGGTTTAAAATTATTTATTTCTAATCATAATATTTATGTCTAACATCAATCTAAAACAAGAATTAGACGAATTAATTATTAGCACGGCTGAGCAAGGAGCTTCTGATTTGCACTTTTCAGTCGGGCGGCATCCAACATTAAGAGTTGACGGAAAACTTTTGCCTCTGTCTAATCGAGAGATTCTTACTCCTCAGAGAGTTGAGCAGTTTGCCGACCTGATTTTGCCGGATGACTTAAGAGAATGTCTCCTGAATGAGAAAGAGGTTGATTTTTCTTACGACTTTCATGGGAAAATGAGATTCAGGACGAATATTTTTCATCAGAAAGGATTTTTGGGAATAGCGATGAGATTAATTCCTTCCAAGATTAGAACTCTGGAGGAATTAAATCTGCCGATTATTTTGGAAAAATTCACCCGTTATTCGCAAGGATTTGTTTTAATTGTCGGTCCCACGGGACATGGCAAGTCAACCACTTTGGCGTCCTTGATTGACAGTATCAACCATTCCCGATATGACCATATTATCACTATTGAAGATCCGATTGAGTATCTTTATACTCAAGATAAATGTATTGTTGATCAGAGAGAGGTGGGGCGGGACGCGAAATCGTTTAACAGCGCTTTAAGATCAGTTTTCAGGGAGGATGCCGATGTGATTATGGTGGGCGAAATGAGAGATGTGGAAACGATGGCGACGGCGGTTACGGCGGCGGAAACGGGACACCTAGTTTTTGCTACTCTGCATACCAATAATGCTTCCCAGACAATTGATCGAATTATTGACAGTTTTCCCGCTAGCCAGCAGAATCAGATCAGAATGCAATTGGCGGGCAGTTTGCTGGGTATTTTTTCCCAGCGCCTAATTCCGAAAGTGAAAGGCGGTCGGGTGCCTGCAGGAGAAATTTTATTTGGTAACACGGCGGTGAGAAATTTAATCAGGGAAGGAAAAACGCACCAACTTGATTTAGTTATCAACACCAGTGTTGATGAAGGAATGATCTCGCTTAACAGTTCTTTGGCGAATCTAGTGCTCAATGGAGAAATCAGCGAGCAGAACGCAGAGATTTATTCTTTGGATGTTAATGATTTAAAGAATTTGTTGAAAGAGTAAGATTAATGGGTAGAGAAATTGTTGTATTGCTGTGTTTTGATTACTGTGTTATTATTGTGTTAGAATTTGATTAAGAGGAAATAGAATTATGGAAAAGCCGATTACTTTAATAAAAATAAATCCCAAATCCAAAATTACAAATTCTAAATAAATCACAATGTCCAAAATTCAAGATTCAAAACAGTATGATTTGGAGGATAGAACTCTTGAGTTTGGTAAAAGAGTTATTCGTTTATCAAAAGCATTGTCTAAAAACACAGTGAATTTTAAATTAACCGAACTGGTAAAAATCTTCGCAGCTATTTTGGAAAAATCAAAGAAAAAGCGAGACAGCGCTTAGAATTTTGAGCATTTGGATTTTTGGATTTATTTGTTATTCGTAATTTTGAATTTGGTGCTTACGATATTGATTGGTGATTTAACTATTTATATCCCGGAAGTAATTTAGAAAATAAATATAATTCCATAAAAGAAAGGGGGTGAAAAAGATGTTGAAAATATTAAATAAAAGAATGAACTCAAAGGGTTTTACTTTGATTGAGCTTTTGGTTGTTATCGCTATCATTGGAATTCTTTCCAGTGTCGTGCTGGTCTCTTTGAATAATGCCCGAGACAAAGCTAATGATAGCGCTATAAAAGCTGAAGTTTCGGGGATAAGGGGAATTGCGGAGATGGAATATGATGATACTGCCAGTTATGCTGGTTTATGCGATGCTGGCAATACACTGAATACGGCTAACGCAAAATATGGAACAAAACTGCTTAGATCAGAAACTGATATTGATGCGAAAAATGGTGATACAGGTGGTGTGCCGAGATGTTATGGCGATGGTTCAGCTTATTGTGTTGAAGTTGATTTAGCTTCTAGCGCGGATTCTTATTGCGTAGATAGTACAGGCTATGCTGGCACTACCGCGTCTTGCGATGGATCCAACTATGACTGTGCCTCCCCGTAACCGTAGTTTGTACAAAAACTGTCTTCTTTAAAAAGGGCTTTTCTGTTATAATAATAAACACAGAGAAGTTCTTTTTGTTTGGAGCCGCTGAGATTACGCTGATCAAGACGCTGAAAAAATGCTGAGGTTGAGTTGCTGGCTCCATAGTGGCGGAAGCCCTGTGGAGCCCGATTGCGGACTTGCAAAATGGCTCCACGGCCCTGCGGGACTATGGAGCCAGCGATCATAAATTCAGCGGGTAATAAATTTATGGCAATTATTTTTTACTTAATAATATTTATTTTCGGATTAATCATCGGCAGTTTTTTGAATGTGGTGATTTGCCGGCTAGAAAGCGGGGAAAAAATAATTAACGATCGGTCGCGGTGTCCGCGATGCAAGCATATTTTGGCGTGGTATGATTTAATTCCCGTTTTGAGTTTTGTGTTTTTAAAAGGAAAATGCCGGTATTGTAAGAGTCCTGTTTCTTTACAATATCCGCTGGTAGAAATAGTAACGGCGATTATGTTTGTTCTAATTTTAAATTTTAAATTTTTAATTCCAACCACCCCCTACCCCCTCCTTGCTAAGGAGGGGATTTATCCAATATCCAATATCCAATATCCAATACTATATTTATTATTTTGGTTCTACATCACCTCATCATTAATTATTATTTTCGTCTACGATCTCAAACATTACATCATTCCCGATAAAGTGGTTTATCCTGCCATTGGATTTACTTTTATTTATAAACTTTTTGAAATTTTGAAATTTGGTTATTGGGAATTGATTGGAAATTGGAAATTGGAAATTGGAAATTTAATAACCGCCCTTAATCCGCTTGTCGCGGCTATTCTCGCCGCCGTCTTCTTTTTAGGCATTGTGATTTTTACCCGCGGCCGAGGCATGGGCGGGGGAGATGTTAAGCTGGCGTTTTTGATGGGATTATTACTGGGCTGGCCGCTAGTGATAGTTGCGGTTTTTTCGTCGTTTATTCTGGGTTCAATAGTAGGGATATTTTTAATTTTGGCGGGAAAAAAGAAAATGAAAAGCATGATTCCTTTCGGGCCGTTTTTGGTAATCGGGACTTTTTTGGCGCTATTTTGGGGAGAAAAGATTATTAAGTGGTATTTAAATATATTACATTAAAGAATTATTTATTAACGAATTGTGAATTAACGGATTAAATTATGAAAATTGAAAAATTTGAGGACTTGCTTATTTGGAAGTTATCTTTAAAAATAACGAGAAATGTTTATGATTTAACAAGTCAGCCAAATTTTAATAGAGATTTTGCTTTGCGAGATCAAATAAGAAGAGCGGTAATTTCTGTAAGTTCAAATATAGTAGAAGGATTTGAGAAAAATAATAACAATGAATTTATTAGATTTTTGAAAATTTCCAAGGGTTCAACAGGAGAAGTCAGAAATCAACTTTATATTGCTTTGGCGGTAAAATATATTTCTAAAGAACAATTTGATAAAACAAACCAAGAATTAAAAGATTTAGCTAACCAAACGGGCGGATTTATTGCTTATTTAGAAAAGTGTCGTTCTCAAGGAAACTTTGTTCAAAAGAAAAAATTCGTTAATTCGCAATTCGTTAATAAATAATAAATAATTTTATTCCAAATGAATAAATCAGAAATTAAACAACGCATTACCAAATTAAGAAAAGAAATTGATCATCATCGGTATCTTTACCATGTTTTAGATAAGATAGAAATTTCCGACGCGGCGTTGGATTCGCTGAAAAATGAGTTGGTGGAATTAGAGCGGCAATATCCCGAGTTTATAACTCCAGATTCTCCAACTCAAAGAATTGGCGGGCAACCGCTGGATAAATTTAAAAAAATCCGCCATAAGGTAAGGCAGTGGTCTTTTGAGGATGCTTTTGGCGAAGAGGATATTTTTAATTTTGAAAAGAGGATTAGGAATTATTTGGGAAAAATTAAAAAGGAAACTGCTGGACACCCAGTGTCTAAGGACACTGGGTGTCTGTCTGCTCGGCTGGATTATCTCTGCGAGTTGAAAATAGATGGTCTGCATATTGTTTTAACTTATGAAAAGGGCGTTTTAAAATCTGGGGCGACGCGGGGGGATGGGATAATAGGTGAAGATGTTACCCAAAACTTAAAAACTATTGAGAGCATTCCCTTAAAATTAGAAAAGGAAATTGACATAGTGGTAGAGGGAGAAGTTTGGATGGCGAAGAGTATTTTTAAAGAATTGAATAAAAAGCAAAAGGAAAAGGGCGAATCGGAATTCGCTAATCCTCGCAACGCGGCAGCGGGCGCCATCCGCCAGCTTGATCCGAAAGTGGCGGCGGAAAGAAAATTGGACTGTTTTATTTATGATCTTTCGTGGATGTCTCAACGCTGGTTCCATAGTCCCGACAGGACTGTGGAACCGAACTTGCGAGATTTGCATTTAGGTTCCACAGGGTTATCGCCACTATGGAACCAGCATATTAGAACGCCAAAAACGCAGGAAGAGGAACTTAAATTATTAACTCAATTAGGTTTTAAAGTAAATCAGGAATATCAATATTGCGCCAATATTAACGAGGTAATAAACTATTGGAAGGAAGTTCAAGGTAAAAAAGATAAATACGATTTTGGAGTTGACGGGATAGTAGTAAAACTTAACGACTGTGAGTTACAGAAGAAATTAGGTTATACCGGCAAGGCGCCGCGGTGGGCGATTGCCTTTAAATTTCCCGCTGAGCAAGCGACGACAATAGTAGAAGATATTCAAGTCCAGGTGGGGCGCACCGGGGCGCTGACGCCGGTAGCTCATCTTAAGCCGGTCAAAGTTGCCGGTTCAATGGTTTCACGAGCGACCCTGCATAACGAAGATGAAATAAAACGATTGGATGTTCGGATTGGCGACACGGTGATTATCCAAAAAGCTGGCGATATCATTCCTGATATTGTAGAAGTTCTGCCGCGAATGAGAATAGGTAATGAGAAAAAATTTAGAATGCCCGCTAAATGTCCGATTTGCGGAGCGTTGGTTCGGCGTCCCGAAGGCGAGGTAGCGGTTTATTGTCCTAATAAAAAATGTTTTGCGGTTAGGTTTCGGCAGTTATCTCATTTTGTTAGCAAGAAAGCTTTTAACATTGAAGGGATGGGGCCGAAAATTATTGAACATCTGATGAACAAGGGGTTGATTAGCGATCCCGCGGATATTTTTGAACTCAAAAAGGGCGACTTGGAATCGCTGGAAAGATTTGCTGAAAAGTCGGAGGATAATTTAATCAAAGCGATTGAGAAAAGTAAAAATATACCTCTGGAAAGGTTCATTTACGCTTTGGGGATTAGGTATGTTGGGGAAGAAAATTCAATGCTGTTGAGCAAGGAAATTGGAAATTGGAAATTGGAAAATCATCCATCTCAGAAAAGCGAGCTTAAAAATGCTTCCTGGATAAGCGTTTTATCAAATATTTCAGCAGAAGAACTGGCAAAAATTGAGGGAATTGGGGAAACAGTGGCGGAAAGCGTTGTTAATTATTTTTCTGACAAAAAGAATCTGGCGATGATTGGCAGATTATTAAAATTGGGAGTTAAAATTGAAATGCCCAAGCCGTCTCTAATTTCAATGGAAGAAAAAAACAAGCGTATCTTTGCCGGCAAAACTTTTGTTGTGACAGGCATTTTGTCGGCAATGTCCCGCGATGAAGCGCATCAAAAAATTCGTTCACTGGGCGGACATCCGGCAAGTTCCATTTCTAAAAAAACCGATTATCTGGTGGTGGGAGAAAAACCGGGAAGTAAACTTGAAAAAGCGAAAGAACTGGAAGTGAGGATTATTGGGGAGAGGGAATTTTTGGAGATGATTAATTCTTCTCTTGGAGAGAGTTAGGGGGCGGGTTAATTTCTAAACAGAATAGTAAAGATACAAGGATACAAGATGCAATAACCAAAAAATAATCAAACATCAATAATAAAATTCTGAATTATTTAATTGTTGTATCTTTGGTTATTGATTATTTTTTGATGTTTGTATCTTGGTTATTGTGTCCTTATTTGAAACTCACCCCTAACCTCTCCCAAGAAGAGAAAAATTACAAAATTAAAAATTAAAAATTTTAATCTACCCTCCCCTAACCCCTCCCAAGAGGGGAATAATTTGGAAACCGATAGATCCTACATATTATTGGAATTGTTTTTTAAATATGTTATACTAATCGCAGAGCAAACAAAATAAACTTCATTTGTTAAATCACAAAAATGAAAGACGAACAAAATAAAAGTAATTTAGGCGGAGTTATTTACACCGATGAAGATTCTCAGGATAGTCAACCGGAATCTTCGGATTGCTCCAGCTCGTTAAAACTTTCCAGCTTGTTTGGGAGTGGCGATTCTTCCGAGAAAAAGAAAAATATTCGCAATATTCTTATTATTGTCGTTTGTGTCGCTTTGACTTATTTTATTTTGTCTTCCTATTATTCTAAAAAATCGGCAGTTAAAGAAGAAGTAACCCCGGAGATGAAGGAAGAGATGTTGGAAGGAATTTAAGATTCATTGTTGAGTTGCCATATTGCTAAATTATTTGGTTGTAAAATTTTTTTAGCGATGGCAATTTAACAATAAACTTATGTTCCAAGTTTTAAGTTCCAAGTTTCATAACAATAAGGGTTTTACTCTCATTGAACTTTTAGTGGTGATTGCTATTATCGGGCTTTTGTCAAGCATTGTTTTGGTGTCAATGAATACGGCGAAGGAGAAGGCGAGGGACGCGGAGAGAAAAGGCGATTTAAATCAAATAAGAAAAGCGCTAGAGGTTTTCGTTAGCAATAGAGGTTATTATCCTGGCGATGGGCAGTGTAATGATAAAAGCACTTGTTGGAATAGCACTAATCCTATCTGGCGTTATTTGGTGACGGAGGATAAGCTTCTAAGTGATTTGCCAGTAGACCCGATTAACGATGCCACCTACTATTATTACTACAAACCTAATTCTTTTCATCAAGGCGCTTGTAATGAATCTAACCGGGACAAAGCGTGTGAGTTTATATTAAGAGCTAGATTAGAATCGGGGGGATATTATTACAATGATAGTTTTGGTGTGGGGGTGAGATAGTTTCTAATGATAAATATGGCAATGAACAAAAACAAAAACAAAAACAAAAAAATATCTCTTGAGGAAGTAAAAAAAATCGCCGAGTTGGCGAGGATTGAGGTAAGTCCGGAAGAAGCGGAGAAGTTTTCTGGGGAACTCTCGGATGTTTTGGGGTATATTGATCAGCTTAGCGAGGTGGATACAAAAAGCGTTGAACCGATTTCACAAATTACAGGTTTAGTGAATGTTGTTCGGGAAGATATTTCGGAAGATTTTGACGAGAAAATGAAGCGAGAGCTTGTTGAAAGAGCGAGGGATAAAAAAGACAGGTATGTGAAGGTGAAGGCGGTAATGTAGCTTTAATTTTTAATTTTTAATTTAAAATTTTTAATGAATTTCTAATTTTTAATTCTAATTTAATTTCTAAATTTTAATTCCATGAGCGACTATGACTTAGGAGAGAGGTTATCAAAATTTGGCGAAGAGATTATTGAACTTGCTAAGAAAGTCTCCAGAAACACAATTACTACTCCAATTATAAATCAGTTTGTAAAATCTGGAACTTCAATAGGGGCGAACTATATGGAAGCTAACGGAGCTTCAAGCAGAAAAGATTTTAAGAATAAAATTCACATCTGTAAAAAAGAAGCGCTAGAAACAAAATATTGGCTAAGAATACTTTCAAAGGCCGTTCCGGAATTAAAAGGTGAATACCGCGAACTTTGGAAAGAAAACCAAGAACTAACCTTGATTTTCTCAAAAATTATTTCTTCTTTAAATAAGAAAAAGGGAGAAAAATAAATCTAAAAAAGTTTAAAAATTATTCCATTAAAAATTGATTAAAAATTAAAAATTTTAAATTAAAAATTATTGTGTGAATTTACATAAACTCACAATCCAAGAAACCCACGACGGGTTGAAAAACAAGAAGTTCTCGGCGGTGGAAGTAGCGGAGGATTATTTGGCGCGGATAAAAAAGATTGACGT
>Ga0190315_1000698_pt1 | contig 15389 bp, 12 predicted proteins | sample 48701101_MG_FD_161673 | JGI IMG/M metagenome (GOLD analysis project Ga0190315, IMG submission 161673) | Hydrothermal vent sediment bacterial communities from Southern Trench, Guaymas Basin, Mexico - 4870-11-0-1_MG | ecosystem: Environmental > Aquatic > Marine > Hydrothermal vents > Sediment ...
CAGGATCGGATAAAACGCTCATAATCGATGCGATAGCTTCTATTTTGCTGGTATCCGGGAGCAGCCTGACGATTCCATCTATGCCGCCAATCTCTTCCAGTTCGCACCTGATTGAATCGGGTATCGTGATCCCTTCCATGATCCCTTCTATCCCTTCCATGACCTCTTCCACAATCTACACCAGAGTCGCTCAGTCGTCTGCTGCCGGATTTGAATTGCGCGAATCACACTGCGGGGAATCCGTAGGCATCGGTGTCATCGAAGCAGTAACAGACCTTCTGGTACCCACGTTTCAACTCGATGACGTCGCTTCTCACGCTTGTTGGTGATTCGCTGTCAAGCACGACCCGTTTGATCAGTTCAGCGATCGCATCCATCTCTGATGCACCCATCCCGATGCGGGTCAGTTCCTGGGTCCCGATCCTGATCCCGGACGGCTCGACCGTCTTCGTTACGTTGTCGCCGGGCAGGAGATTCTTGTTAACAATTATGTTCGCGTCTTCGAGTCTCGTTGCAGCCTCGATGCTGCCACCGATCTTTGTTACGTTGACTGCGACCTGATGCGACTCCGTAAACCCGTAGGGCTCGCAGAGCACATCGAACCCGCGTTCATAGAGTGCCTGAGCGAGGCGTTTCGCATTTGCGATGACCTGCGAGGCGTAATCCTCGCCAAACTCAATCATCTCGGCAAGCGAGACCGCAAGCCCTGCGAGATGGTGGAGGTGGTGATTTGAAACCGTTCCCGGAAAGACCGCTTCATCGATTGCATCTGAGTGTTCCTCGTCACATACGATGATTGCGCCCTGCGGACCCGGAAATGTCTTGTGCGTGGAGCCGGTCACAACAGACGCGCCCTCACGCAGCGGATCCTGAAAACGCTTGCCAGCGATCAGTCCGAGCACGTGCGCACCATCGTAGACGAGGGTTGCGTCCACCTCCCGCGCTGCGTCACACGCCTCCCTGACCGGATGCGGGAACAGGAAGAGACTTCCTCCGAGTAGAACGATTCTCGGCTCAATCTCGCGGATATTGGCAACCATGCGATCCGGGTCAATAGTCATAGTCTCCGCATCAAACGGGTGCGAAACCACACGTAAACCCCGAACACCGGCAGCAGAGTACTGCACGTGGCTGATGTGTCCACCCTGTGGGACGTCAAGGGAAATGATCGTGTCTCCGGGGTCAGCCAGCGCAAAGAATGCTGCGATGTTCGCGCCCACGCCTGATGTCGGCTGCACATTTACGTGTTCCGCACGAAAGAGCCTCTCCGCGAGTTCGATCGTCTTTGCCTCGATCTCGTCGATGTACCTGCATCCCTGATAGTACCGGTGCCCGACGACCCCTTCCGCATATCTGTGAGCAAGGTCCGTTGCCGCAAGCAGCCGCACCTTCCGGCTCGTCACGTTGTTGCTTGCGATCATTGGGAGTGCGTCCCTGTACCACCTGTGGTGCGCTTCTGTTGCGCGCATGATGAGGTCGATGTCTGATTCCATGTCTGATTCTATGATGAGGATTGCAACCACTTAAATACGTTCGCATCGGTCCACATCCGCTCGAATTGTGGCAGTGACCTTGACTGGCATGATGACGGGGTCTCTCCGAAAACGCGAACGTGTCCGGTAACGTGTGGCAATAAACCCAATCTGTGTAATTTGTGTATGTGAGTGTAAACAATATTTCCGCCCCCTCCGAAACTCAACGCGCTTCCAAACTTCCAGTCTGCCCACGTCGCGCCATGAATCACTCCTTATTCCCATTCCGGAACTATCCACCAGAACACTCCCGAACCCCAGATCGAAATGCCATTCCACATGCCGCCCATCATCAGCCGCGCGACACCACGCCTGCCGCAACCATCGCCGCAGCCACTGACGTTTCTGCCTGCGTGCCGGTCACTTCCGGATGGGCTCTCGCCTGCCACAACGTATAAGAATGTTCCCCCCCAAGATGTCGATATACTGGAGTTATTGCAATGAATGCTACAAAAATAACACTTGACGATAACGAACTACCGAAGCGGTGGTACAACATTCAGGCGGATCTCCCGACGCCGCTTGATCCGCCACTGAACCCGGCAACAAAAGAACCCGCGACCCCGGACGACCTCTCCGCGATCTTCCCGATGTCGCTCATCAAGCAGGAGATGAGTACCGATCGCTGGATTACGATTCCAGAGGAGGTTCGCGACATCTATAAACTCTGGAGACCGAGCCCGCTCTACCGCGCACTGCGGCTGGAACGAGCACTGAAGACGCCTGCCAGAATTTATTACAAGTGGGAGGGTGTGAGCCCGCCAGGAAGCCATAAACCAAACACCGCGGTTCCACAGACCTACTACAACGCGAAAGCGGGAATCGAGCGAATCACGACAGAAACGGGTGCAGGACAGTGGGGATCTGCACTATCGTTTGCTACACGTCTATTCGATCTCGAATGCACGATCTACATGGTCAGAATCAGTTACGATCAGAAACCGTACCGCAGGGTGCTGATGGAGACATGGGGTGGCGAGGTTTTTGCGAGTCCGAGCGATAAGACGGAATGCGGAAGAAAGTTCAGCGCAGAGACCCCTGACACGACCGGGAGTCTTGGGATGGCGATCTCTGAGGCAGTGGAGGATGCAGCAACGCACGACAATGCAAATTACGCGCTCGGGTCTGTTCTGAACCATGTCATGCTACACCAGTCCATAATAGGGCTCGAAATGAAAAAGCAGTTTGAGATAGCAGAAGAATCGCCTGACATGATGTTCGGATGCGTGGGCGGCGGAAGCAACTTCGCAGGAGCGGTCTTCCCGTACATCGGGGATGTTCTGCGAGGCGAGGTGGGCAGAGATGGCGGAGACGGTGGAGAAAGTGGAGACGGTGACAGATGTCCCAAGATCATATCCTGTGAGCCTATGTCCTGCCCGACACTGACGAAAGGCGCGTATGCGTACGATTTCGGAGATGCCGCGCAGATGACCCCGCTTCTGAAGATGTACACGCTCGGACACAGATTCGTTCCGGCTGGCATCCACGCAGGCGGGCTCAGGTACCACGGCGCCGCGCCGCTCGTCTCGAAACTGATGCACGAAGGCTACATGGACGCGGTTGCGTACAAACAGACCGATGTCTTCAAATCTGCGCTCCTCTTTGTGAGAACCGAAGGGTTCTTGCTTGCTCCGGAGACAGCACACTGCGTGCATGGCGTAATCGAAGAAGCACTTCGGTGCAGGAAGACAGGCGAGGAGAAGGTGCTCTTCTTCTGCGGAAGCGGGCACGGAGACTTCGATCTGACCGCTTACGACGATTACCTGAACGGGAGGATCGTTGATCCCGGAGACCCGACCGATGCCATCCGTGAGTCGTTGTCGAAGCTGCCGAAAGTATAAAGATGTATGCCGCGGAGGTGTAGAGAATGGGAAAAACAGGAAGCATCCAATGGGTGAAGATCAAGAACAGGAAAGGCAAGGTTCGCCTGATAGAGCATAACAGGGCAACGCACAAGCGACCCGGGCCTGCTCAGCGTTATTCATCATCTGGCACGAAGAGAAGACGGATAAAGCGATCCGAGAAGGCAGTTGTGCGGTGATAGGTCGGGAAGGAACGTCAGAGATGTAGGGGCGGTGGTGTTTATACACCCGAACCCCCAATCACACCCCTATGTCGCGCGTTGTTGGAATCGATCCCGGCACAAAGAGCTTCGACTTCTTCGGGCTTGCCGATGACTGTGATGAGATTATCCTTGACGTATCGATGCCCACGAGCAGGATCGGAGCGGATCCGGAATCGGTGATCGATCTCCTGAAGGACGTATGCCCTGACTTGATAGTTGGTCCCTCCGGCTATGGTGTGCCTGTTAAGAATATTCGGGATATAACGCCTACAGACATTTTTCTGATGTCTCTTGTCTTAAGAGACGACAAGAAGTCAATACTCGGGATGCGCAGGTTAATTGAGATACTCGGGAAACACAGCCTCCCGGTCTGCTTCATCCCCGGAGTCATACACCTGCCGACAGTCCCCTCTTTTCGGAAGATCAACCGGATCGATATGGGCACGCCGGATAAGCTATGTTCATGTGCGCTCGCAATCCGGGATCAGGCGACAAGACGTAGAATTGATTACGATCAGACGTCGCTCATATTGCTTGAGATCGGATTCGCGCACACCGCAGCAATCGCGGTAGACGCAGGAGCAGTCGTTGATGGTATCGGTGGAAGCAGCGGTGGCATCGGGTTCCTCTCGATGGGTGCGATGGACTCAGAACTCGCATACCTGCTCCGCGGATTTCCAAAAGAGTTCATGACCGGGAGGGGTGCGCGAACGCTCGCCGGAAGCGAGAATGTGATCGCGCCGGAAGAGATTGCGCACAATTCTGATGTGTGGCTTGCGCTCATGGATGGCGCGGTCAGGAATGTTCTCGCGCTGACAGCCGCAACGGTGCCGGACGAGATACTGCTTTCGGGCAGGTTGTCAAAGATTCCTGAGTTGCAAGCGGAATTGACGAGACGACTTGCGACTGTTGCACCGGTTCGACCGGTGGAAGGATTCCGTGGCGTTAAAATCGCAAAAGAATCAGCGCAGGGCGCAGCATTGATTGCGAGCGGGCTTGCGCACGGACGGTACGAGAATCTCGTTGCGACGATGCGGATCGGGGATGCTTGCGGAACAGTTCTCGACTATGTGCCGTCAAAATATGTGAATTTGACAGATTTCATTGATACCGGGTGACTTATTAGCATATTGTCATCGATGTCACGAATCGTGACACTATCGTGACATCGTCGTAGTACTTGCATCACACCCACGTATATATCGGTGTCACAACAACCTATTTTTTACCACGAATCTCCTGGTACGGGATTCACTTATGTGGTTTGTGTTGGGGCACAGAGGCGTGGCGTAGCCCAATAATATTTGGGCTGCGTTATCATTATTCACGGAGTGAAAACTATGGGAATGTTAAACAGATGTCCGAAATGTAATTCTGAACTTGAACTGGTTGCAGATATGCAGATATGCTACAGGTGTGACTACTGGACTCCAAGAGAGACAGCTCGACTGGATTTCGCAATGCTTGACATGCAGGTAGCGTAAGGCAAGGTGAGTGGAGTATACGTTTCGGAACACGGAACTGGTCATTTTCGTAACAGATGCGGTTACATGCACAATCCGTGTTCCATTCATTTTTTTGATTTCCGTTCCCGGAATCGTGTCAATCGATCTCACTTGACTGTCGTATTTCATAAATGAAAGCTATTTAAGCAGTAGTTGTAAATTACGATGCCGATGCCAGCCATATCCTTATGATTCGTCTGGCAGATCCGGTCAGTTCGACTGACCAAGATAAGTAGGACAGGTAAACAGGTGATACAATGAAGAAGACTACAATATTCGTAATCGCAATGGTGCTTTTCTGCGGCGCAGTGGCACCCGGGTGCATCGATGACACGGAGACCGATGCTGGAACCAGTGCCAGAACCGACGCGGAAACTGACACGAGAACTGATGAGGGCGACGGCTCCGTTGCGACCGAAACATCATCAGAAACGCTAACAGTTCTCCATGCGGGAAGTCTGGCGATTCCGTTTGCCGAACTCGAGAGCGTCTTTGAGGCGGAGCATCCCGGAATCGATGTGCAGTGCGAGGCAGCGGGCAGCGCAAAGACGATCCGGAAGGTTACTGAACTGCACAAAGAGGCGGATGTCGTTGCGTCAGCCGATTATTCGCTGATTCCGGGCATGATGTACCCGGAGTATGCTGACTGGTACCTCCAGTTTGCAAGAAACCGGATCGTGCTCGCTTATGTCGAGGGAAGCAGCTACGCTGACGAGATCAACGCCGAGAACTGGTATGAGATCCTGAGGCGCGATGACGTCAACTTCGGATTCTCGAACCCGAACGACGATCCGTGCGGATACCGATCCCAGATGGTGATCCAGCTTGCGGAAGCGTATTACGGGGACGACATGATCTACGAGGATCTGATCGAGGCGAACTCCGATATGGCAATGGCATGCGACGCAGCAAACGAGACTCACGTCCTCCACATGCCGGAATCCGAGTCGATCGGACCATCCGAGAAGCTCATGGTTCGCAGCATGGAGATGGAGCTGATCGCAGGTCTGGACGCAGGTGAGATCGATTACTACTTCACCTACCGGAGCGTTGCAAAACAGCATGGGCAGTTGTTTGTTGAACTGCCTGAAGAGATCGACCTCTGCAGTGTCGAGTACGCGGACACATACCGGACTGTGCAGGTCGTGCAGGCAAACGGCAACATCGTTATCGGGAAGCCGGTTGTGTACGGGATAACGGTTCCGAAGAACGCGCCGGATCGTGAGACCGCTCTCGAATTTGTGAAACTGGTGGTAAGTAGCGAAGGACAGCAGATCTTTGCTGATCTCGGGCAGCCGCCGATCGTTCCTGCGGTCGGTAGCGGAGAGGTGCCGATTGCAAGTTAGTGGGGTTTAGCGGGATTTTTGTGCACGTTACACCCCGTTTCGACGGGAGTCTCACTGTTTCGCCCTACGAAGAACCCGCCCCGCGATCCAGAAGAGTCAGCGACCGCATCCATTCCCCAACAGGCTCACGCGTCGTTCCGACGACGAGGCGTCTGCGACCGTCTTTTGTCGCTTCCATCATCCCCCGCGCCTCGACGATCTCGCCAGCCAGCGCCTGCCCCGCATAAGTGTGCGTGTAGCAGAGAATAACTGATATTACGGGATGGTCGATCTCGTAGACCGCGGGGCTGTCGAATGCGAGATCCGCTGCCGTCACCCGCGCGGTTATGGTGCACCGCCGCATGTCGGTGCCACGCTCCTGCCGCACAGGAAGCTGGCTCCAGTCACGAACGAAGAGCAGGTCAAAGTATGTGTCACCGATCATGCCCCGGTTCCCTTTCCGCAACTCATGGATCACGAACTCCTCAAACGAGATCTCCGGAACTCTTTTTGCGTAAATCCGGTGCCACATCTCTGTTCCGATCTCTGTGATGCGGAGATCGTCAGAATTTCCGTCCACGCCACTGTCGCCGCCGCAGTCTCTGTCTCGGTCCCCGCCCCCGTTTCGCTGCACCTCTCGCATGATCGCATCTCTTGCGAGAAACCAGTACTTTCCATAGACCACAAAATCGATATCCGACCCCTCGATCTGGAGTCCCGGGAGCATCGAACCCGTGACCCCCATCGCGTCGATTGGGACTCCCGCGCTCTTAAGGAGATCGACGATCGCGGCGACCCGCGGGTCCTCCCTGATGAGCGCGGGAATGCGTTCGTCTGTCCGGAGAACCTGTGAGATTGCGCTCTTGGGAATCGAGAAGTTCCATGACGCCCGGTTCTCCTCAATAAACCTGTTAGCTTCGTCAAAATCGAGTTTTCGGTACCTGATTCCGTTTGCCTCGCGATCGCCGTCCGGATCCGGTACGTACCGCAGGACTGCCGGAACGCCACCGGCATTGTCATAACCTGATACTGCAAAGATCCAGTCATCGTCTGTGATCACAAAATCGCGTAGTCGTGGGTTCATGGCTGGCATTGATAGCGGGGGATGGATTTGAACCATCGATCTTCGGGTTTCTGCACGCAAACAGCGTCTTTTTTGTGGTGGTATGAATGCAAACATACAGCGCCGCAAGCGGTATGAGCCCGACGGGATATCCTGGCTACCCTACCCCGCTATTCTGGGGTCGTATCAGATACAGTCTCGACGATACATAAATGCTTTGGTTTCCGCGACGATGATCCTGCAATTCCCCAATTCCAATCACAATTCGATCGAACAATCGATCGATAACCAACAGTCGTTCATCAATCGATTGTGACCGTCTCCATGTCGCAACTGATCGTAACCTCGCAGCCGCAGTGCTTGCGCACCACGCTTACCATCTCATCCTCAAACCCAACGACGTGCGGGTAGAGGTGCGTGAGGATGACCCGCCCGACCGATATTGCGTCCAGCATCCTGCCGAGTGCAAGAGGCGTTGTGTGGTTGGTGACATCCGGAACAGAGTCAGGAAACGAGCACTCGTGAATCAGAACGTCTGCGCCGTCGCTGATCGATGCGATCCCCTCACACGGCTCGGTGTCGCCGGAGTAGACGAGCCGCACTTTGCCGGTGCCGTCGATGATGCCGTAGCCGAGCGACGGCAGCGCGTGAACGGTCGCTCTTGCGACGATCTCGTAGCCTTCGATCCCATCGATTGCGACGCGATCCCGATCAGACAGCTCAACGACGTCGATCGCAATCCTGTCCAGCATGTAGGAATACGCGTCAAAAAGTCTTGCGAGCCACGCACTGGTTCCGGTTGGTCCGTAGATCGAGAGATCGTAGCTTTTACAGAGCCATTTCGCCTTTATGAGACTCATGACGTCCGCGACGTGGTCGAGGTGGAGGTGCGTCAGGAAGAGGTGTCTGATCGCGGTACAGTCCTCGATGCGCGGGAGAACGCCGCTTCCGCAGTCGAATAGTAGAACCGTCCGTGCAGGCTCGTCGAGTTCATCGGGTTCATCGGGTTCATCGGGTTTGCCGGGCTTGTCGAGTTCGACGAGTATGCCAGACTGCACACGGTGCGGCTGGGGTATGGCGACGCCGGTTCCGATCAATGTTATTTTGATTGACATAACTCTGCTTCTCAACGGCACTGCCCTTGAATTGAGTGGCTGCCCCAAACGAAGTTTCACGAACTTCCCGCGTTCTGCCCGGCAATTCCCTTCACAGTTCCGAGCACCGCGATCCTGCCACGATACTTGATGATACCAACCGACATAGTGACCGGGACCCTTGTTACGCCATCGGCATGCAAGCCATTGAACGCATACTCCGGTGGAACGTCCTCGCCCGCGAGCCTTCGTCTGTTGTAATCCACAACCATCTCGAGGTCCTCCGGTGCAACAAAGTCGGTGAACGGTCTTCCGACGATCTCTTCTGCCGTTGCGCCAGCCATCTCGGCGAACGCCTCGTTGACAAAGACGAGCTCTCTGTCATGGATTACGAAGATGCCGTCCTGAATATTCTCAATCAGGGTGCGGTACTTTTCTTCCGACGCCATGAGCGCGTCATCCGCCCGCCTGTGCTGGATCGCTGCGCCCAGTGTGCCAGCCGCTGCCCTGAGCGCATCCATCTCGGCTGGCGCCCAATCGCGCTCTCTTATGCAGTCATCAAACCCGATGAACCCCCACCACGCACAATCGACGAAGATCGGTACGATCAGGATGGACTGAATCCCCTGTGGAACCAGTACCCCCCGCTCACCCTCCGGAAACTCATTCACGTAGCCTTTGATGATCTTGCCCCGGGGAAGGATGCCCTCCCAGCGCGCAAAACCGCCGGTCAGGTAAGGCAGATTCTGAAGTTCCGGGTTATCCATCTGCGGAGCGATTCCGGGTGCCGTCCATTCACAGCGCAAGTTCATCGCGACCTCACCATCGTCGCAGACACTGTTTTCGAAGATGTAAGCACGGCTTGCGCCCACTGCCTGCCCAAGCCGCGCAAGCACGCAGCTGACACGATCGTCCATGTCTGTCGGATCCAGCAGTTCCCCGGTTGCAAAACCCAATGCTTCAAGGATGGTGTCGCGACGACGCAAACACTCCTCCGCATTTTTTCGCTCGGTTATGTCCCTGAGAACTCCGGTAACTCCGGTTATCTCTCCGTCTCTGTCGCGCTGTATCCTGCCGAAGTCCTCGAACCAGTGCACCCCTCCATCCGGGTCGAGTATCCGAAACGTGCTTATGAACTCCACACCCTTCTTGATCGTTCTTTCAAAATCCCTTGCAAGCTTCTCCCGGTCGTCAGGGTGAACCGCATCCAGTAGACTCCTTGCGACCAGATCATCGGGGCGTATGCCATACTCCTCCACCCGGGGGCTTAAGTAGGTCAAAATTCCGTTTTGGTCGGCTGAGTAGACGATGTCATACATGTTCTCTGCAAGAGTGCGGTACTTCTCCTCACCCTCCCTGAGCGCGCTCAGGGCACGTTTCCGCTCAGCGATCTCACGCTTCAACTCCTCATTTGCTTCAACGAGCGCTACTGTCCGCTCGTACACCCGGAGCTCCAGTTCGTCGTGCGCCTTTGCGAGCGCATCAAACGCCTGCTTCAACTCGATCGCCTGTGCGCCCATCCTCGCGATGACCCGCACGGTACTTGACAACGATCTCGCATAGTTCCGGATTGCATCCTCCCCAATCACGTGCATCTTCTCTGCTTCCGCAACCAACCGATCACGATCAACGCCGATCTTCCCGGCTATCTCTCCAATCTCACTCAATTGCTCGGAAGAGAACTTCTCAGGTATGAATTGACCTGCAAACATCGTCGCTTTTCGCTCGCCATCGATTATGATCGGAGCAGCAAAATGTGCACCGTGCGCAAAACAGTACATGATCTCGGGCTTGTCAGAATCGATGGCTTTTCGCCCCATCTCCATGAATGACCGGAAGCAGCACTCCCGCCCTCTTGCTGTCGATTGGATCAGGGAACAGAAGCCAGCCGGGTTGCTGAAACGAGTCAACGCATCGCCATCCTCCGAAAAAATTACAGAGGACGCACCCAACGTTCGTGCAAAGCCATCCTGAATATTCTGAAGTTCGTCGAGGTCGATCAGTTCGCGTAGCGGTAGTGTTTCATCCATCCGTCAGTCCATCCGCCCATCAGCACATTATCTTCAGTCCGATTTCGTATTCCGCCTCGTACTTCCATTTCGAGACCATTCCGAAACAGACAGCGGTTTTATTCAAGACTGCATTTGATATAAAGATTTGGTCGGTTGCAACCCCTTGATTTCAACTGGAGAATCGCAATCGGTCGGGAATTTCGCCTGACAGTCGCGGTCACGTATCGAGGATCGCCTGGATCAGATACCCGCGATCAGTTCGCTCGATCACCATCTCGTGGAACGTGACCGCTTTCACGCCGATATCAAACCTGTGCCTGTCAGTGTCGATTTCTTCGCCGGATGCGCACGCAATGAGGTGATACTTGCCGCAACGCTCCTCGATTCGCTTCACATCGAACCACCCGAAGACGATCTCTTCAGCCTCGAAGAGGTAGAGCAACTCCGAGAGAAAATCATACAGCAGGTCCTCACAGTCATCTGCGACGAGATCGATTTTGAGTGTCTCTGTCTGATGCACAGTCGCAGTATCGATCATCGCGCCGAACATCGCAAGTGCGGCGTACTCAAACGCCTCCTCGATCGTCTCTCCGTAGACACGGAACTTGAGATCGGCGGGATGATCGAGATACTCGATCGGGGGGCTGCGGGAATCGTGTGTGTGATCGTTGGGGCGATCATGGGCTCGGTCGTGGTTGAGGTGGTTGTGGTTGCGGGAGTTGTTGTGTGGGTGCATCTCTTCTCTCATCGTTGGCGAGCAAGGGGCATAAATTGGTTCGCAGCGACCCCGACTTTCGATTTCCTGATTCTGATCGGGAGTCAAAAAGAGTCGTTCGGGCGCATTTTTCGGATGATCTGATACCGCAAAGCTCGGCTCTTCCCCGGAAAATGGTAGAGGTCTCTTCTGGCTTTCGTCATCCCCTGCCGAGCATCCTGCACGCCTGACAGAGTCCGCTCGTGCACGGCTCGCCGCAGACCCGGCACGGCACAAGAGTTGCCCGAGGATACGCTTCTGAGAGCGCACCGATCATCCTGTCAAACCCGCGCACGATCCCGTGTTTGGTTCCGGGATGTGCAGCCTCGAATTCGTTCAAGAACGTCCGCAATCCGAGCCGGTAGGCTCCACCCATGTACGGGCACGCCTTCGGGCAGACACGAATCCCGACCGCGCTCGTGTATGCAGTGACCTCACTCTCGGGAACGTGCCGCAGGGGTTTGATGCGCGGCACCAGTCCTGGCTGCACCCTCGCACGTGTCGTGTGTGAGAGCCTGACCAGCCGCTGCACATCGCCGCGCAGGTGGTTGGCGAGGATCGTCTGCGCTTCGTCGTCGAGGTTGTGCCCGATCGCGAGATGGCTGGCTCCAAGTTGCTTCGCGGTTCTGTTGAGCAGGTTCTTGCGAAGCGCACCGCAGACTGAGCATGGCGGGCGGTCGCTCGTCTTTATGAGGTCATCGAGCGTTCTTCCGAACGCTTCCTTAAATGAGACTATGGTATGCTCGACTCCGAGGTCGGATGTGAGGTTGATTGCGTTCTCGATCGTTTTTTCGCGGTAATTGCTGATGCCTTCGTCGATCGTGATCGCGATGATTCTGATCTTCCGATTCGTTGCGAGGATTGTGTGCAGGAGGTGCAGGAGCGCGGAGCTGTCTTTTCCGCCACTTAACGCAATAGCGATTGTGCCGGGTGGGATGTTGTACTTCCGAAGATCACGTTTTGCTTTTCGCGTGACGTCATCGATCAGATGTTTCTCGCATAGGTGCATTCCCGAGTACGGCTGGAATACGACTGCGGGGCTGTCGCATCTGGTGCATGTGTGTTTGGCGATGATGGTGGTACCTTCTGTTGAACGATGTAATGAACCGCAGATGAACACGGATGAAGTCTGTGGACATGCTTTGTCCGCCCTCTTTCAGGCAGCTCATTCTCCCGCCAGTTCAGATTCAAGCTCGTTAGTGGCATATCAGGCGTGACCTCACATGGCACGGTCGGCAGATCCTCACTTGCGTACGTCGATTGCGCGTTTTTATGGTTGGTATGCATGGGATGAAACTCATACCCCGACCCAGCAATTCTATATCACTCACGTCACAATCTCCGCGACCATTCCTGCCGCAACAGCCCGCCGCACCTCCATCGCAAGCCTCCTTCCCGTGCTCATATTCTTCCGCCAGAGCGTGTTCCCGTACGGATGCCCGACTGACATGTGAACGTTTGTTCCGCCGCCGATTCTGGGCGCAACATCGTAGATGTAGAAATTGAGATCCTTATCTACACATGTCTGCAAGCAGAACGGTCCGATGATTCCAGGCGAATAATGCTTCTGCGTCGCTTTCACGTACTTCTCAGCAAGCTCGAACGCTCCATCAAGCAGAGACTCCCGAAGCGTCGCGGAATTGTGCCCACAGACCGTGTACTCGGGAATCTGCTGCCCCTCGACAAGCGTCATCTGCTGCGGCGCTGGCAGGCGCACATGCCCGTCGAGACTCGTCTCGAACCGCCAGTCGATTCCGAGAAGTTCGATCGGACTCATCGTGTCCTCAATCGGCGAGTAAAAGAAATCGAGGTTGAAGACCGGACCTACCACGTATCGCTCGATCCTTGCCCCGGAAAGCGCATCCTTTGTAATCACGCCCTGCCTGATCAGCGACTCAGACTTCTCCTGATACTCCATGTAATCTGACGCCGTGAAAAAGCCGCGTTCGAGTTTCTTCACAGCGTGCGGGAGCTTCACCATGACCAGTTCGTCGATATCCTCGGGATAATCGATCCTCTCCGGATATGGCAGTCCCGCCTTCTCCAGAATCCAGTAATAATCCTCCTCGCCGCCCCGCTCCTCGCTTCTGAGTAGATTGCGGCTGCCAAGCATCGGAACCGCGAACTCGTTCTCGATCGCGCCGATCTCGCAGTACGATGTGAATGACCGGTTCGGAACAAAGAGGATGTTGTCATCGCGCAGCTGCTTCTGGTTCTCCTTCTTCAAAACCTCGTCAAATCGCTGATAAACCGTAAAATCATCCACGATCCCGCGCAGCAGATTTCCTCCAAAATCTCGCTCTGCTTTGAAATATTTGGTGTACGTCTTCTCGCGTCCAGCCTGACAGACCAGGAATGTCCTGAAACCCTCTTCGACCGCGCCGTCGCACGTATCGAGTGCGGAATGCGAGGCGACAAGCCCGATCTTCATGTTGTCTGCGTCGTAGTCGTTCAGTATGGACGTGATCTCGTTTCTGTCGATCATGGGGTCAAATGAGAGAACTCATAATAAATAATTTGGGACAGGTGTCGATCTGGGGCACTGAGAATCCGGATGAAAAATAAGATTATTACGTTTTCACAAAAAATAAAAACAGAAGGTGCTAAATTGCACCCTTCTCTCTTCTCCTATTCTGGCTTGTCGTAGAGCTTGCTCTTTGTTAACAGGTTGCCTGCCCCTGCATGTGGCTGGCGGAAGAGCGTGTCGTTCGACTTCTCGATCTCACGTGCTTCCCTTGCAAGAACCGCTGCTGCACTCATCATCTCGTGACCGGCAGCCGCAGTGAGCGTGACCTTCTCGACGTCCTTGTGTATGAAGCAGGCAGGGAAGTTGATCGCTGCAACCGTGTTCGCCATGTGAAGCGCAGCAAGAGCCTTCGCCTTTGCGTACGGGTTCTCGAAGCATCCGCGCTCAACGCACTTCTCAGGGCTTCCAAGAATGTGTGGCAGTTCGAGGTCTTTTCCTGACTTTCCGGAAGCGACCTGATCAATCACCTTGTCAAATTCCTCCTGAATCATGCGCACAACACCGCACGAGGAGAGCACCTTCATCGCATCCGAATTGAACGACGCCATCTCTGTCGGGTCAAGGAACTCTCTCTTCGCACCGATCAGCGGGTCAACCTTCAGGATGATCGTTCCGAAACCTGCGTCCGCAAGCGCCTGGCGTGCGTCCTTCTTGTCAGGTCCGTCCGAGACAACGATCGTCGGCGTGTCCTTGTAGATCTCCCGTGCCGCAGTCGGTCCGGGCGCGCCCGCGTTCGGGCTGATCATAACAACAAAGTCAGGATCCCAGTGCTTGATCAACGCTTCCGTGTCCTTTGCTTCGTCCGCGCCCATCTTTGCGCCGGTACCCATCGTTCGTACCATAATGCCTTTTCTTGCTGCAATCTCGTCAAGAACAAGGTCAATCACCTGGGACATTCCAAGATTCCCAAGCTTTACAAATCCAATTTTTACATCAGCCATGATGTATCACCACCTTTCGTATCAGGGTTATGAGATATAAGGGTATTGATCGCGAGGAGTTTTGGGGGATTCGGGGGTTTGAAGGGTTGGCAGCAGGAATGTGGCAGCAAGACTGTTTGACCCGCCCCCCTACGAGACACGAGGCGTGCTTTTTGCCTGTGTCCTCTCCATGTAGACCGTCTGCGTGGGAAATGCGATCTCTACGCCCATCTCTTCGAGGAGGCGCATGATCTCGAGGTTGAACTCCTCGCGAACCGCGAGATACTCGTCCCAGACCGTCGTCTTTGTGAAGCAGTAAATGAAGATATCAAGCGAATAGGCTCCGAATTCGGTGAAATGAACCATGTAGAATGTGTGATCGAAACTTGCGCTCTCTTTTATGATTTTTTTGATCCCCTCGACCACCTCCTCCATCTGTTTCCTGCTTGTCCCGTACGAGACTCCGAGATTGAACTTGATCCTCCGTTTCTTCATCCTCGTGAAGTTCACGATCTCGGATTTGATGAAACGGCTGTTCGGAACGGTCACAAGCGCCTGATCGAACCTGCGTATCCGTGTGGAGCGCAATCCC
>Ga0190315_1000699_pt1 | contig 15355 bp, 14 predicted proteins | sample 48701101_MG_FD_161673 | JGI IMG/M metagenome (GOLD analysis project Ga0190315, IMG submission 161673) | Hydrothermal vent sediment bacterial communities from Southern Trench, Guaymas Basin, Mexico - 4870-11-0-1_MG | ecosystem: Environmental > Aquatic > Marine > Hydrothermal vents > Sediment ...
GACCGACCTTGAACGGCTGCACATCTATTGTTCTCCGGAGCGCAGCCATGATCCCGGTGCAGATGGTGGTCTTTCCCGCGGACGACCGGTCTGCGGCGAGAAGGACTCTGGGGGTGTCGATTGTTGGCATCGAGGGTTCTGTTGGTCTTCGGGGGGGATCAGACTTTTGGTCTGATTGGTCTGATTGGTCTGGTTGCTCTGGTTGCTCTGATTGCTCTGGCTGCTCTGGTTGATTGGTTAGACCCGGGCGCAATATGAGTCAAACGTGAATTTAACCGCAGAGTGCGCGGAGAGACGCGGAGGGGGGTACAACGAATGCGAGTGGATCGGCGGGAACGACGGGATGTGCCGATCGGAGGTGGTGGGTGTGGCTGCGGTGATCGTGATGCTCGTACGCGCAGGCACGGCGGCTGACAATAATATCACAACGCGTCCGCGAACGCGACCGATAGTGTTACCGCGAATACGACTGAGCAAGATCGTACGGAGAGCCGGAGTGTGTCGATACCGTTCGAGAGACAGCCGTTCGTTGAGGATCGGTAACACTGAATGGATTCAACGCAACCACAATCGACTGCACTGCACAACATGAAACAAAAGACTAATGCCATCTCGTCCCGATAGCCTTTGAGGTGCCCCATGAGAACAGACGCAACCGTAAAACGGGTCGGCATAATCGCCAGACATGACGAACCCGCAGCAATCGGACTGGCTGGGCGGATATGCCGGCATCTCGAATCGAGGTCAGCGGAATTGGGAATCGAGGAGGTCGTATTCGACGACGACACCGCTTCAGGACTTGGGGTTACCGGGACTCCCATCGAGGAGATGCGTGCAGATCTCGCAATCGTCGTCGGGGGCGATGGCACGATCCTCCGCACCATCCAGAAGCTGCGGACGCAGATACCGATTCTGGGGGTCAATTTCGGGCGAGTTGGCTTTCTCGCTGATGCGACGCCAGAGAACGCGCTTGCAATGATCGATGAGGCACTGGCTGATTTCAGGGTCGAGGAGCGGATGCGGCTTGCGATTCACATCAACGGAAAACTCCTGCCATGCGCAACCAACGAAGCAGTGATCGTGACGACCGCGATCGCAACGACGCCACCAGCGAAGATGTTTGCGTTCCGCATCCTCGTCGATGATTATGAACTCGACCGCCTGCGCGCAGACGGAATCGTCATCGCAACACCAACAGGCTCCACCGCTTACGCAATGAGCGCGGGTGGTCCGATCGTCGATCCTACTGTTGGCTGCGTCATAATCGTGCCGCTTGCGCCGTACAAGCTCTCGTCAAGGCCCTGGCTCGTCTCCGATGAGAGCACGGTCACAATCGAGCCGATACACACATTCAAGGATGCGGCTATCGTGATCGACGGGCGACACACAGAGCCGGTCCACGCAGGTGATGCCATTGTGATCACAAAGGCGGACGAGCCCGCGCTCTTTGTTACGACCGGCTGGCGGTTCTACGAAAAAGTGCGAAGCAAGCTCTGACCGGAGTGGACACGCGTAACATCTCAAGCAACCCAGCTAAGCGACTCCCAGCTTCCCGATCATCTCCGCAAGCCGCTGCAGAACCTCTTTTCGCATCCCCTCAACAAACTTGATGCTCCCGACGACGAGATGCCCGCCGCCGTTGACGCCAGCACCAGGAAGCTCATTGTGCAGATCCCTCACCATCTGTGGGATGTTCATGGCAACGCCACGCGACCGGATCACCGCAAAGTCAGGACCGTAGCCGATTGTCACCACCGGATCGTCCGTCTTCTTGCAGATTCTGTCGTGAATCTCGCCGGACGTCTTTCCTGGCGGCGGGAACGTGAACTTGTGCGCAAAGTGCTCAAGATCGATCACATTCAGTGATGTGCCATTCGGAAGCCTCTGCGTACGTACGTGCGGCATCGCAGCTTCCAGCTGGGCGTCGATTGCGCTTCTTGCCTGCTCGCACAGGAGTTTTACGAGTTTTCGATGGCGGTCGAGCGATCCGAAGTTGAGGATGTCGTTCAACATGCCTCTGCCGTCCTGAAACTTCAGCCAGAACGCAGCGTAATCGAGTGCGAGTGCGATATCCGAGAGATCGGAGACGCTGTAACGGTCAGAGACGAGCTTGATGAACTCCTGCGCCTCGACCGCTTCAGACCGATCGCCGAGAGCGGCTACCGCTGGAAGATGCTTGATCTCATCCGTTATGTCAGGATTTATCATGCGTGCGACCTCGGTGCAGAGCATTCCTGCGGTCAGCCCGAAGTCGCCGCCCACAAGGTACGGATTCACGTGCCCGCAGAGATATTCGTCCACGACCGCGTCCGGATGATGGTGGTCGATCACGAGAACGTCAATTCCATACGCCGCGGTGTACTGGTACGCGGGCACGTCCTCCTCTGTTGATCCGTTGTCAACGATCACAAGGAGCGGCAGGTTCTGCCCGTGCCGCGCCTGATCCGCAAGCGCAAAGCAGAGGTCTCTCACGATATCGGTCATCTCGTAGAACGGCGCCTTCGACGGCGATCTCCGGTAAAAATAGTACTCCGCCTCGGTTCCGCCGACCTCCCGCATCATCGGGAGAATCGCGCGTTCGATCGCTATCGCCGCGGTCATGCCATCGGCGTCGGCGTGGTGTTTGAGCACGATCGGCTGGGACGAGAATATCGCTCTGCGGATCCGTTTTGCAGCCGCCATCATATCCCTCTTGAGTAGAGGGAGGAGGTCGCTCTCGATCAGAAAATCGATATCATGAGGCTCTGATCTGGCGTCGAGCGATTCCTCGATGCGGCTCTCAATCTCTGCCGCTTCGCGTCCGGAAAGCCGACTCATAGCAGCAACCTCGACCTGAACGTCCTGATTTCGTATCGAGACCTCCCCTGTCACCTTCACGATCGCGTCCATCTCGATCTCCGGGTACGCACGCTCGCCGGCACGCTCGAATGCGGCGCAGACGAATGTCCCGGATTCGTCGAGTATGGTAAATATCGTAGGTCCTGCCGTCTGCTTTACGTGAATCATAACCCCTGCGGCAGAGATCGTCTTTCCAACGTGCTTTGAGAGGTTAGAACTCACGCATCTCGGAAAGTCCTTCGTAACTTCCACGATCTCGTAACTTTTGAGCTTTCGCGGGATCAATTCGAGGTTTCCGTTCGGTTTTATGTTTTTCAGCTGTACGTGGACCGTATCTCCGGCGTTAACCTCAAAATTCAGATTGCTGATGTGAATCAATCCACGCAACTTCTTGTTCAGATCAACGAATGCGCCAAAGTCCACGATTCCATTGACGACTCCTTCATACACCTCGCCTACCTGAAGGCCGTTCGCGTCGCACAGATCGTCGAGGCGGTAGAGAGACGGCTCTCTTCTGCATTTCTCGCAGGTGTCGCCGTCTCCATTGAATGCCGATCCGCAGACTTTGCACTCTTTAATCTCCCCGTAGCCGTCGCATTCACGGCATTTTTCAGTCACCCTGACGACTCCGGTACCTTCGCAGATGGGGCAGGAGCCGCCGAGTGCCTGACTTAGCTGTTTCTCGGATAATTCGCTCAGGTTGATCGATTTCGCCTTTCCGGTGCCCTTGCAGGCGGTGCATTTCTTCTCGTCGAGCACGATCACTCCGCTGCCGCCACATGCCTTGCATGATGCCATACTAATCGATTATGGGGCATCGGATTTATCAGTTTCCTGCGTCGGAGTCGGAGCTGGAGCAGGGCGGTGATCGCCGACCAGACGCCAGATCGTCTCGGGTATGCACAACTACCACCAATGTGTGGCGCTATCGATCTGCAAAGCCGTGCATGCCATCAATCGCAGATTGAGGTTTTTTGCATAACACCGGATTCGCCTAAAGACTCTGCATGATATTTGCTGGTTCTGCTGTTTTCTGTGGTCACTGACGATAACCCCCCATCGGCGTAAAAACAGAGGTTTCTCCACGTCGTCGGTGTAACCGACCGTATACGGCATTACAAAGGATGGATGATGATCTCGGCACGCCTGCGCACTCTGCGGTCATTTTTCTTGCCAGAAAGTACATAACCGCAATCGTGAGGCTAATCAAAACCAAACCGGAGCGAAGGAAGGGGTATGGGGCTGGTGCGATTCGAACGCACGATCGACGGGTCTCTCCGAACCCTCGTTGGCACGAGAAGAGCATAATCAGTGCTCCAACGGTTCCTCACACGCCAGCCCCGTCGAGCCGGCATCAGTAGACCCGTTGTTCATCATTTGTCCGCTGGAGCCCGTCGCCATACCTGGCTAGGCCACAGCCCCGCGTGGGCCCGATGCGATTCGAACGCATGATCCCCGCCGTGTAAAGGCGGTGTCATAACCGGCTAGACCACGGGCCCCGGCAGAGTGACTATTGGAGTCGGGTAACATAAAATATTCGGTCGCAGTGAGCAGTCGACCCGTATGGCGGTCGGTGCTTCTGCTGCCGGTGGCATCCGGATCACGAGTCCCGAGTCCAGATCCCTGATCTCAGTTGAGTCGCGAGATCGTGCGAGACCATGATGTAGCAATTTGATATGATAATCTTAAATTTGATGAGAAAACGATACCTTTATATACTTTGGAGTAACGATGTGGTGCGTACAACCATTGCATCGGTGTTGTGCACAGGAAAGGGGCCGCGCCGATCGCAAATCTGAAAAGAGGTGATTAAATGAACAAGAACGACATAAACGAAATGAAAAAGATTCAGCCAGCGGTAATCTCTGCTATCGCTACCGAATCGGGCATGTCAAAAGATGACCTGCTGGGACTGAACAGAAAGCTATCCGAATGGATGAACGAGACCGAGATAACCAACCTGACTGACGTGATCAAGATATGCAAAGCCAGATATGACATAGAGTCGTTTATGGTAGGGGTTTTGATATCAAGTGTGATCATGCGCAACACAATAGATATCCATTTCAAGAAGATCTACGATCGACAGAACACACACATGCTCTACTCGAATGCGGAGATGGAGTTTCTCTGAATCTCCGAATCAGATCGCCACGCCACGCCTGTCGCATATCCCAAAAAAGATGCGTCCGCCCGGATATGCGATGGGTAACCCCAACACCTAAATTTCAGATTCCTGCTTTTATCACGGACGGTATGCACGAGAGTGCAGAGACTGGTCGTCTGCGCAGCATGAACCGCATAACCCGAAATGCCTTTGAGATCGGCGTTCCGGTGCCAATGATCCGGTTGACGTCCGCACCGGCAAACAGCCTGACAAGCCGGTCGATATCCTCATCATTCATCTTTCGCATGGCTTCAAGAGCAGATCTCCCGAGATTGTACTCGCTTTTGAATTCTTTCTCCCAGAGACGCTGGTATCTGGACAGCTCCTTTTTTGAGGTATTTGACGTGACAATCGCCTTTGCCGCAACCGTTCCGCAGATCTCGCCCGCCCTCATGCCATAAGCGATTCCCGACTGCCCGGCTGCGCCACCTGCGACCATGATCCTGTCAGCCACGATCTCGTTTGGGATCGTTGCGATCGGATCGCCGCCCGTGTGCTTTCTTATGATCTTCAGGTCGGAGATATTCTTCTCTTTTTTGAATCGCGCAAGCCACAGATCGAAAAATCTGGAAACGTCCTGCCCGTGCCTCCTCACAAATATCCCGAGATTCGCGCGGTCGCCGCCGCATGGAGAGTACGTAGCCTTCCACCCAGGGGCGAAACTCCCGATATAGTACTCGAAATGGTCAGGCTCTCCGATTCCGTCTGCTTCCACCTCTGCCTCGATCGCCCACGCGATGTCGTGCGGGTATTTCGTCGGATGCAGTCCGGCAAGTGCGGATAGGTTGGAGACGATGCCGTCTGCGATGATCACAATCTCTGAGCTGAACGTACCGTCCGATGTGCTGACTCTGATGTGTTTGTCCTTTCTGATGATGTTATGGGCGGCGACACCGGTTCTGATGTCCACGTTGTGCTTTATCATGTCTCTTGCATGGTATTCGTCGAACTTCTTCCGGTCGATTACGTATCCGGGGGTTTCAACAACGATCCTGCCCCCCGCTGGCGATACGATCTCCATTCCAGCCATCTCGCGCATGACGTACTCCGGGTGGATGATCTCGCTCGTCCGATCGAACATCCCGTCGAAGAACGTGTTTGCCGGGTGCGGGGGATCGCCTATCCCGGCTTTTCGTTCCAGCAGGATAATGTCAATCTCCTGTTCCGCAGAAGCAATCGCTGCGCTGATCCCTGCGGGGCTTGCTCCGATTATGATAACGTCGGCGTCAGTGCCCATCTCGAAAACCATCCCTGTCTGCGTATTTTTCTATCAGATCACCAAGCTTTGAGCCGCGTTCGTACCAGCGGTTCAGCACATACTGCGGGTAGATCGGGAGGCGCTCCCTCTGCCTGATATTCCCGAGCGTCTTCGCAAGATCGGATATCCGGGGCCACTCAGCTTCAGGATTGATCCAGTCGATCGTGTATGGTGATATTCCACCGAGATCAGATGCGCCGCACCGGATCAGATCAGGAAATCCGGTAAGGTTCGGCGGCACCTGAATCGCAACGTCGTCGGGCAGTATTCTGCGCGCAATTGTCACGACGTCGATCATCTCCTGATGCGAGGGCTCAGGGCAGTTTGCCATCTCCGTATCCGGTTTCGGTGCGAACGGCTGGATTATCACCTCCTGGATGTGCCGGTACCTCTGATGCAGGTCTCGCACTACCTCAAGCGTTTGCTCACGGTCCGCCATGCTCTCGCCGATTCCTATGAGGAGTCCTGTCGTGAACGGTATCTTCAATCTTCCCGCGTTCTCGATCGTTTTGATCCTCGCAGACGGTATCTTGCCAGCGCAGCCCTCGTGAGCAGGAAGCGTTGCGACCGTCTCGAGCATCAGCCCCATGCTTGCGTTCAGCGGTTTCAAACGTTTCATCTCACGAAGACCCATGACACCCGGGTTACTGTGTGGGAGAATCCCGTAATCGATTGCGATCTCACAGAGATCGACCAGATACTCGATGACGCTGGAATATCCGAGATCGTTTATCCATTCTCTGAACAATTGATGCTCTTCCGGTCTTTCGCCGAACGTGAAGAGTGCTTCGGTACATTCAAAGCGTACGCCCTCCTCGAGGATCCGTTTGACCTCGTCAACGGTCATCAGGTTCGCTTCCGGATGTGTAGGGTCGCGCCTGAATCCGCAGTACCCGCACCTGTTTCTGCACACGTTTGTAATCGGCAGGAAGACATTGCGGGAGAACGTGACCTGATCTGGCATGATCTTTGAATTCGGCGTGGTGGTATTTAATATCACTCTACCCAAGAGAAGAATGAATGAAATGTGGCAAAAACGGAAATGAGAACGAGAACGAGAACAAATTGCAGATGCTGGTGATTTGACGATGGTTGCGGTTGGCGTACACGTATCGATTGCAGGCTCGATGGACCGGGCAGTTGACCGGGCGAAGAAGCTGGGCTGCGACACGTTTCAGATATTTACAAAAAACCCGAGGGGCTGGCGGTTTAAGGATCTGACCCCTGAGCAGGTCGAAAAGTTCGTAAAAAAGATCGAAAAGTCAGGTATCTATCCGCCGGTCGCACACGTGTCGTATCTGCCGAATCTGGCGTCGCCGAAGGATGATGTTTACAGCCGCTCGGTTGATGCGTTCGCAAACGAGATTGCACGGTGCAGCGCACTCAAAATTCCATATCTTGTGACGCATCTCGGGAGTCATCTGGGAACCGGGATGGAGAAGGGATTTGAGCGCATCATATCCGCTGTGAACACGGCGATCGATGTGACCGATATAATCAGGGAGCGCAGAAGCAGGGGCGGAGGCGGAAGTGTGACGATCCTTCTTGAGAACACAGCCGGCACAAAGAACAGCATGGGCGGACGCTTCGAGGACATTGGGAGGATCATTGATTCTGTTGCGCGTGATGAGCTTGTTGGCGTCTGCTTCGACACGTGCCACGCGTTTGCTGCCGGCTACGAACTGAGGAGCGCAGAAACGCTCGATGCGACGATGGCACGGTTCGACGAGGCGATCGGGCTGGATCGGCTGAAGCTCGTCCACCTGAACGACTCGAAAGGCGGTCTCAACTCCAGATTTGACCGGCACGAGCATATCGGGATGGGTTACATCGGAGAAGACGGTTTCAGGGTCATACTGCACAACGACGTAATCAGGAAGCTTCCGATTATACTCGAGACGCCGGTCGATGATCGGAGGGATGACGTCGGGAACCTCCGGGTGGCGCGGACGCTTGCAGAGGGGTGACCTGATGGGTGGGGCGAGGTTTAGGGGCTATGCTTATAGATGTAGCACCCGAATAGGTGAGTATGTATCCAACGGAGCGGCTCGACACAGTTCTGGTACCAAAATATTACAAGACCCGGTCGGTTCTGATCGAAGACGCGTTTAGAGCGCTTTTAAATTTAAAACCATGGTTGAAAGTGGAACTGTCGATAGAACTATACCTGATGGGGGACGTATCGCTCTCACGGGCGGCAGAGATCGCGGGCATGGACTTAGAGAGTTTCAAGGAGACTCTGAAGGCGAGAGGATTTAATATCCGCAGTTATATCGGATCCAGAGATGAAATTGAGCGAGGATTGAGGTTAATCTGAATGCTTGTACTCGATACTGATATTGCAAGTGCGTTTGCAAAGGCGGATCATTTTGACGTATTGACAAAGCTTTTTACGGATGTTGGGATAACGACATCAGTTTACGAAGAGTTATTGACACCACTGGAGTATGGATACGGATATCCGGAAGTGATATTCAGTATGGCTGAACTGATAACAATCTCAAAGGAAGAACAGCTGGAATATTTGAAGATCAGGGAGAAACACACTAAAATTGGAAAGGGTGAACTCGAGAGTATCGTTGTTTGCTTGAAAAGGTGCCACCTGTTCTCTTCTTTCGACAAAAGAGCCCTGATGGTGGCTAAGGAGATTGGAGTAGAGATTATCACAGCAGGAGTTATTTTTGAAGGCTTGGTGGCAAAAGGAGTCGCAACGAAGGAAGAGGTTCTGAAGATAGTCAGAGATATCGAAATTTCAGATAACAGAGTGTTGAGGGTGGAACTCTGATTGCCTTGCCATACTCATGAACACCGACATCGACGAGATTGTCAGTACCCTGAAACGAGAGAATGCAAAATTCGGGGACCCTGCTGTCACGAAAGTCGCAAGGACAAACGACCCTTTCCTTGTCCTGATCTCATGCATCCTGAGTCTCAGAACAAAGGACGAGGTGACTTCTGCCGCTTCAGAACGGCTCTTTTCGCTGGCTAAGACACCTGAGGAGATGCGGGGGTTGAGCGCTGCTGATATCGAGGAAGCGATCTATCCGGTCGGCTTCTACCGGAGAAAAGCCGTGCAGATATTGGAAATCTCAAAAAATCTGATAGAAGAGTATAATTCAAAGGTTCCGGACGAGATCAATGATCTCCTGAAGTTCAAAGGCGTCGGGAGGAAGACCGCAAACATTGTGGTCACGCACGGATTTGGCAAGCCTGGAATCGCTGTGGATACGCATGTACACAGAATCTCGAACAGGATCGGTCTTGTTGCGACGAAAACGCCGGATCAGACCGAGTTTGAGTTAAGAAGGATACTGGCGGGAGAGTACTGGCGGGATCTCAATTGTCTGCTTGTCGTTCACGGGCAGAACGTCTGCACGCCGATAAGCCCACGGTGCAGCGAGTGTTCGATCAGCGGGCACTGCATGCGAGTCGGCGTTACGCGGTCGAGGTGAGTGGTCGAGCCGAATGTCATTTTATGTGGGTGTGGGCAGTTAGTGACATAAAAAAACTTCCGATCTCACGCGACCATCCCGACCTTCGCGTCCACCATGCCACCCCATGAAGTCGCTGACTTCCGCAACGTCCCATCCGTGACCCGACTGTAGCCACAACAATAGCCAGTATGCCACGTTTCACATAAAACTCCCGGCAGGCGGGACTGCCAGCGTCACGCTCGCAACCACGTCCGCAATCATCGCAAGAAAGATCACGAAGCGGTAGTGCGACGCCTGCAGAAACAGTCGCCCGCCACGCTCGGGCACGGGGTTTCGCACAAAATCCGCAGCCTGCAGGAGCATCCAGATTCCACCGATCGCAGCGCCCGCGAAGTAGATCAGTCCAAGACCTGCCGTATACCCGATGGCAAGCGAGAGCGCAACACCCAGAATCCAGCACACCATCACAAACTTCGAGGTCACAGAAACGCCGAACGTCACCGGGAACGTGGGCGCACCGCGCAATCGATCGCCCTCGACATCCCTTGCCACGCCTGATAGCGTGAACCCCCAGTCGGTGATGCAGATCATCGCACCAAGAAAGATCGCGGGAAGTGGGAGGATCACATCGTCGCCGGGAACGCTCTTCAGAACGCCTGCGGGATCGAATGCGAGCCAGATTCCGATGGGAACGAGTCCATACGAGAACCCAACCGGAAGAAAGCTGAGGAAAGTGGCGCGTTTTGCGACCGCTGAGTAGACGCTGATTGCAGTCGTTGCAAGGATCAGAACAGCCACGCATTCCGGATTTAAATACAGTGCAACCGCTAGAGCTACAAGGAATAGGAAAAAAGCGTACCAGAGCGCGCTCCTCCTCGAGACATCGCCTGAAGCGAGTGCGCGGTCAGGAAGGTTGATCTTGTCGATGTCGATGTCGCAGCAGTCATTGAAGACATACGTGCTCGTGATTGCGCAGTATCCGCCGATCACAGCGAGAAGAAACGGGAAGATCGGTGGGAGACCCGCAGTCAAGAGATAACTCGCGAGAAGCGCGCTCGACGCGGGGAGCGCAAAATCCATCGCGGCGATCTCCGGACGGAGTAGTTTGACGTATGCACCGACCCTCGATGCCATGTCTACAATACCAGCTTGCTCCTGATCAGGTCGTCAGAGAGTCCTGCCTCCCTGCCGCGTACAATCATCCTGATGTTATCGACCTCATTCTTCTTGGACACGACATAATCCATGATCGGAACAATCGATAACGGGTAGTAATGCGACGATCTGGAAGCGTGTTCGAGGCAGTATTTGTCCAGGCCGATCTCAACACCAGTGAGAGACCCGTTCTCATCGGTCACGGTACCGGAGATGGAATCCCAGTAGGGGTAGTCCTTAATCGATGCTGTGAATTCATCAAACGGGAGCCCGGCAAGTTTGATCAGCGCGACCATGTTCAGTTTCAGCCCACCCGGAATCAGCATATCAACGATCTGTTCCCTCTCAAGACCGGCTTTCGCTGAGCGGAAGAGCGTTTTCAGGTTTCTCACATCGATCTCTGTCTTGACCATCTCGGAGAAGAGCCGGTTGCTCTTTGTCTTTGGTTTGCGAACCGCTTCAAGCTCGACCAGACTTTCATAATAGAACCTGTCGAGCGCGTTCTCGAAGTAGTCCATCCTGTCTTCGGAGTAGCCGTCGAGTGGATAATCTCGCTTCAATTTCTCAATTATCTCGGGAACATCCTTTCGCACGAGTTCGATCAGATCGTGATAGCCAAATTGCCCCGCAGAGACGACAGCTTCGAGTATCTCGCTATCAGAGGCTCCGTATCGCTTCCCACGTAGGATTGTCTTGATGTTCCAGATGTCCCACCGCTTGAGATACTCTGATAACAGGTGATGCGACTCTCCCGCCGATATGTTGAGCAGTTTTCGGTAGGTCAGCGCAAGATTCTGATTTAAGGCGTGCTCTATCAGATTAGCGCCATCGTATCTCCGCGCAAGCTCATCGACCTCGTCTTTGTATTCGGAGTCCTCGATGAATCTCGCGATCTCTGCGAGCTCCATGTTCATCAGTCTCGGATACGACTCCTTCTGCAACAGCTTGCTCTTCATCGCCCGCACCCTCGCGCACAGATACGCGTAACTTTTGCTGCCCTGTTTGCGTTTCCACGACATCATCGACATATATTCACCCGATTTACCTAAGTTATCCTGTGTGTTGCAGAGGATTCCGGTTCGATATATATCTTTCGATCTCACGAGCGCCCGACCTCTCGAAAGGTTAATATGGTGCCGGTGGAAAGACGATGAAGCACAGCATCGTGCTCCGATAGTGTAGCTCGGCCAATCATGCGGGGCTCTCAATCCCGTGACTCGGGTTCAAATCCCGATCGGAGCATTATGAAAAGATTTAATAGCGTCTGCATGGAAGACATATAACCCAAACAGGAGGAAAAAAATGGCAGCAGAAAAGCCACACATGAATCTGGCAGTCATCGGACATATCGATCATGGAAAATCGACGCTTGTCGGGCGATTGCTCTACGAAACAGGAACTGTTCCTGCACACATCATCGAGAAGTACAAGGCAGAAGCAGAAGATAAAGGTAAAGGCTCATTCGCTTTTGCGTGGGTGATGGACTCACTCAAAGAAGAGAGGGAGCGCGGGATCACCATCGATATCGCACACAAACGATTCGATACAAAGAAATTCTACTACACAATTGTGGATTGTCCGGGACACCGGGACTTTGTCAAGAACATGATCACAGGCGCATCGCAGGCGGATGCAGCGGTCTTGACCGTTGATGCGAAGGACGGGGTCATGGATCAGACCAAGGAGCACGTATTCCTCTCAAGAACGCTCGGAATCAACCAGGTGATCATCGCAATCAACAAGATGGACTCTGTTGATTACAGCGAGGAGCGGTTCAACGAGGTCAAGGAGGACGTCAGTACTCTCGTGAAGATCGTTGGATACAAGCCGGACGACATCAACTTCATACCAACCTCTGCACTATTCGGCGCAAACGTCGCTGAAAAGAGCAGTGACACGCCGTGGTACAAGGGACCAACCATCCTCGAAGCACTCGACATGTTCACAGAACCTGAGAAGCCAACGAACCTGCCGCTGAGAATCCCAATCCAGGACGCGTACACGATCTCAGGAATCGGAACCGTTCCTGTCGGGCGTGTCGAGACCGGGACCATGAAACCGGGCGACAAGGTCACATTCATGCCGAGCGGTGCTACAGGGGAAGTGAAATCGATCGAGATGCACCACGAAGAGGTCTCGGAAGCAGCCCCCGGTGACAACATCGGATTCAATGTTCGAGGCGTCGGCAAGAAGGATGTGAGGCGAGGCGATGTCGCCGGACCTGCTGATAACCCGCCAACGATTGCAGACGAGTTCACAGCACAGATCGTTGTGCTCCAGCACCCGTCAGCGATATCGGTCGGATATACCCCGGTATTCCACTGCCACACCGCTCAGACCGCATGCACGTTCTTGTCGATCGACAAGAAACTTGACCCGCGCAGCGGTGAGGTTCTCGAGGAGAACCCAGCGTTCATAAAAGCAGGGGACGCGGCAATTATCACGATCAAGCCGACGAGACCGATGGTGATCGAAGAGGTCAAGAAGATCCCACAACTCGGCAGATTTGCGATACGCGACATGGGAACAACGATTGCTGCTGGTATGTGCATCAGCGTCAAGACGAAGTGACTAAATCCCTTTACTTTTTGGTGCATAAATGAGTCAGAAAGCCAGAATACGGTTGTCAGGCACAAATCCGGTGGAACTAGATAATATCTGTAAACGAGTCAGAAGTATAGCGGAACGGACCGGAACCTCGATCGCGGGTCCGATCCCCCTCCCCACCCGGAAACTGGTGGTCCCGATCAGGAAGAGTCCGGATGGCGAGGGCACCGAGACATGGGATCACTGGGAGATGCGCGTACACAAACGTTTGATTGATCTCGCGGCGGACGAACGTGCGCTGCGGCAGCTGATGCGCATCAACGTTCCGAACAATGTCAACATCGAGATTGTGCTCGAGAATTGATCCGCGATTGCAAGCGTTGCGGGGACAAGGGCACCATTCAAGGTCAGATGCGGGACACCGATACCGGTCCCGAATCTTTTTTTTCTTCTGTCGTTTCTTCTGTCGTTTGATACAAGAAGCGGAATCCAGAAGCTGTGGGGTCTGGGAAGCTGCGGTGTGCGGGAATTTTTGTGAACCGTTAATTTAACGTGAACTAGGACCACATATTATAGAACTGAATCGATAGGTCACAATGCCCCAGAAAAAAGACTATTACGAGGTACTCGGAGTTCCGAAGGACGCCGACGCCAATGAGATCAAGAAAGCGTACCGGAAGCTGGCGATGGAGTACCACCCGGACCGAAATCCGTCACCTGACGCTGAAGAGAAGTTCAAGGAGATCTCTGAGGCGTATGGCGTGCTCTCGGATTCGGAGAAGCGTGCAAAGTACGATCGGTTCGGACATGCCGGAATCGACAGGCAGTACACGCGGGAGGATATCTTCAGGGACATATCGTTTGATGATATCTTCGGGCAGGGCGGTGCTGGTGGTGGTTTTGGCAGCATCTTCGACGTCTTCTTTGGCGGGCGCGGCGGTGCGCGACCGACCTCGCAGCGTGGTTCTGATCTCAGATATGATCTGCGCATAACGCTTGAGAACGCCGCGACCGGCACAGAGAAGAAGATTGATGTGATGCGCGTCGAGACCTGTGACGTCTGCGGGGGCAGCGGCGCAAAACCGGGTACGACCAAGAAGACGTGCCGGTATTGCGACGGCACCGGACAGGCCAGCCAGGTGAAGCGCACGCCGTTCGGGCAGTTCGTGACAACCAGCACCTGCATACACTGTCATGGCACAGGCGAGATCATCGAGTCGCCGTGCAGTTCCTGCAATGGTGTAGGGCGGGTGCGCCGCCCCAGAACAATCTCGATCACAGTTCCTGCCGGTATTGAATCGGGGTCGCGGATGCGCATTCCCGGCGAAGGCGAATCCGGAGTGCGGGGCGGTCCGGCAGGCGACCTCTACGTCGTCGTGCACATTGACCCGCATCCGAAGTTCAAGCGTAGCGGGGACAACATCCTCTACGAAATCCCGATCAGTTTTACGCAAGCCGCACTCGGGGACGAGGTGATGGTTCCGACCCTGCAGGGGAAGGTGCGGATGAAGATTCCGCCAGGAACCCAGTCCGGGTCAACCCTCAGACTGCGCGGCAAGGGGATGCCGAAACTGCACGGGCATGGAAAAGGCGATCAGCTCGTGAAGGTCAAGGTCACTGTTCCGACGAACCTCTCTTCCAGGGAGCGCGAACTGCTAACCGAATTGCATGAGCTCGGTAGCAAAAACAGTGGCAGGAGTGATAAAAAGCACAAAGGGATCTTCGATAAGGTGAAAGACGTGTTCGATGTGGACTAGGATTAAAGGGCTGGAGGGCATCCACATCCCTGTCGCGATCGGGAGATGCGGGGGGTGGGATTCGAACCCACGGACTCCTACGAGACAGGGTCCTAAGCCCTGCGCCTTTGACCTGGCTGGGCAACCCCCGCACTGACACGTATTCTGCGCCTGCGATGGACCGATCGGGATTCGAACCCGAGGCCTCTACCATGCCAAG
>Ga0190315_1000700_pt1 | contig 15354 bp, 13 predicted proteins | sample 48701101_MG_FD_161673 | JGI IMG/M metagenome (GOLD analysis project Ga0190315, IMG submission 161673) | Hydrothermal vent sediment bacterial communities from Southern Trench, Guaymas Basin, Mexico - 4870-11-0-1_MG | ecosystem: Environmental > Aquatic > Marine > Hydrothermal vents > Sediment ...
GCGCACGAGATTGTTGAGTACGCGAAAGAGAACGAAATCGACCTGATCGTAATGGGCACACTCGGGAAGACCGGTCTGGACAGAATTCTTCTCGGAAGCGTCGCAACAACGGTCATTCATACATCGCCGATCCCGGTGATGGTCGTTCACGCCGAGTAATAGAAAACGGGGCGGCGTGGTAGTTTGGTGGCGCCAGCGTCTAATCGCGCCCCCGCGCCCCGAGACGCTCAAGAATCGCTTCCGAGAGTTGTTTCTTGAGCTGCATGTACTCGACTCCAGTGACGCCGATCTGTTTGAGGACGCCATTTCGCATGAAACAGGGTTTTGTCAGCTTGCAGCACCAGATCAGCGTCCCGAAACACGTCTGCCGCCCACCGAGTTCGAGTGGTGTGCCACTTGAGAGTTCCACCTTCAGGTCCGCGAACTCCTGCGGCGTTATCCCGTGCCTCTTGAGAACAGGGTGAATCGCACACGGCTTAACCGGCAGACAGCAGAACGCGAGCGCACGATCATCCCCTCCGCTGCAGATGTGCTTCGGCGCATTGTACCAGCCGGTCTGCTCCTGAAACGTGCTCACGTTCCCTACGAGCGTCTCGATTGCGTCCGGGTTCGCAAGAGCTGCCCTTGCAAGCGAGACCATGTCAGCGCCGTACCCGAACATATCTTTGGCGCTTCTGAAATCCACGACCGAGTTGTTGCCGATTATGAATAGGTCGGTCGCATTCCTCGTCTGCCGGATGACGCGGTGATCCGCGCCCTCGCCGGGCAGCATTGCGTCGATGTGGATGATGTCGGCTCCCGCCTCCTCGATTGCAACCGCAAGTTCCACATCATTAACGATTCCGGATCTGGTCTTGACAGACAGGACAACGCCGGTCTTCTTGATCTTCGAGACGAGCGACTGTAATTTCCCAGTATCGCGGAGCATCGGTTCGCCAACGCCTATCGCAACCATCTCGGGCTGCCTGCAATGGCAATCGAGTTCAAGAATTGCGCCGTACTCCTTTGCAAGAAGGGCTGCCTCCAGAAGCGGGGCGATCTCGGTGCTGCGGACGTTGATTGCGACTGCGATTGCGGGGGAGTCGCCAGCCCCGCCCATCTCATCCATCCCCTCCAGGCGATCGAGTTCTCGCCGCAGCTCTTCTATTGGCTCAGACGTCACGAACTCGGGACGCCCGCGCTCTCGAATCTTCGCTGCCGCCTCGTTTGTTGCCTCGTCCAGATTGTATCCACCGATCGTTGCAAGCCCCGCGCTTCTTGCGTTATCCTTCACAAAATCCGCGTTTGTGATGCCAGCCATCGGCGCAAGTGCGATCGGGTTTCTCATCCGTACGTAGCCAGCGTGTATGTCAAATCCAGTCAAATGAATGCCTCGATCCGCAGATATTGAGAGATGTGCATATCAAGGTTATGGTCAGGGGTTGTGGCACTGGCATCGCAACCGTCTGGGTTCATCCACCACTATGTTTATTAACGACCGATTCCAAGAATCGGTGTACCTCATAACCCTATGCGGGGGTTGCCCAGCCAGGTCAAAGGCGCAGGGTTGAGGGCCCTGTCTCGTAGGAGTTCGTGGGTTCGAATCCCACCCCCCGCATCTGCAAATCCCATCAGGTCACAATCGCCAGTACCTTTTTATATCTCCGGATCGTGTTTATAATCAGACGCCCGAACCACCACCACCTGAACCACCTGAACCACCTGAACCACCATTGCCGGGGTAGGGTAGTTGGTTATCCTATGGGACTGTGGATCCCACGACCCGGGTTCAAATCTCGGCCCCGGCCTACTCATCTTAATCATGACAGAAAGTGAGAATCCGACCATAACTACCGTCTGTTCGCACACAAGCCTTCAGATATTCGATGGCGCACGTAAAGAGGGGTTTAAAACGCTCGGCATCTGTCTCGGAGAACCCCCAAAATTTTATGACGCGTTCCCGAGAGCAAAACCTGACGAATTCTTCCCAGTCGATTCGTATCAGGAGATTATGGAAAAAACTCATGAATTAATCGAGAGAGATGCAATCATAATCCCGCACGGGTCATTTGTCGAGTATCTCGGCGCATCAAACTTCGCACGCCTCGATGTCCCGAGTTTTGGGAATAAGAAGGTTCTCGAATGGGAATCTGACCGGATAAAAGAGCGTGAGTGGCTGACCAGTGCCGGCGTTCCTGTGCCCGCCGAATATCGGTCGCCTGATGAGATCGCAGGTCCTGTCATCGTGAAGTATCATGGCGCAAAGGGCGGGCGCGGTTTCTTCATAGCAAAGAACCAGAGGGAATTTGAGGAACAGATCGATCAGGACGAGGAACACGTCATTCAGGAGTTCGTGCTCGGAACAAGGTATTATTTGCATTTCTTCTACTCCCCGCTGAGAAAAGATGGATATCAAGTCTGCGATGGCACGCTCGAACTGCACGGGATCGACAGACGAGTCGAGTCCAACATCGACGAACTCTACAAGATAGGTGCATCCGCGGGAATTGATCCGAGTTTCGTTGTGACAGGCAATCTGCCGCTCGTTCTGCGCGAGTCACTCCTTCCGAAGGTCTTTTTGCTGGGAGAGCGAGTGGTTGCGCGGTCAATCGAACTCTTTGGCGGGATGATCGGTCCCTTCTGCCTCGAAACGGTCTGCACCGATACGCTCGAGTTTAAGGTCTTCGAGATCTCGGCGCGGATCGTTGCAGGAACAAATCTCTTCATATCAGGCTCTCCTTACTCGGATCTGATCGAACCGGGGCTTTCCACCGGTAGGAGGATCGCACAGGAGATCGGGCTTGCAATCGAGATGGGTCGGCTTGACGAGGTGGTGTCGTAGTGGCACCGGCACCGCAATTGTAATTTCAGCCCGGATCAGCCCAGAAATGCGATTCCCAGTGAGTGCAGCACGATTATAAGAATCGCGCCAACGATGCCGCCAACCGCGCATATCGCGATCACGAGCCAGTCGTAGGCGATCCCAAGCCCGAGCACGACATTTGCTAGAAAGAGCACGACAAGACCGATTATGGTGTTTACCACCATGCGTTTGACCGTCTTCAGTATCTTGTACAGGATAATAGCTGCGATTATCGCCAGTACAAGAATCGATAGTTCAAGAATTGCAACCATGGTTATCGGTTTTATATCGGGCGCGACTGTATTTAACCATTGCCTGAATGACACGGTAGTTCCGAATGTCGCTCGCTTCTTCCGACGGCGATTGCAGATCAAGTGAGTGGGCGACCGGCAGGGGGTGATTGAGCGATCTGATAACAGTGCCCCAACCCCAACTCCATCCCTATCCTCAACCCCAATCTCAACCCCACTCACACTCCCACTCCTCCGATCCGGATCCCAATCCCCGCGCCTCCGAAACCAATACAAATGAAGAGACCAAAACGATAACCATAATGAAGACCGGCGCACGGGAACTCACGCTGCGTGTGGCAGAGGCATACCCGAGGGATGCCGGAAGGGATGTCGCACGCATCGATCAGGAGGTTATGGACTCACTTGGCGTACGTAACAGGGACATAATCGAGATTGTGGGCAGGAAGAAAGCGTACACAATCGTTCTTCCCGGCTACACCGGCGACTCCGAGCGTGACCTGCTACGGATCGACGGGAGCACGAGGGCGAATGCCCATGCCGGAATCGATGACCGGGTTCGGGTCTCCAGGGTTACGCCCGAAAACGCTGTTAGGATCACGCTCGCCCCGACCCGGAACATATCGTTTCCAGGAGGGGTTCGGTACCTGACACGCCACCTCGACGGGAGGCCACTAGTGAAGGGGCAGCATATCCGGGTCGGGACGGTGGATGCCCCGATCGTCTTCATAGTCACGGCAACCCAGCCGCCGGGCGTTGTCACCGCAACCCGGGACTCCAAAGTCCTGCTCAAGAAACACCCGATCAGAGGTGAGATTTATGCCACGCAGGTCACCTACGAGGACATTGGCGGGCTCCGGCGCGAGATCGGTCTCGTTCGCGAGATGATCGAACTTCCGCTCCGCAATCCCGAACTCTTCCGGAAACTCGGTATTTCACCTCCGAGAGGCGTGCTACTGCATGGGCCTCCCGGAACCGGAAAGACGTTGATCGCAAAGGCTGTTGCGAGCGAAACGTCCTCAAATTTCACGTCAATCAGCGGTCCTGAGATTGTGAGCAAGTACTACGGCGAGAGCGAGAAGCATCTGCGTGAGATCTTTGAGGAAGCGGAAAAGAGTGCGCCGAGTATCATTTTCATCGATGAAATTGATTCGATTGCACCGAAACGTGGCGAGGTTGTGGGGGACAGCGAACGCAGGGTTGTGGCGCAGTTGCTCTCACTTATGGACGGGCTGCAGTCGCGGGGCGAGGTCGTGGTGATCGCGGCGACGAACCGCCCGAACGACATCGATCCTGCGATGCGCAGGGGTGGCAGGTTCGATCGCGAGATCGAGATCGGGGTTCCCGACAGCGACGGGCGGCTTGAGGTGCTGCAGGTTCACACGAGAGGGATGCCGCTCGATCGAGATATGCTGGAGCAGGGAACCGGTCTCGACAATCTCGCCAGAATCACGCACGGCTTCGTCGGCGCGGATCTCGCATCGCTCTGCAAGGAGGCGGCGATGCATGCTCTGCGGAGGGTTGTAGTGGATGCGGGGGCTGTGGAGGGGGTGGATGCCAATTTTGAGGATGAGATTCCGCCGGAGTTGATCGACAGGCTGGTCGTGACAAAAAAGGACTTTTACGAGGCGTTGAAGAATATAGCACCTTCTGCGATGCGAGAAGTCTTCGTCGAGATACCGGAGGTCAGATGGGCTGACATCGGCGGGCTTGACGAGGTGAAGCGGGATTTGATCGAGATCGTGGAGTGGCCACTCCGCTATCCCGAGCTATTTGAGGCGATCAAAACGGATCCTCCGACTGGAGTAATGCTCTTCGGTCCCCCCGGAACCGGAAAGACGATGCTCGCAAAAGCGGTTGCGACAGAGAGTTCTGCGAACTTTATAGGAATCAAGGGACCTGAGCTTCTGAGCAAGTACGTCGGCGAATCCGAGAGAGCGATCAGGGAGGTTTTTCGCAAGGCGAGGCAGGCGTCGCCGGCAATAATCTTCTTTGATGAGATCGATTCGATTGCACCTGTGCGCGGGATCGGTTCGGACACCTTTGTGACCGAGCGGGTCGTATCGCAGATCTTAACAGAGCTGGATGGTCTGCAGGAGCTGCGGGATGTGGTCGTGATCGCAGCAACAAACCGCATCGACATGGTTGATCCTGCGCTTTTAAGGCCCGGTCGGATCGACCGCGCAATCGAGGTTGCGCTACCTGATATGGAGGCGAGATCGAAGATATTTGAGATCCATCTTGCCGGAAAACCGATATCAGATGATGTCTCCGCCCGGTCACTTGCAGGAGTTACCGAAGGGTGTTCGGGCGCTCTGATCGAATCGATATGCCGGGAGGCAGCGATGCTCGCGCTCCGCGATGCGATCGCAACTGCGGGAGGGGTGGCAGGAGAGGGAGTTGGAGATGGAGTTGGAGATGGAGTGGAAGCGGGCGCAGGTACGAGCAGCGCGGTTGACAGGGGGGTTTTAAATGTGGAAGCGATTGCAAGCAGAGTCAGAATCACGAGCGGGCACTTTGATCAAGCGGTTGAGTGCGTGTGGAAGTAGCCGCAGCCGCGGGAGAGGAGGTGTGCCGCTGCTGCCCGCAACCCTCTTCACAGTCATCCTGATCGCATCGATCTCCGGATGCCACGCGGAAGAGCACGCAACCGATCTCTTCAGGCTCACAGACCTGCCTTCTGTGGTTCATATCAGACCGGGCTCGCAGGCGTCCTTCAATGTCACGGTCGAGAATTTAGGAGGAAACTACTCTGATGTCGCAATCGATATTAGAGCGCTGCCCACCGGCGTATCGGTCGTTGACTGTGGCGGGTGGAGGGTTCTTGATGTCGGGGGCAAAACGACGTACCGCCTGATCATTGCAGCAAGCAAGGACGTCCGGACCGGCACGTACCATTTCGAGGTTGCGGATCGATCAGCTGACGATATAAGCACATTTGAGACGATTGAATTGCATGTTCTTGGCGAGAATGAAACCGTTCCCGCGGAGATGGGGCGGGACGGCGAATCCGGAGCAGAGCCACTGGAACCGGGCGCAATTCGCGTCGTATCAGATCCACCAGGGGTGGAGGTGTATCTCAACGACGTTTACTACGGGGTTACGGATTCGGATTGGCTATATGTGCGTAATCTCTCGCCCGGATGTTACACAGTCACGCTGGAAAAATACGGGTACGAAGAGTACACTGAACCGATCAACGTTAGCGAGGGCGCAACAGAATCGATATCAGCATCCCTGTTTCCGCTCCTCATGATTCCGGCGGACAGAAGCACCCAGAAGATTCCGACAAAACTGGTACTGATACCTTTCTCATTCGTCGTCGAGGCGATTATCGCAGTGACAGGCATCTTTGCAGTCACATCACTGAAGGAGAGGCTGTCGGCACTCGCAACTGCCAGAACTGCCCAAACCACCTCAACCACCTCAACCACTCCAACCACCACGATCATGTCGACCGCACAATCGGTCTTTCCGCAGGAACTTGGGAATCAGTACCACGATCCGGAATTCATCGGAATGGGCGGGTTCGCACGGGCATTCCGGGCAAAGAGAACGACAGATGGCAGGATCGTGGCAGTAAAGATACCAATTAGCCTTGACAAAAACAGAAAAGCTTTTCTGCGAGAGATAACCCCGTGGAAGTGGTTGAAGCACGAGAACATCGCATCGCTACATGCTGCAAACGTCCTGCCGATTCCGCATCTTGAGATAGAGTACGCCGGACACGGCAGTCTCGATCAGGTAGAGGTGCCTGTGAAGCTCAAAACGGCTTTGGCGATCGTTCTCGGGATTGCAGACGGATTGGCTTATGCACACGCGCAGGGCGTGACTCACAGGGACTTAAAGCCAGCAAAAATCCTCGTAACCGAAGATAACACGCCGAAGATCAGTGACTGGGGGCTCTCGAGGATCATGGCAGAGAGCGAGACGTCTCGCGTTCATGGCTTCACACCGCTCTATGGCGCACCGGAGCAGGTAGCTCCAGGAGAATTCGGGGAACCTGATGAGAGAACAGATATTTACCAGTTGGGACTCATATTCTACTGGCTCTTGACCGGAAGAACGCCTTATGGGGGTGGCGATCTGGTTGAAGTCACAACAGCGATTGCAAAAGAGTTGCCTGAGCCACCATCGAAGATAAACCAGGAAGCCAGTGTCGTTGACTCGACAATCCTGAAATGTCTCGCAAAAAGAAAGGAAGATCGATACCAGAGCGTAAGAGAGCTCCGGGAGGAACTCACGTCCGTGTCGTCCGTGTCGTCCATGCCGTCAGTGTCGTCCGCGTCGCATATACCCAGCCCGGAGATTTACTGGTTCTGATGGATTCTGTGGTTATTAGAATAGTCGGAAGTGTTTTTGAGGGGTGGATCGGATAGAAATTGTCCAGGAGGTCGAACTCATGAAAAAGAGATTGAGCATTCCAAAACCTCCCGTGCTCATCCCACCACCAGACTGCAAGCCCGCAGATGCCCCCTACCTTACCGGATATGGCGGGAATTGGGCTTCAGAGAATGCCACGAGGATACATGAAATTACGAACCCACATCGCCTGCGGAATATTGCTCGCATCGCTCGCCCTACCCGACCCGTCATTCGGCGTCCTTTGCTGGGCAGTGATCTGGTCTGTCGTAAGCGATTTTGACGTCTACATCCCAACAGTGCGACACCGCGCAGTCACCCACTCTCTCGCTTTCGCGCTTCTTTCGGGTGCCCTTCTCCTCGCACTTGGAAAATCCGTGACAATCCCGGTCGTGCAGACGTTTTTCACGCCGTTCTATTCCGCTCTTGCGTCGCTGTGCATAATCTCACACCTACTGCTGGACTCGCTGAACCCGGCTGGCGTACCGCTCTTCCTGCCGTTCAGCACAAAGAGAGTGCGATTTCCAGTGATCGGAGGGAAAATCCGGTCAGATAACCTGATTGCAAATGTGGGCATTCAGATAATCGCGATCTGGGTTGCGATACGGATTATTCTCCTGTGACTCAAGCGGTCAATACATTTTTAGTCTCTCAGACTGCACCAGCAACCAGAAAAATCACAGAGGCGAACCCTGCATGAACGACAACGGAACTGCAACTGCAACCACAATTACAACCACAATTGCAACCACAACTACAACTGCAAACGAGCCGCTCACCTATAAAAATGCTGGTGCGGACACTGGAAAGGTGGAGATCGCGCTGAAACGGATAATAGAACTCGTGAAGACGACGTTTGAGTTCAGAGATGGCGTCGGAAAGCCAGTTCTACCGATCGGGCATTTTTCCGGAGTAATCGACATCGGAGGCGGCAGATCACTGGCTGTCAAGACGGATGGCGTCGGAACGAAGGTCTTCATCGCGCAACTCATGGAGCGGTATGACACAGTCGGAATCGATTGCGTCGCAATGAACGTAAACGACATCCTCTGCGTCGGCGCAGAACCGATCTCGATGGTTGACTACATCGCGGTTCAGGAGCCCAACCCCGATATCCTTGAAGAGATCGTGGCGGGGCTTGTCGAGGGGTGCAGGCGCGCCGATGTGACGCTCTCCGGCGGAGAGATAGCAATCATGCCGGAGATGATCAGAGGAATGGGAAATCGGGAATCAGAAGAGGATAAGAGGGGCTTTGACCTTGTTGGGATGGGTGTCGGCACAGTCGCAAGCGACAAGATCATAACCGGCGATAAAATCGAAGACGGTGACGCGATACTCGGTCTTGCGAGTTCCGGAATCCACAGCAACGGAATGACGCTTGCAAGGCGGGCTCTCCTGGATAATACTGGATTTGACGTAGATACGCGAGTCGATGGTCTGGACAGGTCGCTTGGAGAGGAGTTGCTCGAGCCAACGAAGATATATGTCCGTGAAGTGCAAGAGATGCTCAATTTAGGTTTGAATCTGAAATCACTTGCCCATATCACAGGCGATGGCTTTCTGAACCTCAGGAGAGTCAGCAAGAACCACGGGTTCAGGGTCGACCGCCTGCCTGATGTGCCACCGGTCTTTGAGTTGATCCAAAAATACGGTCATGTGAGCGCGGAAGAGATGTATCAGGTCTACAACATGGGAATCGGCTTCTGCATCGTTCTTCCGGAGAATGAGGTCGATTACGCGATCTCCACCGCAGGAAAGCACGGTACCGACTGTTACGTGATCGGACACACATTCAGGGATGCCGACAGAACTGTGATCCTCGAAGAGCAGCGTCTCAAGAGCGAGGACGGGCGGTTTGTCAGGTATTAGTGTCGCGACAATTTAATTTGTGGACATGATAAAAAAATATCCATGTCCTACTATATATCGCTCTCGCACGACGATTGATGAGACTCATAACATTCTTCGACTTCCATAGAGTTACGTTCTCAAGAAGATTTTATATAAAATGGGTTCTTATCCCCACTGCATGAAACGCGGGGAACTCCGCCATGATTTATGCACGATAACGTTTTTGACTGATCATGTAGTGATGACGCTGAAGTATCATGGGATGATTCCGGTTGGAGACGATCGCCGCGGCACAGGGATTATCCGTAAGACCTGTGACGAGGTCGAATATCGGGACGATGAATCGCTATGTACAGGCATTGGACTTAAGTATAAATCCGGGGTTTAGTGACTTCGGAGATGGGCAGAGCGCGTGTTTGGGGTCGGGTGTGAATTGAATGATCGAAAGGATTTTGTGGGGCAGGTGTATACACCGAGACGAGGGCGTATAACACGGACAGTATAACGTGAAAACGTGAACCCAATCAAAAGTAATATATAGCCCATATAGCACAACATACGTTAGTGAGTAAGTCCACCCGAAAGGATGATGGTGCTTTGAGTTGAGTTGCGTCACACATACCATGATATGCATGGCATGATGGTTACCCCGCAAAAGTGGCATATATGTGCAGTAAGGCGGCACTGGAACATAACATGGCAGGCTCAACGGCGTCCAAAAATGGATGTGTACCCGGGACGAGTAGGGTAGGGTTCACTACTTCCTCCACATTTCGTGTGTGACAATACATTTGTTTTTGACTATCTCGAAATATTCGGGGTCCTGTCGATTGTAGCATCGGTATACCGCACCGCAAACGAAATCAACGGCTTGCAAACACGGTTCTTGGTGAGAATCTCTGTGGGCAATATTCAATACCTTCAGCCCATCCAATAGCTCTGTAATCTTCCATCCAAGATATTGATTGAAGTTCTCTCTAGTGTTGGGATTGCTTCAAAGTGATTTATACTTATTCAAAGAGATTGATTGGAGGCAAACAGACACTAACAACATTCATATATGTCATCGATTCATCCGCCCCACATCTGTCCGCGCTCGCCCTCATCACATGTACGCGACCCCCCTTGTGATGCCCGCAATTCATTGCGGGGTCTGTGACTGGATTATAAAATTGTCTAAAAATTAAGTTGATGAGACAATAGTGGAAAAGGTTGACGGCACGAGCGCAAAGTCACATCATCGCACTCCGCATCTTCCTCGCGGCATCATACCCGATCGACCCGCCGATGAGCCCGCCAAGAACTGCGAGCCCGACCTGAAGCCACGCGTACCAATCCGCATAGCAGATCTTCCACGCAGCCGGCGAAAAAAGGAAGTAGAAGAGCCAGTACGAGATAAAACCCCGTGACATGCCGTAGATAACAGATGCAACCCGCGTATCCGCATAATTTCCCCCAAATAGCGCAACCTCGGCGTCCACGACCGCACCCTCCAGGAGGTACCACCCGAGCCAGACCGTTATGTTCGAGCCCCAGATCACCATGCAGACCATCTGGTCAACGAGGAATAGCAGCGTGGCAGTACCGGGTTTTCGGACGAGGTGCAGCGCAATCACAAGCAGCGCAGACACCGGGATTGTGAATATCAGCCCCCCAAACGGCCCAAGCAGGTCATTGAACGTCTGCCAGAACCATCTGAAGACGACACCGGCAAGCGCTGCGAGCAGTGCGATTGTGACGAGGTCGATCGTTGTGAACATCTCAAGAATCCCGAACCTGCTGACTGCAAAGAGCACTATTGCAACCAGAACGAGGCTGACAATGATTGTGCCGTAGGTGATCCACGATGGCGGCGGGATGATCGTCACTCTGTGTTTGTACTCGGTTCCGCTGCCGTCCGCTGCCGTCACACTCACGAGGAATTCCTCATTTGTCTTCATCGGGATTGAGTCCGGAGGTTTCACCCGGATCCGCACTGTAACAGACTCTCCACTCGCAATCTCCCCGATCTCGACCGCTACGGTGTTGTCATGCGCACTGATCCGCTCGCTCAGTTCCTGCGTTGGGACCGATACCGACAGCAGATCCGGGACCGCAATCGTTGCGGCGACGGTTGCGACATCTGTGCCGCTGTTTTCAAAGACTATGCGAACGCCTTCTACAGATCCACCCGCAACCAGTTTATCGGGCGCAAAGACGCCCTCCTTCCGGTCGGGGATGGTGACTGTCACCTGTATGTCTTCGACACTGTCCGCGGCACCGGCACTGTCAGCCGCACAAGCCACGGGCAGACAGGATAGGCAGGATAAGGATAGCGCCAGTATCACGGCGAGAACGAAGAATATCGGTCTGTGATTCATGTCACTTCACCCCACCGCATCCCGTACCATTCCACATCATCCGCGCCCTCGCCTCTTCTTCGCGTAGACCAGGAGAAGCGCAATCAATGAGATTACGAGCACTGCCACGACCGGAATCGGGATAGCCGGACCGCGAGATGATTGCGTCTCGAAGACCGTTAGTTTCGTATCGCCGGTGACGTTCTTCTCGTGAACGACTGCAAAAATTGCGTTGAACGGATGTATGTACTGCTCGCCACCTCTCTTGAAGATTGCAGTGTTATTATGGCTGACGATGGAATCAGTGACAGTAAAATTGTCAAAATCGAGGTAGCTTCCTGTCTTTGCCTTTCCCACGTCCGTTCCAATGAGTTTTGAGTTGAACCACAGTTCATCCTCCTCCCCATCAGTTCCTGCAATTATTACAGTCCAGAGGTCTGCTCTTTCGACAGTCGCATTGTCCACATCCCCTGAAAACGGAGCAACTCCTTGATTTATAATGCTTCCGTCCGCAACCGCCTTGCTGAGCGCATGATTCCCCTCATCGATCCAGAATTGGGTGTACGGCATGCTCTGGTTCTCATACACCGCGACGAGGAATATCGCATAAGGCGCACCGTTGTTGTTCTCGTAGGTGGCTGAGACCTTGTTTACCCCAACCACTAACGCTGCCCCGGAAACATCGTACGCGTAGCATGAAATCCCCCACGCAGCGATGTAATCGGGTTCACCTCTCGTCGCAAGTTCGTCTTCATTGATCGAGACCGTCAGCGTATCGCCGTCGTTGTAGTTCCACATCGGCACATAGAGGCGAGCGTAAATTATATTATTCGGAAGATCAAAATACTCGACGTACGGATCAGAGTATGTGAGTCCATGCCCTCCACCGACATAGACGCCGCCGTGCAGGCTTCCTTCTGCGATCGTGTAGAGCGGGGTACCGCTGCCATGCCACTCGCCAGCAGTCGCCGCGGGCGAAAGTGACAGGCTGATCGCGATTGCGATCGCGAGTGTGGTTGTGAATGTGGTTGTGACTGTGGTTGTGATTGCAGCCGCATTCATGTTCCCAACCCCGGAGCGGTTCCGCCAAAACCAATGGAACTCAGGTACGTGCCGGTTCCCAGAAGCGCCACGATGTAGGCTATCATGAGATAATCGCCGGTTCCCAGCTGCAACTCGTCAACAAACGTGCGGTTCTTCGTCGCACGAAACGCACGCGCGTCAGCAGCGATTGCGATCTGCCGCCCTTTTCGCAGAAGCCCGACGACCATCGGGAAGAAGATGTGCCGTAGCGCAGTGATCTTCGTTCTGACGCCGCCTTTGATCTCAAGCCCGCGTGCCCGCATTGCGTTTATGATGATCATGCTCTCCTCGATCATCGACGGCGCAAAACCGACCGCTGACGACACCATGAACGCGATCTCGTTCGGAACACCGATCCATGTGTCGGTGCGTGGAATTCTCACGAATCGCACCAGTCCGAGGAGGAGTTCGCTCGGATGTGTGCTTGCAACGAATGCAAAAGCCGCACTCACGGTTATCATGAACCGAAGCGACTGAACAAGCCCGTAAAACGCGCCTTCTATGTAAAAATAGACTCCGCCGGTTATGCTTCCGAGCACCGGGAATGTGGCCGGGATCACTGTCAACGTCGGATTCGCAGGGTCGCCCCAGTAGTAGAAGAACGACTGTGTGAGCATGAATCCGAAGACCATCGTGCCGAAGACGAAGAGCATCGCACGCACCTTTGCTGCGGACGGTCTCATCATCGCCCAGAACGGGAGCGTGGACACGAATGCGGTAGCAAGAAGGAGCGGCGTTCCCAGCAACATGCTCAGAACCGACATCCCGAAGACCCAGCAGAGCTTCACCCGCGGGTCGAGTCTGTGCATGATCGTATCTTTCTGCTCGTATCGGAACAATCCTCGCATCGGATAGTTGAGCTTGATGATACTATTTAAGACTTGTGGCGTGGTGTGTGAGACTTTTTAATTTTTTCTGGTCGAGCGAAAAATTGGTAGTGTACCAATCCGGGATAGTTAATGGAGATAAAAGCGTCCACGTCATAATATCCGATAGAAGGGTAATTATACGTACATGCTCGATGTCATGCTCATATATTTCCTCATAATGCATGTTATGATCAACTATTGTAGATCAGGACACTACCGGGATACCGAAGACCCATCTGTTAATCGGTCACTTTCCAGTCAAATCTCTCTGGCACCGGTATGCTGTGTCAGAAACTGCTTGAAACTGTCAACGCCATCATCGAGCGCATTTATATTTTCTCTGAACAATTTCGTGCCCGGGGTGTAGAACTCGCACCGCACAGCAACACCATCATCATGTCTGGAGACCAGTACCGCAAGGTACATTCTTATCGTGTTCAATGTCAATCCGACGTAGGAACCTCTCGTGAACACCAGTTGATCGGGACTCGTGCCGGATTTCAGAGAATATCCCTGCGAGGTGAAATATTTGCTGGCAACGTCGCGTACGGCATCCGAATCAACACCCACAAGTAGGATCGTCTTCCGGTGGGTATTCATGCCGCCGGTAACAGTCCACATCATAACGATCGCGAGAAACGCACAAACGAGGATGATCGATAGGGTGAACAGGTACGTGTCAGCGCCACTTGCGTTCGTCGAATCCGATTCTCCGGCAAACGAATCAGCTACCCCTATTCCATAGTTCGGATCGGTGCCGGCATCCGCAATGCCGGTCAACATCGACACACATGCCCCAGAGAATACTACGAGCAATATCGATTGCGCCAACAACATCGGCACTGATGACTTTCTTATATGTGCCCCCACCATGATATTACATCACGATATCATATCACATATACTTATCGGGTTTCCGGTCGGAGGACTGATAAGGTCAGGATCGAAGAATCATGGCGTGACCGCCGAGAACGCCTCGCCCTCGCTACTCTGCTGAGTCCAGCCTGAAATAGATCCGCCTGTTGTTCCTCCCCTTGTTCTCAGCCTTTATTACCTCGATATTTCCGATCTCCCCTGTATTTCGCACATGCGTCCCGCCACACGCCTGCAAATCGAACCCAACGATATCTATTACGCGTATCTCTTCCATATCAGGAAGATCCATCCGGAGTTTCACGATCGATGGAATCTCAAGCGCTTCAGCCTTCGAAAGAATCTTTATGTCAACCGGAATATTCTGATTGATGATCTCATTCGTCTTCTCTTCAAACGACTTGATCTCAGACCTGTTAAAATCTTTCAAACTGAAATCAACCCTCGTCTTCGCATCCCCGATCTGGTTGCCTGTGATGAGCGCGCCTACCTCCTTGTGAATCACTGCACTGAGCACATGACAGGCGGTGTGCGATCGCATGAAGTGGTATCTCCGGTCCCAGTCGATTCTCCCGGTGACCCGATCGCCTGCGGCAAGCCCGGAATCGGATGGGTTAAGGACTTCGACCTCGCTCTCGATCACATCATCCACCTTCCGCACATAGACGACGGGATATTCCAGATCGCCCCTGATGAGAACTCCGAGATCGTTCGGCTGACCACCTGCATTCGGATAAAAAGCGGTTCTGTCGAGGATAACGAAACGATCATCGATTACGTCCTCAACCACCGCACCAAACTCCTTCAAATAGCAATCAGACAGGTACAGCGCATCCGTTTTCATTTTATCACTATCGCACCTTTTTACAATTTCTCATGCCTTC
>Ga0190315_1000702_pt1 | contig 15336 bp, 13 predicted proteins | sample 48701101_MG_FD_161673 | JGI IMG/M metagenome (GOLD analysis project Ga0190315, IMG submission 161673) | Hydrothermal vent sediment bacterial communities from Southern Trench, Guaymas Basin, Mexico - 4870-11-0-1_MG | ecosystem: Environmental > Aquatic > Marine > Hydrothermal vents > Sediment ...
TTAACGTAATGCCCTGATTTTTCAAAGCTAAACCCTAACAGCTAATCGCTCAACTCAGGTAGATGAAGCTCTGGACTCAGTGCCATGAAGAAAGCCAATAAATTCAAGGACGTCCCACAGATCCCAAAAAACAAGTTCAGTGCCGTGGTTGAGGCAGCAAAACAGGGTAAGCCACAGGTGGTTACTGAGCGTGGCGTGCCTGCTGTAGTTGTTATTTCATTTGAGGATTTTGCCAAGTTCCGGCATGCGGAAAAAATGGCTGTGCCATCGTTCAATGAACATCTCCTTAATATGCCAACTGATGAAGGCGAGTTTGAGCGTAGCGAGGTTTCTTTGAGGGAAGTCGCGTTGTGAGTTTTTTGGCTGGATGCATTTTTAGGAAGGACACTCCCATTAAAAGGAGAATGATCTAATGGATACATCGACAGGTGAACAATATGTGATCGATGAGAAAGGTAATGCCACTGCTGTTATTCTTCCCATAGAAAGCTATAAGAAGATCCTTGCCATTTTTGAAGAATTTGAAGATCGTAAGGAAACGAAAATTCTTTCTCAGTCAGTTGAATTTAAAAAATTGGTCAAAAAGGGATTAGAGGACATCAAGTTAGATAGAATCAAAACATGGAAGGAATTTTGGGATGAACTATAAAGTTTATTTGACTGAAACCTTCCAGAAGTCAATGAAAATACTGAAAAAGAAATATCGTAGGGTCAAGGATGACATTGCAGGTACGATCCAAGCGATAGAAGAAGATCCAACCATCGGGGACCCGATCCCTGGTTGGAACAAAGAGATTTGGAAAGTAAGAATTGCGAGTTCCGATGTTAAGAAGGGAAAGCGCGGTGGCTTTCGGTCGATTTACCTCTGGAAATCAGGAGAAGTCACTGTTTAAAGGGGATATCCAACCATAGAAAAAAGAATCCGGCATTTGCAAAAAAGCTGGAAGACTGGCTTTCCAATATCTTTTTGTATTACAGTGACAGGATTATTCCTGTAGATATTAATATAGCGCGCCGCTGGGGGAGACTGAGTGAAGAACTTGGTCATTCAGGAGCGGATCTGTTGATCGCGGCAGCCGCTCTTAAGCATGGATTAACAGTAGTCACGCGAAATACCAGGCATTTTGAGCCCACAGGGGCTTTAGTTTTGAACCCCTGGCTAACAGACTAACAGGTGACGTTGCCAAATAATTCAAATAACCACGGGGGAAGCAAAAACAGGAATTGGTCTATCCGCTTGACTCTCGTGTATACTTGTATCCCGTTATTCCGGATGAGGCTTGGGGACGGGGGATAAGAACTTGGAGTTGTCCATGTGGGTCTAAAAGGAATTTTTCAATTCAACCATTTAAGGAAAGCAGGATGTTTATCCAACGTATCAAAAATATAGCCAGCCGTTTTTTCAAAGCAGACACTGCAAATCAGGATAAGAAAGACTCGTTCTGTGTCATGCCTTGGAAGCACATGCATATCAATAACAACGGCTCGATCAGATTGTGCTGCCAGACTCCCTGGCTGCTCGACGATCATCGAAAGCCCCTGACCGTCTATGAATACACGGTGGACGAGATATGGAATTCCGAGCAGATGCGGGCCGTAAGGCGTGCCATGGTCCTCGGTGAAAAAATCAAGGAGTGCTCCAAGTGTTGGCAGGTTGAGGCGCGCGGTGGTATCAGCCGCCGCATGAACGAAAATAATTCCTGGCAAGTTGGTTACGTGACGCAAAAAGGCATCAGCCTGGATGACTTGAAGACGCAGGCGATTCAGAACGATTTCTACGTTGATCACAGGCCGTTTGATTTCGAGATGAATGTCGGCAATCTCTGCAACCTGAAATGCCGGATGTGCAGCGGGGACTGGAGCTCCAAAATCGAGCACGATCCGGTGCATGGCCGCTGGCAAGGTAAAAACTATGACGTCGCGCGCTGGAGGCAAGACGTGGCTGTCATCGGCCCCAAACCGATTGTCGGCGCATTTTACGAAGGGTTTTTCAGAATCGATGACTCATCGTTGAAAGAGATATTTTGGACGCAGAGCGCGGCCAGGGTTGCAGTGCCGAATGTCCGGCAGCGAATCGGCCAACTCAGGATACAGTTCTCCGATTCGATGCCTGCAGAAAACCAGGTCAGTATCTATTTGAACGGCCAATGTCTCTACAAAGGATACCCGGTTCACGACGGCCTCTCCGGGCATTGGGATTTGACCGGATTCGGTTTCATTAAGGATGTCGATATCCTGATCGAAAGCACCGTTGCTGAACTACAGAGCAGGGGCAAGACCGTCGGGGCCGGCATTGAAAAAATAGAAATTCAAAGAATTCCCGGTAAGGAACAAAAACGCACCAACAATCTTCTTATGAGCCGCTTTCCGGAAAAAGTGCACTGGTTCAAAGAACGGGGGTTTGTTTTCAAGGAGCTGTTACGGGATCCGCAAAAGGTACAGAAAATCCAGTTTCTCGGAGGCGAACCCATGATTGTTAAGGAAGTACTTGAAGTCATTGATTTCCTTTCCGAGCAGGGAGATCCCAAAAACCTGATACTCAGCTTTGTCACCAACGGTACGGTTTACGAGCCAAAACTGTTTGAAAGAGCAGCTAAGTACAAACAGATGGTAATTGCAGTCAGCCTGGATGCGGTTGGGGACTATTACGAATACATTCGTTATCCCGCAAAATGGGAGAAAGTCGTGAACAATGTCCTGCGTTTTTTAAAAGCTGAAAATATAAACCTGTTTATCGCTGCGACCTTCCAGGCATACAATGCACTGAATATCGTAGATTTATTCCGTTTTTGCGATGACTATGGACTCGATATACAGGTCAACAGCATCCGTAGCCCCGACTATTTGGCTGCAGCGGTATTACCTCCCAAGGCAAGGGCTTTGGCCGCCAAACGCCTGAAAGACTATGCCGAGTCCGACTGCCGTGAAGAGAACAAGAACCAGGTCATGACCTTGGCGCGTGAACTGTACATGAAAGGCGACACCATCAACAAAGACGCGCTGGAAAAATTCATGCTCTTTACCAATGATCTGGATAAATCAAGAAATCAAGACTTTGGCGAATTATACAAAGAAATGACGTCACTCATGGAAGAAGACGGTATGAGTTGGAAAAGCAAAACCCTTTACGCAGCTCAGTGACGTCGATAAACTGTATGTAAATAATAAGTCGCTAAATCGGTATAAAAGTGGCTGGCCTCAATTTCCACAAACCTGAGTTGACCTGATTATGCTGATTGACAAGGGATTTTTAGCAAAACCTGATGATTTGCTGATCTTTGTTCATATTCCGAAATGTGCGGGTATGTCGATGTTTAGCACTATGGTCAGTGCCTATGGTGAGGACCATATACTGGCACCCTACTATGACGAAGACCTGCGGGATTATGAGAACTCCAAGAAAGAGGCGGCGAATCTAGCGCCGTACCGGGCATTACTGGCGCACCTCCCTTACGGTGAGCACGAACATTTTGGGCGACGTGGTGTTTATGTCACCCTGGTTCGTGATCCGGTTGACCGTTTTCTGTCTCTTTATGCCTGGATAAAAAATCACCCCGAACACTGGCTTTACTCCATGGTTGAAAACCGCGACCTCGCTGCTTTTTGGCGCAATTACAGACAACACTATCCTTACGAGAAGCTGGGTGAACAGTGTTACTATATCTGCAGGGACGGCCGGTTCGAGGTCGCTAGGGATTACATAGACAGTAAATATTTGCTTGCAGCCCCGATCGGTGAATTCGGCCGCTTCGTCAGACTGTTGTCCGGGGTACTGAACTTCAGGTTAAAACGGTATAGGATAGCTAACAGATCTTCCGGCAAACCGAAGATAAGTTCGCTTGAGCGAAAGCTGATAGAAGATCTGAAGACGGTCTATAGCGAGGATTTTCGATTATTCAAGTATATCTCCGACCAGTTTGGAGAGATTTGCCGGAAGTTTCGTTGTTTATGAGCAAAGCGAGGAATGACGGCGTCAGGCTTGCCTCCCAGATTTTATTTCATAGAGTACACTCCAGCGCCCATGTTTGCAGCCTGCCGGCCCTCCGCCTATGACGGTTACAGATCCTGGCATATATTGCTTCCATTATATTTACTCTCTTTCAGCGTTGCCCTTTGGCCAATATTCTTGTTGCCAGGCGCGGAGCGCAGGCATCTCATAACTGCTTCTAAATAACTGTATTTATACCGCTCATCCGGTTCCAGGTATGCGCTTTCAGCCCATTCGTTCCAGGCATTCATGAAAATATACCGGTCAGAGCCTGGTTCCATGGCCGTATTCTGAACAAGTTTATTGAACCAGTACTCGAATCTTTCAGGACAGGCCCCGCGAAATACCTTCGCGCGTTTTTCATATCTTGCGGTATTGTCCCAATCTACGAATGCTCCGGGATAGGTCGGCAGGCCTCCCTCACGTTTTTTCTTAAGGATTTGTTTCCAGACAATATCGTAATCGTAGAAAGTTAATGAATTAAATAGTGAATACCTCACGGATCTCAATATATCCAGAATATTTTCCGGAAGGACTCGCAGGCTTTGTACCAGCTTGCTCTCTGCCAGGCCCCTGCCTTCAAAATCCGGGGAATAAATTGCTTCAAAAGGCTGGAATTGTACTACTGCATCGAAGTGCTTAAGTACATCGGGAACAGGAAACTCATACTGTTTTATTGCAATAAAAAAAATACCCTTTAGCCCTCTTTGTACTGCCAGTTCCTGCCAGAAGTCGAACATATCTCCAATCTGTGATATTCTGTGAGCTCTATAAATGAGAAATACAGGTCTTTCATCTATGCATATAGCCCTTTCATCGCTCCAGGCTCTGATGAGATAATTAAAATGTGCCCGCCATTTCTCTTTATCCGGTATATGTGTCTGTTTGATCAGGATATGATGATCAAGGCCATCCCATCTGCGGGACCATGTTTCATTGGCCCAGGCCAAACAGAATCGAAAATCCAGGTCCTTTGATTCAAGAAATATGTTGGTTGGCTTCTCAAGGAGCTGCTTACCATCAAACCAGTAGTGATAATGACAAAAGCCATATAGTCCGTATGATTTTGCCAGATCGATTTGCCACCTGATAACATCCTCTTTTGATTGATCATAGTATCTATTATTTAGGGGGACTCTGGGTTGATAGTGATCCTTGAACATCGCACGGGCCTGTTTTACTCTGACCCAGTCTGTAAATCCCTTACCCCACCATTCATCATTTTCCGGAATGGCATGAAGTTGCGGAAAGTAAAAGGCGATCAGCTTTACAAAGTTATCATAATTCATTTCCATTTTTAAATTTTTCACATCCACAAGGCCGTGTAGAAATTAAGTTATTGAATTTGTTACCCTGTGCACCCACTTTTTAACCAGACCGTTGATCCGGGTTTTTATCCTGCCAATTTTTTGTGTCTTTCCTAAACCATATTTCCCTGGTTTTTCTTGATTTTCAAACATTAGTGATATCTTTTTGCCAAGTTGCGCAAAATAATCCAGGAACTCCGGATTTTTGGCATCTTTAATCAATTCTGACACCTCATCCGGCAAATTATTTCCTACCAATAAGACACCCAATCCATAGCAGTGACTAAATTCGAAGTGTGAATGCCGGTCTTTTATGAAATCAAAGAACTCTCTCACCCCGAAATTCTTGGCCGCCACACCTATTGTCTCATAAGTTGCATTGGTGTCGTGAAACAGGATTACTCCTCGATCCGATATCTTAGGCAGCCAGGTGTAATAATCGTTGCTGACCGCTTCATAAGTATGAGTCCCATCTATATGGAGCAGGTCGATAGAATTGTCGTTAAAGAGATTTGCTGCATCGTTAAACTCTTGCCTAATAAGAGTACATATATCGGGATAACGCCTGGACATATAATTGGATATTTCCCGGTAGACGCTTTCATCAAATTTTCCCATGTGTATATCGCCTTTCCAGAGATCAATGCCAAAGCACTTTGTATTCAGGCCAACTGCTTCCACCGCCTGACAAAATGCCGCAAGGGATGAGCCGCTATAAGAACCCAATTCCACAATAGCCTGTGGTCTGAGCCTCCTGACTATTTCAAAGGCAAAGGGAATGTGTCCGATCCACCACGGCGACTTCAATAGTTCCGGGGTAGTCTCGGCAAACTGGTATTTTTCAGGCTTGAATGACATTAACGTCTCAATAAAAAACTATCATAAGTGTATACACACGTTCAATAAGACAAGTGCATCGTGCCGATGCAAGAGTCTCTCTATTTTTTTTCAATAATGCCTCTGACCAGGCGCCCTACCTTCTGGGTCCGCTGTCCTACCTTCCAATAAAAACTGTCATGTATCCTCTGAATTTCTTCCCTGGCCTTTTTTAATTCTCCCCGGGCTTTTTCCAGGTTGCTTTCTTTGCTGGTGTATGCCTTTTGTAATTGTTCGAATGCCTGTTGCAGTTGATTGTATCCATTCGTTCGTTGCTTATAGGCCTGATGTACTCTATCATAGGCCTGATGTAATCTCTCATATTCCTTTATCAATTTATTATATGACTTGTGAAGCCGTATATATGGCTTTGCAAGTCCAATATCTGTGCCGATACAGAGTTCGTAACGAGCGGCTTCAGCCTTTCCAAGTTGTAATAACCGGCGGTAATCATCTACCATTTCCCTTAGGGAGCGATGCGAGTAACCACTCAAATTTTTTCTTACGGCTTCAAGTTTTTCAGGCTTTTTTACCAATGCCTGAACGCTTTCTACCAGTGCCTCCCTATTCGGTTCGAAGAGAAATCCATTTACACCATTTTTGACCCGGTCTGCAAAGCTCCCCAATGAGGTGACCACGGGCGGGATTCCAAAAACCATGAGTTCGCTCAGTGTATAACTGAAAGTCTCTGGCCACACGGAAAGGAGGAGCCCGAAATCCGGGGATATCTCTTCCAGAATTCGAGGGAGATCGCCATAATCGTATTCAGCTATAATTCTGACGCAGGAATCGTCATCCAAGAAAGTAGAGACGGCATCGCCGCAGCCAACAAGATAGATGTCAATAAGCTCACATAGCTCTGGCAGCGAATTTCTTAAAAGGTCAAGCCCCTTTACCGGTTTTAGCTGACCGAGCACTACCGCTCGCATCTTCTGATGTTTGCTGGTTATTGCCGGTTCCAAGTCACGTTTTTCAATGGAAAGACCATGTGGAATGACCGTGAAGTTTGCCCGGGAAAAGCGCGAGTCCAGTGCAGACATATTTCTTTTCACTGAATCGGTGGGGGTAATCATGGTAATCGCCTGGGACTCGATCAGTTGCAGATATCTGTCGCGCAAAGTCATCCAACCCTCGTCGGAAATCGTCGGGTTTCCTTTTATCAAATCGGAATGATTTTCTGATATACAACGGTTTAATCTCTGTTCATCACACGTCCTGCAGATGCCATTGGAGTATATATTGATCGCCGGGCAAAATGGATAGTAATCATGGCATATGATAATGGTCTTCTTTCCGGTATTTAGCGCGTCTAAAGAATGGCCGACAAGGGACGAGACCAAGACTGCATCTATGCTGAATTCACGAATGATTCGTTGAATTATGCGCTGGTATTCCAGGTGTGCGATTGAAGAAGAATAGATCGGAATCGAAAGGTCCCAGGTTCTGACAGGATAGGTATCGCTAATGTCGGTAAACAGCGACAACTTGTGACCAAAGACCCTTGAGCTGCCAACTGATTTCAGTACCATGTTAATGCTGTCTTCAGCGGCAGATGTGTAGTCACGGACCCATTTTTCTATCCCCCCGCCCCAGCTATGCATTATATGAAGCTGAACAGGTTTTGGCTCCAGCCCCGGCATAGAGGAAAAGCAGGCCTCTTTCCTGATGCTTTCCCCAACGGCATAGCGAATATAGGTAAGGGGGTGTCCATCTGCTACGGCCTTTTCCACATCATCCAGATCATTCCCGTCGGTTTGCCCGGTCCCTGTCCGGGAATCATTGTTTAATCGGCCTACATATAAATGGTCACAGATTACATTCAGCCTGCCGGCAGCCCGGATCCGTTTTGCCAGCCAAGTCCCCGAAAGCCCTTTGCCGGTTGCCAGCAGTTCATCAAGATTGTTTATCTCTTTCAATGCATCTGCACGAATATAGAAACAGCCTTCAAAAAAACCGGGAATCTCATAATAGACGCGATGTCCAAGGCAATAGGCCATACGGTCTATATCATCTGTTATGTGTTGCCTTGTCACAGGCAGGGCCTGAGAATCAAGGAGCGAAAAAAGGGGAGATGAATCACACATGGGGGAAACAATAGCAACTAAAGGATCAGAATAAGCGACTTTGCCCAGCCTGGCATCCCATGCATATGGAAGCTCTATGCCAGGCTTCACAAACAGAAGGTCGTAAGCGGAAAATTTGCCATTGCAGTGAATGCTGAGAGCACAGGCCAGTTCATTATCAAGCTTACAGTGACTCACTTTTTCAATGAACACATCATTATGACCATTTGAGGAGCTGATACCGGCTGATCTGATCAGGCCGGGCACCTTATCTTCCTCGCAGGTCATATCCACTACCAAGACAGGAGCCGCGATTACATTTTGATTCAAGACGCAGCTAAAGGTGTGCAGGAATGCCTGTTCCTCTCCAGGTCTCACGGGAATACATACTACGTGGCGAATTTTATCATCCGCCCCGGCAGTCAGTTTCGTGCCCTTTAATGATGCTGTCATCAGCTCTTGCTCAAATTTCTGCTTTCCAATTTCAGGTTTCAGGCTGTGAACGGCTACAGATTATTTGGCAAATGGGTTGGAAGCAGCCAAAGGATTGCGAGATTTTTCAACCAGAGTCATGTTTTGCGCCTGACAATTATCTTGGCAAACCAGGCAAATCCAAGGCCGGCTAACATAGAGAAAATTTTCGGATAACATACTTTTTCCAAAAGCCTGGTACAAGCCTTCTTGACAGGCTTCTTCCCTGTTGATGCTGAAACCTTTTCTCTGGCGCTGTCCACAGCCAGCCGTAAATGACGTGCGGGATCTTCCGCTACGTGTTTTCTGATGCGGTCCAAATAATCTGGGTGGAGCTTAATCAGGGTCTCAGTGCCTTGCTTTTGCAGGCGTTCTTTGGATCCTGAAAAGCTCGCTCCACCTGCATGATAGACAAAGGTATCTCCGCAGAGGACATGGCGCCAGCCCGTTTTGGCCGCTCTCATACAAAAATCATTCTCCTCACCGTAGCCCGGCCCGAAGCTTTTTTCATCAAAAAGGCCCAACTGATCCAGACACCGGCGTTTAATATACATACAAAATCCTACTGCAGTAGGAATATCAATTATGGCCCCGGAGTTTGTGTCACTGAACAGCCTGTCAAGCGACCTGACATCCCATCCCTGGGGCAGGCTATTTTCCCGGCAGAAAACAGGGTAACTGCATATTGTAGCATTGTTGGAAAAAGGCGTAACCGTACCGATTTCCGGATCGGACAGCGCGCATCCCCGAATACGGTCCAGCCAGTCGTTGGCCACTTCTGTGTCACTATTTAACAGCACGACATCCCTGTCCGGGTGTAATGCCATGCCGCGGTTTACTGAGGCTGCAAAGCCGATGTTATTCTTGTTGCGGAGCAGAGTGATGGACCCGTCCTCTGCAAGATGCTCAAGAAAGGCCTTCAGGTCTTGCTCAGGGCTGGCATCGTCAATTACAATAAGCTCAAAGGGTGTCCTCTGGAGATTTGAAAGTACGCTATCCAGGCATTGCCGTGTCTCTTGCAAACCCCCATACACCGGGATGATAATGTCCACAACCCCCATGCCTGCGGCCCGCCCGCCCGGGTTAATACTCAGCTTGTCCGGATCGGATGATGATGGCTCAGGAGCAGCATTTTTTTCTTGCTTGATACCTGTGCCATTACCTTTTATCCGTATTGTGTCTCCGGCCCTGGCAGTAACAATGTACTGGTAGACATCACTGTCTGGTAGCGTCATGAGTTTCTCTCGCAGCACGGGATCAGCCTGTTCAACGATTGAAGCAAATTCACTCATATCGAAGGGCAGGTGCACCGTGTCTACTTCCACAACAGTATATGATAGCGCCTGCAGGAGATCTAAGAAGCTGGTTTTTGTGAAAAAACGTAGATGAGTGCGGTCAAGCAGCCCTTCATCACGATAGGAAAATCCACCGCTTATCAGCTCCAATATGAGCCCTGCATAAGCGATATTAGGAATAGATACCAGCACATTACCGTTTCTGTTCAACAAATCAGGAAGCTGCTTGAGCACATAGGCCGGATCGCGAAGGTGTTCCAGCACATCCGCACAGACAACATGATCATACGATCTCTTGGGGAAATGTTCCGATAAGCAGACCTGCTCAAGGTCACCTACCAGTAACTTGCGGCACCATGGCTTGGCTTCCTCTGCCATTGCGGGATCTATCTCTACTCCGTCCACGACGCAATCAAGCTCTTTCCGGAGAAAACGGCTAAAGTACCCTGTTGCCACTCCCAGCTCCAGGACACAGCCGCTCCTTTTAATTTTACGAGCTATCCGGGCAAGAGAGTCCTGTGAATCCGGATCTATACGGCGGCTGTATCTATGTCCAACTTTGTACATTTCGTGCCAATTACAACATAATATTCTTATGTATTCATAAACTGACAGGACCTTCCATGTATCAACTACTCAGACCGACTGAGTTTTTGATGTCTGGTGAACCGTGAAAAACCTGTCCACACCTGCCCAATGGTGCCAGGCAGGCGGATCTTCGCTGATTACCCCTTCAAGCTGGTCTACCAGGGCATCCAGTAACACATTCTCGCTCTCAATGGGTAAGGGTTTACTTATACGCAGTTTTCGATAGCCTGTTTCTCTGTCTAATGCCACAGTATAAGCCACAACGGGAATATGTTCTTTGACCGCTAAATATACCATACCTCGTGGCAGGTATGCACGCCGTCCGAATAGCTGCGTTAACAGGACATTTCGCTGTTGCTCAACAAATACATCAAATAATCCTACCAGACATGATCCCGATCTTAGTGCCTTTCTTAGCTTGAACATACTGTTCCCATTGATGAAAATGAGATTTTCCACACCTGCCCGCACGACTCCGAATGTCCGCAGTTTTGCATACCAATATCGAATACGTGTTCCGGAAAATGAGATTTTATCAAAACCCCTTATAAGGACGGCGATCTTTCTTCCCTGGGCGCGTAAATGCCGTAATGACCACATGCCCGCGCCCCAGTGAAAGGTTATTGCCAGAAACGGTTCATTCCCCTGTGGCCAACCAGAGCCATCAATCATAACATATTTATGCCGCCAGGAATTACCTCGGAAAAGTAAGAGGTAGAGATCGGCATGATCTACCAGACGTACCAAACGGTATGCTGAAGCCCAGGCCCTGGGATCTCTTACAGGCTCAATTGAGTTGGCTCCTGCCAGCGCATTCTGGGTTTCCGTGCGATACAGACATTCCGATCTCGACAGACGCTGAAAAATACGGAAACAGATCGGCCAGGGCAAAAGGGCAGCCAGGCCCGGGATAAGAAATAACTCAATAAAATCACGGAGGTTTTGCTTCCAACTCACTTTTTTAATATAGTTTTTCATACAAGGCACCAAGGTCTCGCAGTTGAAAAAATACACAGAATGGAACCGGTCAAGATATTATTTCGATCATTCAAAGAGAAGAACAATCTTGGGCTATCAGTGTCTGCAATCGGAGTACCATTACAATGCCGGCTTTCATCCGGTTGACATGGCCGTCCAGATGCTGGTCCACTTTGTCAAAAAGCCGATTGTCGTCGAGGAATTGCCCTGATGAAAAGCGACTTCCTGTGAGGTCTTGTCAGCAGGGGCCTGGCGAGAGACAGGCCCCGTATTATGATCTACGTTTAGTATTCATTCAAGGCTAATATTGGTTTCCCGGAAATCACCCGCGATCTATATTGTTCGCTTGAATTAACACCGATGCTAAAAAATAAGACTATGGCCAGCACGTTCCATATACGGATACTCAACACCCCTAATACTCAACACCTAATACAGTTTGCCTGGCGGCCACAACGCTGCTTTCCACGATGCTGAACATAATTCGGTCGCCCCCGTTAGGTATTATATACAAACCACCATCATAATATCCGGACGGAATTCCAGCCACGTCAGAGGCCACGTTTACTACATTAAGACGTGTGTGGGTGGCGTTAATCGTAATGTTTTGCAAAGGATCGCCGGAAATCGTGGAGATGTTGCCGGTAAACGCGCCCGAAGGGTTTTGAGAAGTCCAAATTACCAACTGGGTTACTGCGCTATAAGCGGCCTCAATCCAGTATTTATTTTCTGTTCCTTTCGAACCGGAACAGCCGTAGGTCAGACCCGTAATGGAAGCCGCATTAAGATTGCTTAAATCTAAAGCAACGTTGGCGTAATCCGACCTTGTCAATGGCACGACAGGCAAAAATGCCGCGTCACCAGTTGACCACAGGAAGGCGGTTCCTGACAACTCCTGCCGGTTTTCGCTTGTCTCGAGCACGCCTGTATTGTCAATGGTGAAAACGAGGTATCCCTGTGTATCGGGATGATTATCGCCGTCTTTGTCTTTCAGAGAGAAATTATATAACCAGGTTGAGCTTTGTATAGGAAGCGACCCGTTGGATAAGAGAACTCCGTCGGCAGAAAAATAACTCCAGTAGATAGAGTTACCGGTATTTGCCGTATATACCATCAAAGTGACAAGAGTATCATCTGAGGTCCCGTAGAAAGCATACGGCACCAGACAACCGTCCTCATATACTGTTCCGGCATGTGACTTGCTTGCCAGCCCAATAGACATCAACAGCGCAAAAGTTACGATCACTAACGTCCTCATTTCATTTTTCATGTTTGCCCTCCTTCTGAGACGAACAATATCGAGTTTGGGTGGCTTCTGGCATAAATAGGATATATGTTATTAGTTATTAAATGACACTGTTGGATAATCTTGTCAAGAATTCTTGAAAGACCATCGATCCTATCTCTCGCACAGGAAGAAGAGACTTCAGAAATTGCGCCAAGAACAATAACTCCCTTGTGGGGATAGGGCGCTAATAAATATGAAACAAGGAAATAGCAAATGACCACTCTGTTACAGCGCCTGATAATGCACCTAAGGAAAACTTCAAAGAGGGAGATTCCTATAATATCTTCTCTGCCCCGGTCCAAATTGCCGCAATGGAGCAGCGAAAATATCACTGATCAGTGGTTTAAGGACCATTTTGAAGGTGCGGCTCCCATTATACATGAATGGCTAAATGCAGAAATGGAAATGGCCGGCGCAAGCTTGTTGGATTTCGGCTGCGGCGATGGCATCACTGACCTGGCAATTGCGTTAAAATATCGGCCAAAAAATGTGATTGGTGTGGATATTACATCAACATTTACCAACCTGAACGAGATTGCAGCCAGGCAAATAGGCTTAAAAAGGCTGCCGGAGAACCTTTCTTTTCAGAAAATTGCTCCCGGACAAAGCCCGGTTCACATTTTGAGAGCAGATGCGATTTTTACCTGGTCAACCTTTGAACACATAGAACGTCCATTTCTCGACATGGTTGTTGCGGATCTGTTCGATCTGCTCCCGCAAGGGGGACTGCTCTTTCTGCAAATAGAGCCCCTGTATTATTCTCCTTTCGGCTCACATCTGGGACGGTTCATAAAACAGCCCTGGGCGCATCTATTACTGGATGAAGAGGCCCTGAAAAGGACCGTTCTTGGATATTCCGGCGACATCCCTGCAAATGAAAAAGAATACAATTTTTATGTGCGGACTTTCGACGAGTACAAGGCCTTTATTTTTGGGGAATTCTTAAAGCTCAACAAACTTACAGCCGGGGAAGTGGTTGACTTATTCTGCAGCCATGGCTTCAAGGAAATCCGGAAAGAGAGTTATCGGGTTGCCCTGCCGGTACCTGATATACTCATGGCAAAATATCCTGAAGAGGATCTCCTCACAAATGAAATCCGCCTCTTATTGAAAAAGCCGTAAAAAGCTCAATATTAAGGCTATTTGCAGGCTTTTTCGCCAGGGAGCCATGCATGTTCAATGCGGCAGAGACCAATTTCCCGAGTATGTCCTGATACATTCAGAGAGCATTCCACGGGATCAAACAGACGCATTCCTTCCGGGTCCATTGCATGGACGCGAATAAGATATTTCCCGGGCAATAGCGGAAGCTGCTTAAGATGTAATGTAAAACCAAATAAGTCCGGACCGAGGGCGTTTGGCTGAAACTCATCCATCTCGGTTGATACTCCGTAAACCGGCGTGCCGTCGGCTCGACGTATACCCATTGCAACAACCGGAATTCGCTGATCAGGAGAATACACGGTGCCGCAAACATACACATCTTTTCCATTGGTGACATTGGAAACATGATTCCTGTCCTGATCCTCCAGCCATAGCTCCTGTATTGTATATTTTTTATCATCCGCATTCTTTTCATGTGTCACGTTACGTGATTTGTCCTCTTCGGCCTTACAGCTTTTCTCCTCAAAGTGGGCCAGGTATTCTCGAGTCACGTCAGATGCGTCTCCGTACAGACGGGGCTGTCCCCTGTGCAGCCAGAGGGCCTTATGACATACTTTATTGATGTGATACATGCTATGAGAACACAACATCAGTGTACCACCGTCAGACAGGTAGGATTCCATCCACTTTATGCATTTTTTTTGAAAGGACTCGTCGCCGACTGCCAAAACCTCGTCCGTAATGAGGAGGTCCGGGCGCAAGGCCGTGACAATGGCAAAACCCAGCCTGACGAACATGCCTGATGAATAGTGTTTAATTTGCTTATCTATATGTTCACCGATGTCTGCAAACTCAACTATAGATGAGATATTATTCTCAATATCCGATTTGCCCATGCCCATCAGCGCTGCTGTCAAATAGATATTTTCCCGCCCGGTATATTCCGGATGGAATCCGGCGCCTAACTCCAATAGCGCACCAACCCTGCAGTTGATTTCCACCTTACCGGTTGAAGGCCTGATTACCCCGGCGACAATTTTCAACAAGGTGGTCTTCCCTGCCCCGTTTTCACCGATCAGGCCCAACGATTGCCCCGCGTATATTTCAAGGTCAATGCCGCGCAACGCGCTGAAACGCGCATAATCGCCCCGCCCGGTCAGTAATGACCAGATAGTCTGCAGATGCCCTAAGCCGGTTGAGGCAACCGGGAAATCCTTTCCGACATTTTTCAGACATACTAAAGGTGATTGCAGACTATCTGCACTAAAGATTTCCTGGTCCAATTTCTTTCCCTTATTCTAATATGACTATTGAGTTAGCTCCGCATCATATGCTGATTATAACGGATTATTGGGTAATCATTCCTTGGAGCGACTTG
>Ga0190315_1000704_pt1 | contig 15305 bp, 14 predicted proteins | sample 48701101_MG_FD_161673 | JGI IMG/M metagenome (GOLD analysis project Ga0190315, IMG submission 161673) | Hydrothermal vent sediment bacterial communities from Southern Trench, Guaymas Basin, Mexico - 4870-11-0-1_MG | ecosystem: Environmental > Aquatic > Marine > Hydrothermal vents > Sediment ...
CGGCTATGGCCGTTTGGTTTTTTTATTTGGGCCGCAAAATTCTCGCCAAAACGGAAGATCATTCTAAAAAAATGCTCACCAATATTTTTGTGCAGCAACCCAATTCCGTCTGGGTGCTAAAAGAGAATGTCGAAATAAAAATGCCGCTGTCAGAACTCAAAGTTAATGAGATTGTGGTGGTGAATACCAATTGAGCAAGGAGTCCAAGATTTATCTTGGACGTCAAAAAAAACCTCGTCAATTGAGCAAGGAGTCCAAGATTTATCTTGGACATCAAAAAAAACCTCGTCAATTGAGCAAGGAGTCCAAGATTTATCTGGGACGTCAAAACTCGTCAATTGAGCAAGGAGTCCAAGATTTATCTTGGACGTCAAAACTCGTCAATTGAGCAAGGAGTCCAAGATTTATCTTGGACGTCAAAAAAAACCTCGTCAATTGGGGGCCATGTTAACACTCGAAACCGCTCGTATTTTCTCGACAACAAACGGTGCCACAAGTCTCGGCTAGATAAACTTTCGACAAAGACTGGATTAGGGAACAATCCTCGTCAAATGGGGGCCATGCTTTAGCTTGAAACCGCTCGTATTTTCTCAACAAACTTAAGTGCCACAAGTCTCGGCAGGATAAACTTTCGACAAGGACTGGATTAGGGAACAACCCTCGTCAATTGAGCAAGTCCAAGATTTATCTTGGACGTCAAAACTCGTCAATTGAGCAAGGAGTCCAAGATTTATCTTGGACGTCAAAAAAAAACATCGTCAATTGAGCAAGGAGTCCAAGATTTATCTTGGACGTCAAAAAAAAACTCGTCAATTGGGGGCCATGTTAACACTCGAAACCGCTCGTATTTTCTTGCCAAAAAACGGTGCCACAAGTCTCGGCTGAATAAACTTTCGACCAAGACTGGATTAGGGAACAACCTTCGTCAATTGGGGGCCATGCTTTAGCTTGAAACCGAGCGTATTTTCTCGATAGTGAACGGTGTCAGAACTATCGGCCACGAAAGCTGGTACACTATCAACTTTGTTGGGTTAATAGCTGGGGTGATGAAAAGGAGGTTCCTTTGGTTATAAAACTTGATCCCATTTTTATTCCTTTTGAAGTTTTATTATTTTAAAATATAAAAACTGGCCATGTCTTCAATGCGTGTTAAGGGTTCTCGTTCGCCATAGAGTCCGGCTGATTGTAAACCATAAAAGGGTTGTTCGGCACCCAGATAACGCGCTAAATCCATGTACCAAAACACGTTACCGCCTATCGGATGCATGCAGAAAAAAGGTAATCGGTTTTTATCACCGGGCTGAAGGGTTATCAAAGGAGAACTCAGTATTAATGAAGCTTGATGAGATTCAGCCAAGGAAATTTTTTGGTAACCGAACGATTCGGCCATTTCCCAAGTCATCTCCCCAAGGTTGTAAATCCGCTGTGTAAGTGTTTCTCCAGCGATCTGCCGCTTGTGATTCAATCTGTTTATGGATATGAAATTTCGGCTCCCCAACCCTTTTTGATACCTGATAAAGACCATCAGTCATTCGTTGCTGTTTTTTTTGATAAGGTTGCAGCATATCAGGATGAAATGCTAATTCCAAAAAACGGCATAAACTTTCTAACACGCGCCAGCAACTGTAAACTAACTATAAGTCAAAATCAACTACTCTGACCCCTTGATTCCCACAGAACCAACCTTTGGGCAATTTACGTTTTTATACCAAGATAGAAGCCATGACAGGGCAAAGGCGCGAACCAAAAGGTAGACCAGCAAAAAAATAACAAGCCTGAAGAGAACTTCAATCAAGGAGAATTGCCGTTATGATGTTTGGGGTCGGCAAAATAATTCGAGCCTGGCCCCTTTGCATTGGATAATATGTGCGATGGTGGTTGAAAGGTGGGTTTTGCTATCGTTCTACCCACCCTACGCTCGCTAGATCGGGAAACGCTATAACTGCAAAAGCACACAATGAGCTTAATCATTCACGGCAAACTTGGGAATGGAATAATTACCGCCATAAGCCTTAAAGAGGTTATTAATTCCTTCATAATCGGAGGCGTAAATATCGGCCCGATCCTTGATATAGGTTAGCACTTCGGGCGTGAAACCACCGGTTGAGACTAGCCACAGGTGGATCGTAGGCACTTTGGTGCCCTCTTCTTCATGCATCGATATCAACACCTGTGCGGCACTCTCAAGCTTTTTGACTTGCTTAATATCCATTGAAGCTTTGGTATATTTACACTCACAAAGCCAAACTTTATGACGCTTTTTTTCTTTGCCAAACGCATCAATCTGATAAGAGGGCGTTTTGGAGCCTTTGATGGTTGTGGTTTTAACAACTTGGAATAATGGAACCTCGACTTCACGGGGTTGACCAAACCAAGAGCCTGGCAAATGTTCGTGGTTAAACTTCATCATGGAGACTTCGACGACCATCTCTAGGAATTTTCCTTTCAGGGTATTTATCAGATTTTGTTGACTCAAGTCAATTTTGTCAACCCCTTCCATGTCTTGTTCATACACGAACTTAATAAAGCGCATCAGACAGATATCATTGAAGGTATAAAATTTTTCGGCACTCCGATACACCAAGTCAGCCTGATACAGCCGTTCAAGCTTATCTTCTACCGCTAGTTTGGGAACCTTGAGTTTTTTGGCAATGGCCTTGATATCTACCGGTTGATTATTATATTGAGTGAAATAATAGATGATTTTCTTACCTAATTCCAAATCATCATCCGCATTGAGATATTTGCGGTTGTCTCTAAAATGAGTCAGCCAGAAACCATAGATTTTACCGTTTTCAATCTCATAACGGATAACCCGATCAATGTCTTTCTCATCCTTAAATTCCTTATCTCCATAGTCTGACACCGCCAGGCAATACAGGTAATAAGGGTGTCCTCCCACCTGGGCACTCGCATAAAGGGCCAATTCTGGTGTAATCACCGAGCCAGGGGCATAATATTTCAGCGCATGATGTAAAAGTGTCGCACCATCTGGAATAGACAGGGGCTTGAGATATTTAAAGCCAAATCGGCCACCGAGTGGTCCACCCATGACGGTCCGAAAAATGAGAGTCACGGCCGATCCAGATACCAGCATGGGTGCCTTACGGCTTTGAGCTTGCCTATCATAAGTGGCTGGGAGATTAATTGCGCCCGGACCATTCAGGCGGCCTTTAGAGTCCATGTCTGAAAAAAGTTCTTGCGGCATGTCGTAGATAGAGAATTTCAGATCCTGAAATTCATCAATAATCACAGCCACTCTGATGTCTGTATAGGAGGCCAGTTGTTCTGGCTCACAGATAAAGGCATCCCAATGAATCAAGGCATCTTCATCACCGTGACGATTATATCTTTCAAGAAAGTCCCCAATAAACTCCTGCGCCAGAAGACCGGCCTTGTGGGTTGTTTGGTAGGTTAACAATTTTTCTAGGCCCATCCTTTTATTTCTAAATAAGTCAGGGTCTTGTTCACAATAGGCCAGATACTGTCTGAAAAAGGTGGTGGCGTATTCCAACAGAAACTTTTTTAAGGTTCTTTTTTCTCGCGTCATTTTGAAATAAAATGGAGCCACCTGATATTCTGGCTTAAAAAAGACGGTATTCACCAACCGATCCAATAAGACCGTCTTCCCTATCCGCCGGGGTGCGATGATGGCCGTACTCGTTGATCCCATGCGGGAAATCGCCTTGACCCATTGTTCTAATTCTCTTAAGAGTTCTACCCTATCCGTAAATTCATCCTCGTGTACCATCTCTTCGACGGGCCATATCTTGGTTTCAAGCATGGTTTTATACCTCTTTTTTAAAAGAAAGTTCACAGGTCGATTATTTTTCACTTTTCTGTCTGAATCAGCATTTTTGACTGTTTCAGCAACCAAATTTTAACTTGAAGATCGAGATCAGCACTGATAAAAGTGAGCTTCCAGACTTTAGGATTGTTCGACTGAGATAGATTTGCAATGACGGACTTGACATTCGATAAGCGGCTCCCACTCAAGTCCAAATCCGGCGGATTTTTAAAACCTATTTTGATTTAGAATGTTACCATTTTAAAAGCACCTTCAGCGATAAAAAAATAGTCTATTTGATATTTATTGAAAAAGCAAGATTAACAGAGATTTTATGAAGAATTAGAATGATGAATTCATGCGATGCAATAGATACGATAATTTAGGGATGGTTCATTAAGAATAGGAAAATAATATATTAACAAACAATTGTTTTTATAATATTTCATCATTCAGGGATTCTTTTGTTTTGTCGAGAGTTGCAGCAATATTTAACAAGAACCGTCTGGTTTGGAGTCAATTATTGAGAAGTGAAGGGAGGCCTGTTTTTGGGAGGTGCCGTTGTAGCCGTTGATGAATAATTTTAAAAATTCTTTTGATCCATCCAAAACACGATGTTCAAAATTCCAGATATCTTTTTTCATACTCGCTTCGGGGTTACATTTTCGGAAAGCTTGTTTTTGTTCTTTTTTGGTACTTAAGTCAAATCTTTGATAAGTATTTACCCAGAATTTATCAAAATCTTTGTCTTTGATTGTTTGACTTCGTTCTTCTAAACACTTTTTCCACTCGTACAAACAATCTGCGAAAGGGGAATCTTTTGATTTGATCGTTTTAAGAACTGTGATCTGTTCGCCATAACCTTCTACATTGGTTATATAACAAGCTATACTGCACGCGGGCATAATTTTAACTTTTATGTCGGGTGGCAAAGTTTTTTTTTGTCCATTAGCCTCATTAGAAAAGTTATACTGTGAACGGGTGAAATTTGGACTTTTTTACTTACCCCAGCCCACGTTTCAGCACTTGCTCGGAACGAAAAAACCCCTATCGGGGTTGTGGGAGTTTTTTTTCCATCCCCCAGGTTTTCTTAAGGCTATTATCTCGCTCCGCTCGTTACTGCGTTTCAAATTCAACCCCTGTCGGGGTTGGATTTCAGAGACAAAATTTCTTAAAATATAAAAGTCCAATTCTAAACCGTTTGCAGTATAAGTTTGTTCCCGTATTGAGTATATCATATTCCTTTTAAAGGAGAATAATCATGCCATTATTTCTAATCACTTCCGTCTGTGATGAAGGCGTGTACGAAAACTATTTTAAGGTTGTCGAAGCGGAATCCAGGGCCGAAATCGCGCAAAATATGCTTGATGATCCGTATGCTTGGGAAGACTTCCTACGGAGTAGTTCAGTATGGTGGGATATCACTCGCTATGAGTATAAATACAACGAACCATTAGGTTGGAGTGCCAACGATCTGCTTGAAAGGCTTGATGCCACACATGTCGATGGTGACAGTGAATTTCAAGTCAGAATTTATGAAATCACAAATATAAAAAAAATACCCAAGCCTACAAACTGAAAAATCATCTTAATAGGTACACTCGTTCAAATTTTCGGATTTTTGAAAGGGGCAACCACAAGGGATTGCCCCTACAAATGATTTCACGCAAAGACGCTATATAGAGGTTCAGAAGTTTAGGCCTCTGTACAAACTTGAATTTGTCGAAACCAGTTAAAAATGGAAAAAATTGCTTGCTGTAAAGAAAGCTGTGATGAACTAATATCAAGCGACTAAGCTCAATCTAACAGATTCACAACAAGGAGCATTAGCCGGTTTTAGTGAATCATTCGCAGCAATTGAAGATTCCCAAATATAACCAAATAGCCAAACTCAATGCCAACTATCGCAAAGGTTGTATTAATAAGATAATCAGTATCTGTTATCAAAAGATGACAGATTTTCTGGTATGTGGCGTTTGAATACCTGTTTTTAAAAAGTGAAAGGCCTTCTCATCAATTTTTTTGTCTGTATCACGAAATAGTTCAGATAGAACCTCAAGACATAAGTTTTTAGTCTCTGAGAATAGCTGGTATTTTTTCGTGTGAGTGGTTTTTGATAGCTTCTTCAACTTGATTGGATAAATATCTTTGATAAGTCACAAATTCCAGTTTTAACTTATCAAGTTGGTCATAAAGCTTTGGGTTTAATCTTTTTTCAACAACATCAAAAGTATTAATTAATGTTGTATTCAATTGGTATAAAGAAAGTGGTTTCCACATTCCCCGTTATGCTTCTACTTTCACTATTAGCTCTAATGACAATATCATTTGTTAATTCGATAATTATTTCATCAATAGGGTCAAATAGCCTCAAATTTAATTGGCTGTCTTCAACCGGCGATATTGCTTCATTAAGCATTCGTAGTATTGTTGATTTTCCGGAGCCATTTTTGCCAATCAAAACATTTATGTCTTGATTGAGTGTCCATGGAAAATCATGTCCCCACAAATTTTTAATTTCAATCTTTTTTATATACATGTTTATGTTGTGTTATAGCGTTTTTGTGTTTAATGCGTTATAGCGTTATGGCGTTTTATTGAAGATTATCAATCAATTGAATAATAATTAGCCTTAAATCTTTCTTCCCATAAGGAGCCACTTTTGCTAAATAAATCTTTAAACTGGATTTAACGGACTTAGAAAAGCGCGATTTGATTAAATTAGAATGATACCTATTGGTTCTTTATCATCTTCAACATTTTCTTCTTTCAAGAAATAATTAAGATACTTATGCATTTGCCCACAGTCTTTCTTTGTGCTTTACCTCACCACGTTTTAAGTCACACGTACCAAACATTTTAAAATACGATGATAAAACACCAAGTCCACGAAATAATGAGTATTGGAAAGAGTCATGCGGTACTGTCTACCAATAAAAGCAAATCCGTAACTCGCCAACACGCCTGTCTTTACTTAAAGCAATACGATGGAACAATGAACTGTGTTTCTGTCTTTTTAATTCTTCTTTTTCCCACCTTTCACTAATGCATTGCTTTTCGTCAAAATTTATCTGAAAATCCTCATCAATTTTTAATAGCTCAAAATAATGGGACCATGATAATTTGTGAGACAGTGTTTCACAATTTGGATACTTGATGTACTTAAGCCTGATAAAATTTAAATGACGGAGGCGTTTCCTTTACCATAGTGTTTCGTTAAATCTCTTGAGAGATTATCAAGTCATGCGGTTCCATAAAGGGCTTCTTGTATTTCCTTTTTGTTCAAATTCAACAATATACCTTCCTTCAATGCCAGTTTGTCATTTTGACTGTATGGTTACAACTCAGGATGCTACGTTTCTCCCTTCTGTTAGGATTTCTCCAATAAAGATAAGTCAAGTTTGGTATTGATATTTATCAAGTTTCATCTTTATAACCGGACACGGTGCTGGGATTTAAAATAGGATTGATTCAAATCAATCCGGTGCGATTTTTTGGTATTATACCATTTAGACCGGCATAAAAAAGTCCCAAGTTGTTTGACTTGAGACTTTAATTTTATTTGGATACGGGTTCGACTACTTCCTATCGTATGTCCAACCGACAAGTTAAAAATGACCTCAATCAAAAAAAATTGCTGTTATGATGTTTGGGGCCAACAATAATAATTCGAGCCTAATCCTTTTTCCTTGAAGGGTACTTACCCCTTTTTTCACTGGAAGATGGTCCAATTGAATTAAAAGCAAGTGGTAGGCAAGAGGTTGCCTACCTACTTGGATTGAGAAAACGTGGTCTGTCCCCTATTTTCACTAAATAATTGTTTTGCTTTTGGAGATATGGTACCCGCAGTAACTACGCCAATAATACACCCTTTAGCAATTGGCATAAACCAAAAGGCTTTTGAGAATTGAATAAAAAAGTACAACGGATTAACGAAAACAACGAATAAAAACCAAAGGGCCCATCCGTTTATTCCGCAAATCCGTTGTACTTACTTAATAGCCAGTGATAGGTTTCGCTACGCTCTACCATCCTACGTTCGCTAAAATGAGAAAGTATAAGCAAACCCTACATTCAAAAATGTACGAGTATAAGTACTTTTTATATTATTGTTTCTTTCTACTGTATCAAACGACTGAGTAAAATGGCTCCTAACAAAAAAAGTAGGCCCTTTACGGGGGACTTTAAATTTTATTCCTATTCCAAATGCTGGTTGAATCTTAAAATTTGTTTCATCAATATCACCGCTAAATCTGGTTATAACGGTTCCTAAACAGAAGTACATCCCAGATACAAAGCTATCACCTTTTTCCCATATATTTATTGTAGGTAAAAGCTCAATGATTTCAGTTTTAAAAGAAAGATTATTATGAGTACTCAGGAAATTTTTTTTCTCATAATTAAATTCAAAACCATAAGGTTTTTTTTCGCTGAAAAGAGAAAAATGAAATAGGGGACTAGTATAAGGCATATTATCGTCCCCATAATCTTCCCCTTCATAAGTACCTTCAAATTCTTTATTTGCTGATATTATTTCTATGGTTTTGTTTGAGCTACCTAAACCAACACCCACAGTAAATTCAACAGATATTGCTGATATTGGAATCAAATATAAAAAAAATATAAGTAAAATTTTCATTTTTGGTTTCAACACCTTATGAAGTTCAATAATCCTTAATGTCACCATCAAAAAAATACGCGGTATTCAATTTTCTCAGTTAAAATCAAATCGCATAAGCCCCTTATCTGCATTCACTCCCGAATACGCACCCCAAATTGAAGAGCAACAATGTACTCATCACCACCAAAAAAAACTGAACCAATAATATTTGAACTATCATCCGAACCTATTTGTGCTCCACCTCCCCCCAAAACAAAAAACCGATCAGTATTAGCAACATTAAGATTCACTCCATATCTTGTTCCTGCAGCAGCTGTAATATTCGTTTTACCATTTATAAGTCGCAACGGTGTTGCCGTATCACCACGGATATATTCGAGATAAATTGAACGGACATGATTATTCTTCACTTGTACATCATCACAAACAGTAAGCATACTCCTATTTGTCTTATATTCAGTACCAGCTATGCATTGCGTAATCGTGAATGTGGAATTGGGAGCTATCAAATCAGTTCTATACACATTCGTTGGAGTTCTCTGATAATCATCTACTCTCTGAAATCCCGAAATCTCAACATGAACGTCTTTTGCCACTCCATTTCCGAAGTCGTTATACTTTGAATTAGCATTATTATGAAGAATACTCATAAAATGAATCATTCCTCCTATTTTTTCCTTCCTCACAACAAGCTCATCTTTTAACTTCGTATCATTAAATTGAGCTTTAAAAAACTTTCTTTCATCGTAAAAGGGCCCCAAGTTCCAACTATCTTTATAACTATTGAAAAGCGGAGAATTAATACCATCAGGAAAACATGCTTCCGATAATAGCTTATCTCCACCTACACAATTGGTAATGTTATTATTATGACACCCATCGTTATCTGGATCAATACACCTTACCATTCCATAAGTGTGCAAGTCCGAATCACTCGCATTATTTACAGTTACTTACGCCATTGGCTAAATTCCCCTTAAAGAGGCTTACGTTATTTTTTAGCTCATGTTTGCTACATCCGTTAAAGAAGCATACAAAAACTAAAATTAAAAATGTATCAAGTTTCAAATTCATAAAATTTCTCTGTCAAAAAAAGTAGTGTACAAGAAGTTGCAAGTATAATATTTGGTGGGCAACAAAAATATATTGCCCACCTCACTTGACTATCTATCTCCCCGTCCAGAGTACTAAGGAACGGTGATTATTTAACTTGTGCGTTTGTCTGGTTTCGGGAGCTCGCTTGCGTTCATTCCCAAAATAGCAATTGTTCACTTTATTTAATTTTCATTCCTAAGGATAACTTCTTATAAAAATTTAACCTAAATTCTCCTTTATTACAGTAGTTGGTTATGTCACATTCTGCCAATGAGCGAGTACTCAAAGGACACAAAACGTTATCTTCCAAGCATATCGCAGGTTATTGCAAGCTATGTCTCTACCATTGCTAATATCTCATTTTTAACGAATAACAGGTTTTTATAAATTAATTTTAAATATTCTATTTTGGTTGAATCGAAGTTTTGCGAGATAAAATATTGGTATTTATGAAGTTCCAATTTATCCAAGATAACGAAATGCCAATTGCCACCGGTAATGTAAGCACCTTTGATGAATTTCCAATCGTTTAATTCAACCGCCGTAATCAGTTCGGCTAATAGTTGTGGTCTTGGATTGCCATAATCTTCATTTCTTTTAAACTCTTGAATAAAAAAATACGGTTTTTTGCTTTCGACTAACCCTTCGCTGACAACAAAATCGACGGTACCATTTAAGATAAATTTATCGGTTGCATAGCTCATGGGTAGTTCATAAAAGCCGCGTATTTCCTTATCTCTATTAAGAAAATCAATTTTGTTCAGCAACGGAATTATGTAATAGACTTTTAAATCTTCTTCATAATAGTCCTCTATTAAGCCGCTATTTTTCTCGATGAGCTTCTGTAAATACCTAACAGTATCTTCGGTTAAGCAAATATCATTATTAAACCAATTATTGAAAATCGTTGGACTTAAATTTTTTTCAATCTCAAATAACTTTTTTAATTCAGTATCTCGGATTTTACTATATTGGTAAGTGGGAATTTTATTTTCATCTTCTCCCTTTAAAAGAGCAACTTGTTTTTTTAATTCTTTTATCTCTTTTTTAAGTTGTTTTAATTCAATTTCACTGTTCATAGTGCTCAGTTATCAGTTATCAGTTATCAGTTATCAGTTAACAGTTAATGGCAATCATAAAGAATTGTCTATACCAAAGTCAAGAATTTTTGCTGTCTTATAGATTCAGAAAAATAATATCAGTAGTACAAAGGCAACTGTGTTGACATTTCATCATAAATCATTGATTGATAATTAGAGCGTTAATTTCTATCACTCATTAACCAATGATGTTTTTTGACAAAAATCAATAGAACCTAATATTATCTCCTTTTAATGTATCCCGTGCTATCTCCTACTGGTGGCATCTCTTTGTCTGTACACAAGCAAAGATAATGTTCTCCATAATGCTCTGATGAACGAAAGTCGGTATAACAACGGTCACGTTGATAGTCTATATTATAGCCTATTCGCCATCGACGAAAAATGAGTAGCGCAAACATAATACACACTCTCACTGAATAAAGGGCGCATTCTCATTTTCACGGTGATGTGGCCCAGAAAAAATGGGCCCCCCTCATGTTTCGCCTGAGGCTATTATCTCGCTCCGCTCGGAACGAAAGTTCAAATTCAACCCCTTCGGGGTTGGGCTTCGTTATATCCCCGGCCCCCGGGGAGTCAAACCGTGGCAAGTCTCATCTTGAGAGGGGATTTCTGGGTGTGTTTTGGTAAAAAAAGCGCAATTTATGACGGAGCACAGTCTAGTTAGATATAAATAGTGATTGGTCTATTTATATTTTTCTATAATAACCTTACTAACCTCATTAAACACCCAATTCAATTTGTTGAATAACTTTTGTAAATTATCAGGTTCATCAGGTACATCAACAGCAAATAGTTTGTTTTTTTCTTTTATAAATAAACAATCCTCTTTTTCAAATTTGCCAAATTGCCATTCCTCACCAGAAGTAACTACAGCATAACATATAGTCGCACCTTGTGTTGATGCGGCATACATTTCAGCTAACGCCTGCGCCCAAGCTTTTTTCCAGTCTTGATCCTTTGCTTCAATTACACAGAGTGGAGGAACATCCATTACTTCAGCTACATTTGCTAATGGAGGGGCTACCAAAAAATCAGGCCTACCTGAAAGGTCTTTACTTGGATCGACATTATAGGTTATATGCGACCAAACACGGAGATTTTGGTAATGATCCTCAAGCACATCCAATATAGGGCTAATAATTCTTTCACAGATAGCTTCCTCTGAAAGAAAACTGAGCGGATCATCTATTTTTCTTTTGATACGCTTCATTTCATGTTCAGGTACATCAAATGGTAGAGTCCCGGTGAAAAAACCTCTTTCAATTTTAAGATTAAATTCTATTGCGACCTCAGAAGCTGTTTTAAAGTTTCCAAATCCCATAAATTTATTTCCTATATCTACTATAGTGATCCAATAATTATTGGGGTCAGAGTAAAATTAATTCCCTTAAAACACACTACAACATTCCTCAACCAAGCGAATCAATTGGCTAAATGCGCTTATGTGAACCACACAACTCACTTGGGCACGATACGCATAAGCAGCAAGCCACAAGCCAACTCACACAACTATCTTAAAAATGACCTCCTTTCGTTAGTGCATGAATATAACGAACACACAACTTTGAGCCACGCGGCCCATTTAGCGATAATTTCAATATGTAACCAAATAGCCAAGCTCAACGCCGGCTATCGCAAAGGTTGCAACATGTGGGTAGTACATAGGCAAAAAGGCAAAAATATTTTTCACCACGATATTCCTTACCGTCAATACCAACAATACAAGTATTCTCTTTCCAGCGGTTGTAGCCCACTAACCATTCTCCCTGTCGCCTTCCTCTTTTATCTATCTTACTAGTCGCACAAATGCTAAGCGGTTTTCTTTCTTTCTGATCAACACCACCCATCATGACATATTTTAGTGCGAAGTTTTCTCGACAAGTCGTTGGGCAATCTAGTTTTTTGTGAGCGGCTATCCAATTTGTCGCTACAAAATCGTCTTTTGCTACGGCCACGGACGAAAGGCCCAAAGTCATGGCCCCCAATAAGATGACCAAGGATAACTTCATATAAGAAGTTAACATCATTAGTTATGTGTAAAAATTTTTTAATACTAGAATTGGGGACTAAGTATTATTAACTAAAAAATAAATGTCAAGTTTTTTTTTCATCTTTTTTGAAATATTTTTCTTGAAGTTGGGTTATTTTGAAGTTGGGTTATTTGGAAATGGGTGGTATTTCTTTATCACTACATAGACAATAATAACTCTCGCCGTAATGCTCTGATGAACGAAAGCCAACATAACACCTACCCTTGGTATATTCTATATTATAACCCACTCGCCATCGACGAAAAATGAGTAGCGCAAACATAATACACCGGCTCGGTTCCACGCGCCAAGCTAATGGGTTAATACCCGCTTTTAAGTACTCGTGCAAAAGTTTGAAAGGTTTATGGATTTTGTTAGGTTTATTTTTTTTAAATATCTGCACGGGTACTTACGCTTGTTATAGTCCGTTTTTTGACAAACAAACGGTAAGGCTTGTCTTATCGTTTCAACCTACATTATATCGGTAGTAGCAACGGATGACAGGATCAGTGCGCTAACAAGCGTTACCTTGAATCGTTTCGCCATAGAAAACTGGCATTGTTCATATTCTTTAATTGTAGCAATGTATTGACCCTAACTATTTTTTGACTGTGATGCGCTCTCAAAAAAATGCTTATGTTTATGTTAATGCATTAAATAAATTCTGTCAAAAGGTCATCTCAGTTTTTTAAAATTTGTTGCTACTTTATAGGGAATATCGTCACACGAAAAAAGAAAAATGCCACGCATTTTTTCAATTCTATTTTTCAATTTTAGTCCAACTTATTTATAAGGAATTGCTTATATTCAGAGTCTGTCAATCAGCGTCATGCTAGGTAAACCCAAAGCTGTCTTATAAATCCTGGCTTTTTAAGCATATGCGATTTAAGGCATCAAAACGGCGATTTTAGCGCATAAAAATGGTATAGGTAGTTTCCATGCCAAATTGGAATTCATGGCGTTTTTGAACTATCGGCTAACTAACGGCTAACTAACTGATAAATAAGGCTATATTTCACAAATATGGCCAATTGAGATTTGTAGCACGGCCTCCGGTTTTCCCCAAAAATCTTGGGGGTAAATTAAGAAAAGCTATATATCATCATCGTTTTCGTCACTTTAACCCCTCTGAAAATTTTTAAGTCAGTCGTGAACTGACACGATAATAGCCAAAATGACGATCAATGCCCGAATTACTTAGGTTCTTTGGCTAGAGCACATTATTGAAACAACACTTGGCGTTCAAAGCATTCCAGTTTAAGTTTTCACTAAAGTGCGCCCCCTACGTGAATGTGAAATGATTTTTCAAAAAAACTATAGCATGGCTAGGAACGTAGGAGCAAATTCCTTGTGGTTGCCCTTCCCATTTCAAGTTAATGGGTAGCACCGGTTTATTACTGCACAGACTTGAGTCAACTCTCGCTATAAATCTCAGCTTGACGAAGGACAGTCTAACACCAATCATCCTTTAATTTTATATTAAAGCCCGCTGGCCATTCGGCATAATAGGTAGCGCAAACATAATACATATGCTCGGTTGGGGTTAGTTCTTATTTCTTAACGGCAGCGGAAACCGGTTGCAACCGGTGAACGAACATTTCTGTTTATCACTGTGGTTAGGAAACGTTGGGGACGGGGTTGCAAACCCCGTCCTGCCCATGGCCGAAGTTAGAACCAGCCCCGTATTGACCCTAACTATTTTTTGACTGTGATGCGCTATCAAAAAAAAATGCATAAACGTCTGTTAATGCCTTAAATAAATTCTGTCAAAAGGTCACTCACCTGGCCCCAAAAAGGTGATTACAAGCCGATGACAAACCTGAGTCTTGGTGGTGGCTGAAAACACGGCCCCAAAAAGGCGATTCGACGACAAACCTGAGTCTTGCTGACTGAAAACCTGGCCCCAAAAAGGCGATTCGATGAGAAACCTGAACCTTGCTGGCTGAAAACCTGGCCCCAAAAAGGCGAGTCGATGAGAAACCGGGCGCATTCCCGTTTTCACGGTTAAGTAAGTACAACGAATTACGCGGATAAACGAATTGAGTACAACGAAACGCAGTGGCGGTACGCCAATATTGCTACTAAACGAATGGCCGTACAACGAAACTTCGTTAAAAAACGCCAATCTTGCTACAAAACGAATTAAAAGCACGGATAAACGTACTCAAGATAAATTTTGACTTTTATCAATTCTTATATTAAGCATAATCACCATCGTTGTTAACAAACTACCCGGAAAATGGGAATGCGCCCTGAGAAACCTTAGTCTTGCTGGCTTCTCGCACGGCCCCAAAAAGGCGAGTCGATGAGAAACCTGAACCTTGATGGCTAAAAGCCTGGCCCCAAAAAGGCGAGTCGATGAGAAACCGGGCGCATTCCCGTTTTCACGGTTAAGTAAGTACAACGAATTACGCGGATAAACGAATTGAGTACAACGAAACGCAGTGGCGGTACGCCAATATTGCTACTAAACGAATGGCCGTACAACGAAACTTCGTTAAAAAACGCCAATCTTGCTACAAAACGAATTAAAAGCACGGATAAACGTACTCAAGATAAATTTTGACTTTTATCAATTCTTATATTAAGCATAATCACCATCGTTGTTAACAAACTACCCGGAAAATGGGAATGCGCCCTGAGAAACCTTAGTCTTGCTGGCTTCTCGC
>Ga0190315_1000705_pt1 | contig 15295 bp, 11 predicted proteins | sample 48701101_MG_FD_161673 | JGI IMG/M metagenome (GOLD analysis project Ga0190315, IMG submission 161673) | Hydrothermal vent sediment bacterial communities from Southern Trench, Guaymas Basin, Mexico - 4870-11-0-1_MG | ecosystem: Environmental > Aquatic > Marine > Hydrothermal vents > Sediment ...
GATATAAAACAAAATACTATGAGAACCGTTGATGTAATTTCTACGGCAGAGAACTTGCAGATTGAAGACGATATTATTGATCTTGTATTGTGTCTGGAGGTACTTGAGCATGTTAATGATGTCAAGAAAGTTGTTGGTGAAATAAAAAGGATTTTGAAACCTGGAGGATATTGTATAATTACAACTCCATTTATATATCCATTGCATGAAGAACCGTATGATAATCAAAGATTGACAGTATATGGATTGTTAAATGTAGTCCGACAAAATCAGTTAGAGGTCGTACATTTTGCGAAAATCGGTAATGAAATCGAAGTTTTTGCATCTATGTTTAATATTACCGTTGATAATCTAATTAGTGTGGATAATCTGCTTTGTAAAGTTATCCGGACTCTAATAAGGTTACCAACAAATTTGTTTTCTTTGTTTATAAGCTGTGTGGTGAAAAGATATTTGCCTAAAAAATACTATCTTAATACCGTATTAATTTTTAAAAATAAAAAATAACGTGAATATTGGTGTTCTGAATTCGTTATATTACCCAAATGAGATGGGTGGGGCAGGGAGATCGACAAGATTAGTAGTGAATGGTTTGACGAAGTGTACCGAATTTATCCCTATTGTTATAACTACAGGAAGTAAAGATTATGTTGATATTGTTGATGGAGTGAAGGTTTATTACGTTGACACTGGGAATTTCTATTGGATTCATGATGTGAAGGATCAGTCTAATTATAAAAAACCATTTTGGCATATAGTTGATATGTATAATATGGTGGCCTATCGTAAAGTTACAGAGATTTTACAAAAGGAAAAGGTTGATATTTTACATACAAATAACATTTCGGGGTTTTCTGTTAGTGTTTGGACTTCCGCCAAGGATTTGGGAATTCCAATTGTACATACTCTTAGAGATTATCATCTTTTATGTATAAAATCCTCGATGTTTATGAGTAATAAAAATTGTAGTGGGCAGTGTTTAAAGTGTAAATTATATTCTGCTATTAAAAAGAAGGTATCGAGCAAAGTAGATGCTGTTGTTGGTGTGAGTGACTTTATTTTACAGAAGCATTTAAAATACGATTATTTCCAAAATGCAAAAGTTAAAACTTATATTTACAATCCATCGCCACTAATGAATGAACGAACAATATTTAATGATAAATATAGAGATAAGCTTGTATTTGGATTTGTAGGTTATTTTGCACCAACAAAGGGTGTGGAGCATGTTTTGGAGACCTTTGTTAGTATTGATAACGATGGTATTGTATTATATGTTTACGGTAAATCTCACGACAAACAATACGAAAACCATCTTAGAAGTAAATATCAGCATAAGAATATAGTATTTAAAGGATTTCAATCTGTAAATGAGATCTATTCTAATATTGATGTGTTAATTATTTCTTCGTTGTGGAACGAACCTTTTCCGAGGACGTTAATTGAAGCGTATTCATATGGAAGGCCTGTTATTGCAACGAATCGGGGAGGGACTAATGAAATGATAGTTGATTCTGTTACGGGTTATTTGTATGATCCAGATAATGCAGAGGATTTAAAATCGAAGGTTATGAACATGTTTGTTATGCGATCGCGTATTCAAGATATGGGTAAAAATTGTTTAGAGGTGTCAACGAATTTCGCATTGAGCACGATCACGTTGAAATATAAAAATGTTTATGAAGTGGTTGGGAGGAATAATGACTAGAGTTGAATATCTGTTGCTAACAATTCCTATATTGATAGTGAATGTTTTTATCTTGTTTTTTCTGTGGTTTGTTTTAATTAAAAATGGTAAGAAGGCTATTAACTTGGTAATTTTTTTTATATTAATAGATTTATTTATTCCCTTGGTTATCATGTTTCCGTTTGCCATGTCTGATTCAAATTTTTTATCTTTAGGGAGTAACATATACATAATAAAAGATTACATTGTGAAAAGCTTTTTTATTTCGAACATTGGAATTTTATTTACGTTCTTATCATATCTGTTTAGTGGTTATTTGATAAGGTCTGTAATGGAAAAGAAGAATATGCGAAAAAAAATATTTTTGTGTATTGGCTATTTCAAATTAATTGGAGTTATTTGTTTGACATCGTTGTTGTTGTTTCTTTTTCTGAATAGTTGGGATGTTACGATGGATTTAAGGAAGATGTCTTTTGAGAATACGATGTCTAGACCGTTTCTGAATATATTTACAACCTTAGCTGGAGTGTTATCTACATTTTCTTTGATAATGATGTTTACGAAAAAAAAAATGAAGCTTTGGGTTGCTTTGTTATTTATTGTTGTTAATATATTTTTGTTGTTATCTGGGAGTAGAGCAAGATTTTTATATCCACTCTTGTATTATTGTATTGTTGTTATACTTTCAGTGCGTAAACATAATAAATTTTATAAATTGTTTGGTTTGGGTGTTGTATTTACAGTAATTGCGATAATTCTTCTAGCGATAAGAAAATTATCACTTCAATACACCAATATTACAGTGATTGTTCAACAGATTTTATATGGAAATACATTTTCTGATATAAGAGACTTTGGTCTGGTTTTACGTTTTTGGGAAAACAGTGACCTCCCTTTTTTATTTGGCAAATCATATGTTGCGGCGTTATTGAGTTTTATTCCGAGTAGTGTACTTCCTTTAAGAAATAGTTTTTCCTTTTATTACCAAAATGTAAGAGTTGTCTTTTCAGATGTCATTTATCATCCAGGATTTAGAACTGGTTTTTTTGGAGAACCTTATTTTAATTTTGGTTTTTGGGGTGTTGTTGTTGTTGGATTATTGTTAGGTTGTATGTATAGATTTATTAGTATAAAAGAAAACCAAATTCTTCTGAATGTAAGTCTAAAAAAATATGAGAAACAATTGTTATTATTTCAACTCATTATTGTTCACAATTTGTTTGTATCGATTTTACTTATAACTGCGTCGGCATATAGTTTTTTTTTGATAGTTGGTACGATATTGATATATCGCTACATAATTAATGTGTTAAATTTATCGAATGTCTGAAGTGAAAATAGTAATCAACGCACGGTTTCTTACACAAAAAATCACAGGTGTGCAAAGGTATGCAATTGAGATATCAAAGCATTTGAAAAGTATTGATCCCACTATCCATTTCGTTTCTCCCAAAGGAATTATACATGAAGAACTTTCAAAGGAGCTCCAGGTGGAGGAGTTTGGTGTATTTAAAGGGCATTTGTGGGAACAAATTGATCTACCGAAATATCTTAGGAGGGAGGGTAAGCCTTTACTTGTGAATTTACTTACGACTTCTCCATTGTTCTACAGAAATAAGACATTAATGATTCATGATATCGCTTTTGTAAGACATCCTGAATGGTTTTCGAAAAGGTTTTCGATTTATTACAAATTTATGTTGAATTTCACAATCAACAAAAACAAAAAAATATTTACTATAAGTGAGTTTTCCCGAAAAGAGATACGAGAGGTTTTTAATGTGCCTGACAAAAAGATAGAGGTAATCTATTGTGGGCTTACGAAGAAGTTTCGACAGAAAGTAAAAAATGAAAGTAATAAGTATGGTGACTACATACTTGCAGTGTCTTCTCTTGATCCCAGAAAGAACTTCCGGGGCATAGTTGATGCGTTTAATACCCTTTTTGAGTCAAATTTACAGTTGGTGATTGTTGGTGGAAAACATAAAAGCTTTACTTCGGTTAAAATCGAAGGTCTTGAGAACATTGTGTTTGTTGGTCGAGTTTCTGATGATGAATTAACGGTACTGTATCAAAACGCGAAAGCGTTTATTTATCCCTCTCTCTACGAGGGCTTTGGTATGCCTCCATTGGAGGCAATGGCATGTGGTACTCCAGTGATAGCTTCAAATGTAGCCTCACTTCCTGAAGTGTGTGATGATGCAGCTTTTTATGTTGACCCATACGATAAGACTGAGATTGCCAATGCTATGAAAAGGATGATAGGAAATAAAGAATTAAGAGAGGATTTAATCAAAAAGGGTTATGAAAATATAAAACGATTTAGTTGGGAAAAATCAGGAGAACAACTATATAAAATTATCAAAGGACTTATATGAGGAACGAAGATCTAAAAGTTGCTATTGTTCACGAATTTCTATCTAATCGTGGAGGTGCCGAAAAGGTACTGGAAACTTGGTGTGAAATGTATCCAAAGGCAGATATTTTTACATTAATATATCAAAGCGAACGATACAGAAACTCGATAATATCTAAACATAAGATTTATACAAGTTTTATTGACAGATTACCATTTGGACGACATAAATATCGTAATTTTTTGCCACTTATGCCTTTTGCTATAGAGCAATTTGATTTGCGTGGATATGACTTAGTGATTTCAAATCATTATATTGTTGCTCATGGAGTGATTACTTCTTCAGAACAATTGCATGTGGTGAATACGTGTACACCAATGAAACAAGTATGGTCAAGTTATTTTGAATATATTAATGATCCACTTTTGAAAAATAAACTTAAAAGAGTATTGGCTAGAGGATTTATACATAAGTTTCGTATTTGGGATTCCACTGTAGCTCAACGAATTGATAATTTTATTGCAATTTCTACCGAGGTATCGGAGAGGATAAAAAGATATTATGGAAAGGATTCCATGGTGATTTTTCCACCTGTCGATTTTGAAAGTTTAGTTCCAAAAGAGAAGCTTATAAAGGAGGATTATTTTCTAGGGTTATCTAGGTTGATGCCAATGAAGCGATTTGATCTTATGATTGATGCCTTTAAACAGTTTCCAAATAAAAATTTAAAGATTGCGGGAGGAGGACCTGAATATCAAAAGTTAAAAGAAAGAGCAAAGGGGTCTGATAATATTGAGTTATTGGGTTGGGTAAGTGAAAATGACAAGATACAGCTATATCAAAAGGCTAGAGCCGTACTGTTTTGCGCTTATGAGGATTTTGGAATAGTTCCTGTAGAGGCTCAAGCGGCTGGGACCCCAGTTATTGCGTACGGAAAAGGTGGTGTCATAGATACGGTGGTTCCTGGAAAGACAGGTGTTTTATTTGAAACTCAGACAGTTGATTCTTTGACCAAAGCAATATTTAACTTCGAGAGGATGAAATTTGATAGAGGGATGCTGATTAAGAACGCAAAGAGGTTTTCAAAGGAAAGATTCAAAAAGGAGTTTGTGGAATATGTGGAGAAGAAAATAAATTAAATTAAATTTTGTGATTATGAGTATGGTTAACCCCACAATTACAATAATTGGGACAGGATACGTAGGTTTGACGACTTCGGCGGTGCTATCTAACGCTGGTTACAAAGTCTATGCAGTAGACACAGACCAGATGAAAATAGATACAATGAAAGAAGGGAAGGCATATTTCTTTGAAAGGGGACTTGATGATTTTGTACGAAATGGTGTTGAAAGTGGAAGGTTGATGCCCACAACCTCTTATGAGGATTCAGTACCTCATGCTGATATTATATTTTCATGTGTAGGTACTCCAAGTAAAGATGACGGTAGCTCTAACCTGGATTATGTATACTGTGCTGCGGAATCTTCAGCGAAATGTATGAAAGATGGTTGTATTTATGTGCAGAAAAGTACTGTTCCTGTTGGAACAGGACGGGGAGTTATTGCTAGGATTGGGAACGTAAATCCTAACTTGAAGTTTGACTATGTTTCTAATCCGGAGTTCTTGGCTGAGGGGTCGGCTTTGTTTGATGCTTTGAATATAGATCGTATTGTTGTGGGTGGGGATAATCACAAGGCATTGGAATCAGTACTAAGGATCTTTAAAAAAGTTGATGACTTTTCGAAGAAACTTGATCATTCAAAATACAAGGCATATGTGGGTTTTTATAGTGGAAAGGTTGTTAATATCAAAGATTCTGACTTTTCGCAACGGGAAGTTAGAACCTCTCTGGAAAGTGCCGAATTAGTCAAGGTTGCTGCAAATTCGTTCCTGGCTCTTAAGATTTCATTTGCTAATTCAGTAGCCATGTTATGTGATACTGTTGGAGCAGATGTAACCGAGGTTATGAATGGGATTGGTCTAGATCATAGAATTGGCAGAGCAATGTTGTACTCTGGTTTGGGGTGGGGTGGCGGTTGCTTTCCGAAGGATGTGAGGGGGCTAATTAGTGTTTACAAGGAAAATAATCTTGATTCCCCGATAATCAATGCTACAGTGGAGGTGAACAATGGTATGGTAGCGTATGTTGTCAAGAAGTTGCAAAGAATTGTAGCTATTGGTTCTTGTAGGATTGCTATACTTGGGCTGTCCTTCAAACCAGGAACCTCTGACATCAGAAGTTCTCAATCAATTTTATTGGCAAATAGACTATTTGATATGGGTGCTGAAGTAGTTACCTTTGATCCACAAGCAAACAGGGAGGCTAGGAAAGAGTTGTCTAAAGGAGTAGAAATATGTACCTCTATTGAGGAGGCACTTAAGGATTCTGATGTAGTTGTCATTGCCACTGAATGGAAAGAGTTTTTGGAATATGACTGGAAAAGTGCAAGGGAATTAGTGAGTGGAAATGTCTTGTTTGATGCAAGAAATCGACTTGATAAAAAAATACTAACAGACATTGGATTTAAGTATGTTGGAATAGGTCGGTAATCAAAGCAGTTTAAATCGACCGATTTCTTATCCATAATTCAAAGTCAGTTGCTTTCTCTTCTATGGAGGGCTTCCAGACGACATAAACATATTGTGCGGAATATTTTCTGTTATATTCTTCCAGGCTGGCAGTTCTTGATTTGGGTAATTTGTGTGTATGTGTAACCAAATAACCAGAGCCTAAAGATATAGCGGTTTTGTGGTGGTACCGAATCTAGTAACTTCTTTTCTCTTTCGTCTTTATTGTGTTTGGCTTCGCTTTGGGTCTTTCAGGGCACGGTATCTAAGTATGCTCATCGCCTTAGATCGTGTCTGTTGTACTATTCCAGGAGTAGTAGCTAAAAGTAGTGCAATCTCTTCTTTGTTATATCCTTGTATCAGAAGTCTGAATATTTTTCTAAGACTTGGTGGTAACGTATCTAATAACTCTCTCAGGGCTACTTTGTCAATTATCCTTTCTTCGTGTCCTTCGGTATATAATCTGTTGCATTTGAGATCAAGTACGTTGGTTGATTTTGTTTTTAAAGATTCGAGGAGTTCTTCAGGTAGGAACATATTGAGTCTGCTTGTTAATCTATATCTAATAATATTTTTTGAATGAAGGTACTTTTCAATATAATCATAGGCTACTTCAATTCCCCAGGCATACAGATCATCTTCAAATAAAGAGAGTGTGTTGTTGGATTGGTTTGTGGATTCGAACTGACATATTATCCGAAAAATTTGTTCAATATTTACTATTAGTAAGGCTGTTATAAGATGGTTTATATACTTGAATTTGTCGACTTGGCTTGTAGATTGGTCGTTTAACCCTAGCTTTTCGTTTGTTTCTTGCCAGGTTAGGATTAACTGTCTATTGGTTGCATCAACGAAGCTTTGTTGATCACTGGGACTCTCATCGGGATTTACTGTGCGTGGAAATACTTTTATATGTGTCCGCATTAGATATTGGACCAAATGGTTAGGGGAGCAAATGTCTTTAAACAGGTCTGGAGAACAAGGTTCGGTTGATGTTCTTCGCACACCTGGTTTATCAATTGCCTCCAAAACCATGGTTGCAGAATCAAGTGGGTTATCTAAACCTTTTGGATATTCGCAACTAGATTCTGTCATATCTGTATTATAGCACCTCTTGCAGTAAAATTTAAACTGGAATATGGGTAAGCTTACACGGAATTAAGTATGGGCACCTTTCCTTCTTTGTTTTTTACTTTTTGACATAATGAGTACTTCATGGGTAGTGGTTATTGGAACCAATAGGCACTTCCCACTATTCGTAACATGGCGTTGGCGACAAATCTATCGTAACAAGTTGATGTTGTGGTTGGTGTTTTGTTAACATATTGTTGTGCTTAACGTGTGAGGAAGTGTAGAAGGTGTAAACGATGTGCGGGTGTTGACAGAATGGTAACGGGTGTGGTAAACTGTCTGTAGTGACATTAAGTGATTCGGGGTAGAGTGTTATAAGATGGTGACTTACTCCCAAGGTTTGGTCGAGGTTTTTCCCTCGTTACTGAGCCTTAGGAGTAAGTCATTACTGGCTCTCAGGGTCTCGGTGAAAGTCATTTTTAGATGGTTTTCGCAGGGGTCGGTTGGGGCAGTACCGACCCCTCTTTTTAGAATATTTGACTTTTCGGATATCAATATATAGACTACGGTTGTTCTTTGCTTTTAAGGATCGATTTTTGTAGAATGTTTTATTAATGTAATGTGAAAATTTCAGGACCCAAATAAGTTAAGGTGTAAATGTATGAAGCTTGATGATTTAACTAAACTTTCTCTAGGTGCCTTGCGAAAGAAGGCGAAAGATATGGGGATACGTGGAGTGGCCACACTCGCTAAAAAAGATGTAATATTTTCCATATTAAGAGAGGTAGATATCCAAAAAGAAGAAATAGCAGTTACTGGTATATTGGAAATTAGATCAGATTATACACACGGTGTTATTAGAACTGGGGGACTTTTTCCTGGTGATCACGATGTTTACATATCTGGAACACAAATAAGGAAGTTTAACTTGAGGACTGGTGATGAAATAACTGGACCCGCCAGATTGCCTAATGAGGGGGAGAGATACTTAAGCCTCCTAAAGATTATGTTAGTAAATGGTGAATCTCCTTCAAAATCAATTTCTCGGACACCATTTAACAAGATAACACCGATTTTTCCAAACAAACAGATAAAGCTGGAAACAACTCCTGACATACTCTCAACAAGGGTGATAGATTTGCTTTCCCCAGTAGGTTTTGGTCAAAGGGGAATGATTGTGTCACCGCCTAAGGCCGGTAAGACTTGGCTGATAAAAGATATTGCTAAGGGTGTAGCAACTAATTATCCTGATGTTGAACTGATGGTGTTACTTGTAGGTGAAAGACCAGAAGAGGTTACCGATATGGAAAGAAATGTTAAAGGAAGTGTATATGCTTCAAACTTTGATGAAAGACCTGAAGATCACACCAAGATTACTGAGATGGCATTGGAGAGGGCTAAAAGGCTCTCTGAGCAAGGTAAGGATGTTGTTATCCTTATGGATTCAGTAACGAGACTTGCTCGTGCTTACAATATTATAATGCCTACGTCTGGGAAGACTCTCTCGGGTGGTTTTGATCCGGTTGCTTTATATCCGCCAAAACGATTCTTTGGTGCCGCAAGAAATTTTGAAGATGGTGGAAGTTTGACGATACTTGCTACTGCTTTGATAGATACGGGTAGCAGGATGGACGACTTGATTTACGAAGAGTTTAAAGGGACGGGAAATATGGAGTTACATCTTGATAGGAGGCTTGCAAATAGAAGAATATTCCCAGCAATAGATATAATTAGGTCTGGTACCAGGAATGAAGAGTTGTTACTTGAGGGTGATATGCTAAACCATTCGTGGAGATTAAGGAGAATGCTTGACGCCCTTGGTAAGAATGAAAGAAATCCGACAGAATTATTCTTGTCACAACTTAAGAAAACAAAATCTAATGCAGAATTTGTTCAAAAAATTGTTGATGGTAGAGTAGATTGATGCTTTTGTTAGCTTCAATGGTGGTGATGGTTTGTAGTGAGTTATCGAACTATATACCTGTATGGGGGTATATAGTTTTTTGATGGTATACTGGGGTGGGGTGTGTCCTGGTACTAATGTGTGGTAATGGTTATTGATTGGGTCCTTGAATATCTTTTATTATTTGTGCTGGGTTTCCAAAGGCTATTTTATTTGCAGGAATGTCTCTTCTAACTACACTTCTTATGCCGATAATGGAATGTTTCCCAATGGTTACACCTTTTAGTATGACTGATTCTCCACCAACCCATGCGTAATTGTTTATAACAATAGGTTTGGCGTTGATATCACTTTTATGGGAGCTCTTGGTAGTCAGGTTATGAAAGTCGTTATCCTGAATGAGTGCTGTCCCAAGTAACACGTGTTTACCTATAACAACTTTTGATAATGAAAAGATGGTTGCTCCGTTTAATCTTGAGTTGTCACCAATAATTATCTTGGCGTCTTTGCTTTGTGTAAAAAGGTAGGTGCCTTTGTGTGGAGCGAAAGACCACATATTAACATTGTCGCCGATAATTACTTTTCCTTTACCTTTTATCTTGAATTTGAAGTCACAAATGAAGTTGTTGCCAAAAATCACTCTTTTGGAGTGAAGTACTCTATACTTTAAGGTTAGGACGTACGATAAGACAATTGCGATTTTGTGTTTCATTGGGCCTTTCAGTTTTTTGTTCTTTTGAAATATTTAACAAGTATTTCCTTGAGATCTTCTGGAGTAAAGTCAGGAAAGTATTTGCTGGATGAATAAATCATAGACTTAATAGATTGCCATGGCAAAAAATCATCCAAAGAAAGTTTTCCTGCAGTGGTAATAATTATTTCTGGGTCTGGAATGCCACTAGTGTCTAAAGCAGTGCTGAAACTTTTTTCGTCAACCCTTGGTAATTTCTTGTCTATGAGTGTGTTGATGCATCTAAGTATTTCGTCCCTACCAGAGTAGTCAATTGCAAAAACAATATTCATTTTCTTGTTGTTTTTAGTATTATTCTCAATCTTTTTGATAAGCTCTACAAGTTTAGCTGGAAGACGATCCTTTCTACCTATTGTAGTAAATTTAATCTTGTTTTTGTTTAGTATTGGTTGAAAGGAATCTATCCATCTGTAAATTAGGTCCAATAAGTTTCTAACCTCTTTGGTTGGAAGTTTCCAGGATAACGATGAGAAGATAATTACAGAGAAATACTTAATTTTCAATTCTTGTAGTGTAGGTATTAATCCTGATAATGCCTGGGCTGTTACCTGGTACCCTTTACTTTGATCCAGGTGTCTTAATTTTGCCCATATGTATGATCCACGAGGGATTAATGCTACATGTTTGGGTGGTGAGAACGCCTTTGGAATATTTGTTTCTTTTTCTAGTTCAGTACTTTGAGGACTACCCGGTATGTTTACGGAGGGTATCATATATTTAGCAATTGCAAATTTTTCATATACCTTTGTGGGGTTCTCCCAGGTTACAGTTAGTTGTCTGTCATTGCTTGTATGTGCTCCCTTACTTACCCACGATAAAAGATTTTGCAAAGCTTGTGCAAAGCCTTCTGCGTGAATAAATGATGTATGTTCTTCCTCTGTGCTTATGAAACCCGTAATGCCTAACTCTGTGGCCTTGTGCACGATTTCTTTTTTGAAAGAGGTGTTCTTTACACTGCTACAAATCTTTATTTCCATGCATTCGATTTTGGCCATAGAAAATATTATAAATTTAGTGTAGGCAGTTGTAATTATATCACTTGTTGTCTTTTATAAAAATTAGTTTTAATGATGTCAATATTAACTTTCGATAAATAAATGCGAAAGATATTGCTATTGTTCCGATCCATATAGAAAATATAATCAACGGGTCGGACGTTTTTTCAATTGGTAAGGCATATAAAAGGAATATTATCAGAGTATGTGTTATGTAAAACTTAAAAATATTTTTTCCAACAGCTGTTATTCCATTCTTTACTTTTTGGGGTATTTTGTTCGCTGGAATAAAGTTTATGATTGCTAGAATACAATACAATATTGATAACCCGTAAAGGATAAATTGTGTGTTTGGTGGAAAGCGGCTGTAGTCGAATTTTTTATACAGATAGATTTCCAATGGGACAAATAAGGAAAACATTGCTAGAATCATATATTTTGATTTGCTTTTATAAGTTTTTACAAAAGAGTAGTTTAATCCTAGAAGGAATACGAGACTGTAATTTAGGATGGGGAAGTAGCTATAATTTTTATATCCCCAAAACAGTGAACCTATTGTATTGGTATCTACTGTCTCTCTTGCGAAAAATGAGATTAAATTGAATACAAATATCAACATAATTATCAAAATATAATTGGAAATTGTGATTAATATCGCTTTTTTGAAAGTGACTGTTAACAATAGGAATATTACAAATGAGATAAAGAAGTCCACGAGTGGTATTGGGGTTTTGAGTAAAAAAATATTTATTAAAGTTGTTATGGATAGATCTATTGCATTTGTAGCATCATAGGTGAAAACAATGTATCCAATTATTGATAATAGATAATATGTTATTAACCAGATTAATGCTTTATTCAGGTACTTTTTGTATTTGAGTTTGATCGGTTTTGAGATTGAGTAAAAAAGACCTGCACCAAATGAGAAAAGAAAAAAAGTATATGAAATGTCGCCTCCAAGGTTACTTAAAAATGTTACAGCAGAAAGTCGTGTGTATTTATAAATGGCCATGGCCGTGTGGGTAATGGACATGGTTATTAGTGCAATAATTTTTACTATGTCTATTGTCAAGTCGCGACTTATTGTTTTCCTCATTATTTTTTAATAAACAACTATTGCAGTATTGTCAAACGCTGCCCACAATGTAATGAACTGTTCAACGGTGTACAAACGATTTTTACCTCTCCATGGGTCGTTGGTATAGATATGGGTGGGATTATCAGTTTCACCAATAAACCCAACGACGACTTCCGAATGCATTCCATTTAACCCAGTTATTATAGTACCATTTGAATCCCATGTTTTCCAGTAATATGGGCTCCAGTTGTTGTGCCACCAGATTATAGATGGGTTCCCTTTTTGGATTTCTGTGGTAAGTTCCTGTACTGTCCAATTACGTTTTACATCGTTTTGTCGATAATTACTGATGAGGCTGGATGCGGGTGTCCAATATACTCCGTAATATTCAATCCATTTTTCATACGGATTTCCACCGGTACCACCTTCTTCTCCAGCTCTTGCTTTTTCGTCAAGTGGTGTACCAATTCCGATAGCATTCTTCACACCCTGTTCCCCGAGATATACTCCCCTGTAAGCCAGTACCATATTTATTGCCTGAATGTTGCATGTAAATGATTCAGTTTGTTTATACCAAGGAACATCAAGTAGGGTCACGTTATTCTTGGTGGTGTAGGTAATCTTAATATCTTTTGTTGAATCGATGCCATAAATAGAAGTGACTCCTTTGTCTATTGTTACGTAGTAGGTTGTTAGATATGACATCGAAGATGAAAGTGTGTAAGTCATTGTATTTCCCGACCATGAGAAAATTCCAGGAATATGTGGGTATAGAGAGAACTTGTTTTCTGCCGAGGTGTGATCTACCTCCTGGTCAAATTGTATGGAAATTGTCTTGGTATCTATCTCTACATTGAGTTGGCCGTTTCGGGGGTTGTTAGACAACACCTGTATTTCACCGTAGGTTTCAAACGGAAGGTCAATATCGTGCTCTGATATTCCCCCGGAAATGTTTTTAAAGCCTTTACTAATGTGAACATTATACTTAGTACTTTTTTCAAACGCCTCGTTCGGTTTATAAACTAATGTTTTCTCATCCGACCAGCTAATACTTCCAGATAAAACTGGGGTTAAACTGAAATGTTCCTCTACTGAAGTGTGATCAACCTTTGTATTGAAGGTTATGCTTATCTGTCCTTCTGGTTTTAATTTTTCTCCATCAGGAATAAAACTCTCAAGATTAGGAGCCTTAACTGTTTGGTAGGTGTAGTTGGCGAATTTGTATTCGTCAATATAGTCTTTGCTTGTGTGATTAATAATGTAAGGTTTGAGATAAATACTAATTTCGTATGTCTGACTTTGCTGTAGATCCTCAATTGGCGAAATTTTTATTATACTGCAGGTTTTCTCAAGTTTATACTTGATTTCTGGTGTTATTACGATGCTGGTGTCATAATTCTTGAATCGACATGTGTCAAGCTTATATGAAAATACTTGATTTATTGGTATATCTTCCAAAGAAATATCATCACCATTTTGTATTGTGGGTAATCGTGGATAGGTAAAGGCTATCGAGTACTCGTGGGCTTGCTTGATTGCGATTGGTGAGACACCAGTGAAATATGTAACAATTCTTTGTTCTGGCTGAAATGTTTCGGATAACTTGATTGTTACCTTATTTGAAATTGGTAAAAATCCAAATACCTTATTAAACTTAAGAGATGCTTCTTTCTCGGGAGCCATGTTTAGTTTTATTTGATCTTTTCTGATTCCGACATTGAATACTATCTGAATCTCGTGGTCAGTATTAAGCCAGGTTGATTCTTCAAATGGGTAGGAGGCCTCCTTTATTATATAAGGTTGGGAGAAAAACAAGTAATTTGTTAGTGAAATTATGATTGATAATAAGGAAATATTTGCAACAATGTATAAGCAAATTTTTATTTTGTATATCCATTGATTCCTAGAGGAACTTTTAGCTTTGGAAGTACTTGGCTTATTATTAGGCTTTTGAGTAAATACTGATTTTACTTTTTCTAAAATGTTAAATTTGATTTTAACGGTGGAGTGTCTTGATAATAATTTGACTTTTGGTTTATTGGTGGTGATTAAGGTGATGAAATATTTTGTGTATAAACTCTCTATGAGAATGAGTGATATTATTGATAGTATTAAAAATATAATGTATATCTCAAAGGTATATCTTTGCCATAGGAATAGGTTTAGGAAGGTTATTATACCCATGTGTATTGGTTATAACTTAACAGGTAGATGATGTTATGTTTTATTATGATGTTTTTCAAAGTTGTTTCCATACTTCTTTTATTTCTGAAAGGGTGGCAAAAATTACTGGACCGTTGTCAGACGTATAAGAATATCCCGCAATATAATCAATAACTGGGATAATCTTGGGAAATTCTGTTGTACTGTAGTGTGGGTGACTTACGTAAACAACCATTCGATGTTCTGTTTGTGGCTCCTTGTTAACAAAATTCTGATCAAAACGATCCTTCAATGCTGACGATGGAAAACTCCAAGAGTCCCCGCCGTTATTTGGAATTTCCCATAGTTCTAACTTTTTGGTGTATTTGTCTGTATTTGGGTCGGCAATTGATGGGTGATATGGGGTACTCACAACTGGTATACTCCAATAATTGCTAATACCCTCTGATCTATAAATATATTCCGTGCGTCCAGACGAATCAATTTCCAATCCTGCAGTTTGAACAGCTTGAAGTGTTTCAATGTTTGCGTACCAACCACCAGCTCTATAAGCCTTGGGGGTACCTAGATTGTTTGCCTCGAACTGATCAACAGCCCAGTTGGCGATCTTGATATATTCATCTTTAGTATAGGCGGTTGCTGGTACATTATATCCATTTAATTCTCTGTCTGACCACTTTGGATCTGTTCTTTTGGTAACTCCTGCAGCTTCAACAAGATCA
>Ga0190315_1000706_pt1 | contig 15282 bp, 17 predicted proteins | sample 48701101_MG_FD_161673 | JGI IMG/M metagenome (GOLD analysis project Ga0190315, IMG submission 161673) | Hydrothermal vent sediment bacterial communities from Southern Trench, Guaymas Basin, Mexico - 4870-11-0-1_MG | ecosystem: Environmental > Aquatic > Marine > Hydrothermal vents > Sediment ...
TAAATTAGTAGTAAACTACTCATGTGAGGCACGCGTTCGTTCACGAACGCCTCGCCAGAACCAGCTTCAGGAAAGCGCCCGCGCTCTTCCGGTTCAAGAGAAGTTTTCGTAGAACAACGGACGGATAATCCATATCCCCGTACCTCGTGATTAAATCCAGCAATTCGGGGTCATCCAGCACCCGAATCATCCGATTGAACCCGGAATCATCGAGGCGTGCCATCCACTCATTGATCCGCTTCCCGATCGCAAGTTCCCTCCCGATCTCTGCCCTCCAGAGTCTATCGTATTCTGATAGCCGTCCGGCGGACGTATCCCCCTCCCTGACCGCATCTGCGGCTACCTGCCCTGCGATCTTCGCACAGACCGCGCCCGGGTAGACGCCCCCGCCTGATGTCGGTTTGACCTGCCCTGCCGCGTCACCGGTTATGAGCACGCGATCAGCAACTGTTCTCTTCGGAACACCGATCGGAATCCCGCCCATCACGATCTCGGTTGTGTGTGTGTGGCATTTCTCTGATACAACCCTGTGCGTTGAGAGCAGCCGTTGCAGATGGTCCCATGTGGAACCCGATCGGAATCCCGCTCCGGATTCGGGTTCTGATCCGCGCCCCAACTCCGGTCTGACCGCAAGCCCGATGCGTGCGCTGTCGTGGTACGGGATCGCCCATGCGAAGAACCCGGGCGCACACGACCCTGTGAAGATCTCAACAAACCCGGGATCGTCGAAGTCATAGATCGTTCCGACCTGCGCCCCGGAGAGTACGGTTTCATGCGAATCGAGACCAGCCCACCGTGCTACGCGGCTTCCCACGCCGTCCGCCCCGATCACAACGCCGGCAATAATTGTATCTGGCTCGCCCTCAATCGTGACGTGGAGAATTCTTTCGTTCTCCTGATCGCAAATGTCCATTCCGCAAGCCCGCGTCCGCATGAGAATCTCAGCGCCTGCTCGGATCGCGTCCTCTGTAAGCGTCCGGTCAAACGATCTGCGATCAACCACATACGCCTTTACCTCGCCCCCTGCTATGCGAATCCGCCGTCCATCCGGCGCATAGACGAACGCACCGGTGATCGGGTGAAACTCCCGATTCGGAACCACCTCGCACGCATGAATTGCTTTTGTGCTCAAGAGACCCGCACACTGAATAGGCGATCCGATGGATGCGTGCTCCTCGATAAGAAGAGTCTTTGCTCCGTTCTTTGCGGCGTACTTCGCTGCAAGACAGCCGGCTGGACCTGCTCCGACAACAACAATGTCATAATCCATGTTTAGAGGGGTGGCACAACACTAATTTTCCAGTGATCGCACAGGATACTCCTTCAAGAGCTTTTTTTAACTTCGGGAAGGAATATACCTGTAGTATATACAATGACCCGTCTAAACTGCACATTATTAAACTTTGCGCGAGGCATACTCTAACGGTTTGGCGCACGTTTGGGGAAACGACCCGGGTTCTGTATAAGGCAACTGGGACGCTGCAAAAGCTTGTTGTGCAGTCACCAACCCCACCTGCAACCAGCTGCAGAAAACCAAAGCGTTTACAAACCCAAAACGAGAGAGATGCGTACCAGAAATGCCACACATAATGGAGATGCTTGGAACGGCGCGGGTGACAGTTGCAGACGGCAAGGTCGTCGATGTCGGCAAACCCCTTGTCAGGTGGTGCCCGCTCTTTGATAAGATTCACGGCATAAAAGAGATCACGGAGGATGCGGTTCGGGCGAACATGGAGTTCAGGATCGCAGAACTCGGAATGTTTACAAAAGCGCGCAACCTTGATGTGGATGTCTTCGTGAACTTCGGTGCATCAGAAGTGATGATGACCGGACTTCGCACAGGGTTGATCGACACAACGGTTACAGCCTGTGATGGTGCAGGCACGGTCATAACGGACAATCCGGGGCTCGTTCAGGGCATGGGCGCACAGATATCGGGACTGATCGAGACCGAGCCCATTCCTGAGACCATTGCGGGAATCGAGGAGCGCAGCGGGGTTGTCGTCGATCCGCACCGGGCAGGGATCGATCCTGCGGCTGGCGTGCGCCGTGCAGCCGAACTCGGGCACACACGGATTGCGGTGACCGTAATCGATCCGGACGTGGCGCACGAGATCAGAGGGATCGAATCCGAACTTGGCGTCTCTGTAATCGTGATCGCTGCGCATATCACAGCGCTCTCACGAGCAGAGGTTGCGGATCTGCTGGATCTCGTGGATATTGTGACTGGCTGCGCGTCAAAGCACGTTCGCGATCTCGTAAAGCCGCTGGCGCAGGTCGGAACCGCGATTCCATTATTTGCGCTGACGCAAAAAGGGAAGGAACTCTTGATCGAACGGGCAAAGGAGATCGAAACGCCGGTCTTGATCAACACGATGCCGCTTCCGGTGCTTCCCGAGCAGAAGCAGCCGGTGTGAGCGGCGGTTAATAGAAATAAGAGAAGAGACAGCGATTCAGCATCTTTTGAAAGCCACAGAATCCGTCAGAATCAGAAACATCAGGTGCATGACGATGCGGGCATGGTACAGAGACTATAGCCAGAGGTCAGGAAAATCACAATAGTCGACAGCCTCCAATCGACCAATCACAACGTTGATATACTATGACTTCCATAGCAATGTAGTGGTGGGAGAGGGGCAGACGCCAAATACTAATTCTAATCTCCCACCAGTGTCTATCGGTTTTTATACTATTTCGACAATTTTAATCAGTGATGCCTGTGCTCCCTACAAGCGTTCTCATCGGTCGCTTCCATGAGCATCCCTTGCTTCCAGGAATCGATCGCATCACGCACTGTTCCCGCCGCACCAACAAATACATCGATTCCGAACTGCTCAAACATCTGAACCGCTTTTGGTCCAAGCCCGCCACAGAGCATGATATGAGTGCCAGTCGTTGATATAAACTCAGGGGGCACTCCGGTGCCGCCTCTATGCTCGCTTGTGTTCGGAATTACCTCTACATCGCCGGTCTCGGTATCCACGATTGTGTACGTCGGAACCCTGCCAAAGTGCTGACCGACAGAATCATCGATCCCGCCTTCACCTTCTGTTGGAATACATACTTTCATCTGTTTATTCACCTCTCGCTTGTCATAGTACGTTCGGTTGGTGATCTTCCTTGTGATCAATTCATATTAATATATGCCACGCCCGGGTTTGTGACTCCCGGTTCCCGACCCCCAACTTCTTCTCTGTCCACACCAATCAGGAATTGCGCGCCCCACGCGCTGGATTCATCCCTGATGCACCTGTCACGATCACGATCAGAACAATTCATGACCGACTACAGCACACACATCAGCACACACCTGAAAGAACCCCGCCTCGAACGGATAGCAATGTGATAAACCTTTTATACTATGGAAAAACCATAGGAATCGATACTCTTCAGAGGTCAATCGTGACCCATAACACAAAGGAGGCTTGAAGATATGATCAGGAGGTTGACACGATGACGGATGTGATACTGGACTACATACCGATTGGGGTGATGCTTATTTTGGCATTGCTCATACCGTTCGTCATCTTGTTCATTGTAAAGCAGATCACTCCAAGAAACCCTGCTAGATTCAAGAACACGACCTACGAGGGCGGAAAAGATCCGATAGGTGGAGCACAGGTGCGATTCAACGTTTCGTATTACTTACTTGCGATCGTTTTTGTGCTTTTTGATGTCGAGATTCTTTTCTTATATCCGTGGGCAAGCTGTTATAAAAATCCGGAAGTTCTTGGTGTGTTTCCAGCATTTACATCGGTGGCACTGTTTGAGATGACTTTATTCATTCTCTTACTGCTTGTCGGCTATGTGTATGCCTGGAAGAAAGGCGCGTTCATATGGGTGCGTTGAAAAGGAGGTTATTATGCCAAAAGACATTAGAACACCAATGCAGGTTATAACCACCACCACAGGCGCGATTCATGAGTTTCTCAAGAAATCACCGGCGCAGGATGTCATAAACTGGGGGCGGAAGAATTCGCTCTGGTTCATGACCCAGCCGATGGGATGCTGTGGCGTCGAGATGATCGCCGCGGGCTGTGCCCATTACGACACCGACCGATTCGGGATCATTCCGAGATGTTCGCCGCGACATGCGGACGTGATGGTGATCAGTGGATATATCGTCCGCAAGTACTTCCCCGCGCTGAAGCGATTGTACGCACAGATGCCTTCGCCAAAGTGGGTCATCTGTATGGGCAACTGCTCAATAAGTGGCGGACCGTTCTACAGATCGTACAACACACTGCAGAACATCGACGAGATATTCCCGGTTGATGTCTATATCACCGGATGCCCCCCAAGACCCGAGGCACTGATCCAGGGGTTCGTGGAACTCCAGAAGAAGATCAAGGCGAAGACTGACAAGGGAACAATGTACGGGGTGAAATGAGATGGACGAACTGACAGTACTTGATTCGTTAAAATCTCAGTTCCCGGACGCTGTTGCGGACGCTCTGATCGACTCGCAGCCGCCGCACATAGTCTGTGCAAACGTCGATAAGGGAAAGATCGTTGACGTCTGCTCGTACTTGAAAGACAATCTGCAATTCAACAGATTATCCGGCATCACAAGCGTAGACTTCCCGGAAGATGGGAAGTTTGAGGTTGTGTACCTGATCGCATCGTACGATCATTCGGTGATCGTGAAGCTGAAGGCAGAGGTACCGCGGGACGATAATCCATCGATCGACACGGTTATTCCGGTCTGGTGGAACGCCAACTGGTACGAGCGAGAAGTCTACGAGTTCATGGGCATCTACTTCGATGGGCATCCTGAGATGACCGTACTCGTCTTATCAGACGATATGATGGGTGAATGGCCACTTCGTAAGGATTATCAGGAGTTTCCGCAGACGACTGCGAAGTACCCGTACTCGGACGATCAGGAAAGCATTGTCGAAGAGAAGTATCCACTCGAATGGAAGTCGTGGCCCACTGAGAGGCATTATCTGGAGTAGGTGGCACAAATGGTTAACAAACACGACGTTAAGAAACGGATGCGGCAACTGGCTGCTGAATATATCCATGAGCCGCAGCAGGAGGCATATAAGCTCGATGATACTGAGATGATGCTTCACATCGGTCCGCAGAACCCAATCCAGCCAGGACCATTCCTGATCGATCTCAAGATCAGCGGCGAGACCGTCAGGGACTCAAAGTTATACATGGGCTACGGACACAAAGGAATCGAGAAAATCCTTGAGAGCATGACCTACATCCAGGGGCTTCCGGTAACGGATCGGATATGCTATCTTGCATCGCTCTCCAATAACGAGGCTTATGTGAGTTCGGTTGAGCGACTGCTCGATATCGAGCCGCCTGAACGGTCACAGTATATCAGGGTGATCATGCAGGAGCTATCCCGGATCCAGAGCCATTTACTCGGGACTGGCGAGTACGCAACCGATCTCGGCTTTGTCACGATGTTCCTGTTCATGATAAGAGAGCGAGAGTACGTTCTCGGGTTGATCGAGGACATCACCGGTGCAAGGATCACTCACTGCTTCCCAAGATTCGGAGGCGTGCGTGAGGATCTTCCTGATGGGTGGCGCGAGAAGGCGATCGATGTGCTTTCCATGATCAACGAGAAGTGCGAGATGTACAAGGAGCTCTTCTCAAGTGACCGCACATATCGGATGAGGACGGTCGACATCGGCACACTCACAAAGGAGGATGTGATAAAAGCCGGTCTCACAGGACCTGCGCTCCGTGCAACAGGGATCGATTACGATGTGCGCAAGGTCTATCCGACGCTGACGTACCCGGACATTGACTTCAAGGTACAGACCGCAAAGAAAGGGGACATCTTCAACCGGGTGATGGTCAGGATCAACGAGATTCAGGAGAGCTGCTGGATCATCGAACAGGCACTCGACCAGATGAAACCGGGACCGCTCTTCCCAGACGAACTACCTTACGGAAGACGGACTCCATCGATGAGAGTTCCCCCGGGGGAGGCGTATGTGCCGGTCGAGGATCCGAGAGGCGAGATGGCGATGTATATCGTGAGCGACGGCACAGACAAGCCGTACCGCGTCAAGATCAGAGGTCCTGCCTTTGCTTTGATGCAGGGGCTGCCACCGATGCTTGAGAACGTGTATATCGCGGACGTCCCTGCAATCGCTGCGTCGATGGACTCGTGCAACAGTGAAGTTGACAGATAAGCAGGTAGGAGGTAAGAAATGTTAGAAGAACAGATGGACATTCTACTTGGAATTTTATACACCATACTCGGAAACGACTACTGGTGGGGCCCATGGATTCGAGGAGTCATCGGACTCTGTGCAATGGGCGGGATCATGGTCGCTGCGATGTTTGCGGTATGGCTTGAGCGAAAGTATGCAAGCGACATTCAGTCCAGAATCGGACCAAACCGTGTCGGCGGAAAGTACGGACTGCTCCAGCTCATTGCTGATGCGATCAAGCTCTTCACAAAGGAAGACATAAAACCGGACAAGGTTGACGGTCCTGTGTGGGCTGGCGCACCGATACTGATGTTTGGATCGGCACTCTTGATGATCATCGCAATACCGTTTGGGGCGTTTATCTTCAACGGAGTCACTTATCCGCTTGCAGTTACACAGTTTGACATCAGTATACTCTACCTTGAGGCAGTATCCGCGATCGGTATCATCGGAATATTCATGGCAGGATGGGGATCGAACAACAAGTTCTCTGTGATTGCGGCATTTAGAAACATCGCTCGCATGATCGGATACGAGGTCGCACTCGGGCTTACGATCGTGAGCGTTGTGATCGTTACAGGCTCCCTTAACATCGTTGATATCGTTGAGGCGCAAGGATCAGTCATCTGGTTCGCATTCGTGATGCCGCTCGGATTCGTGATCTTTGGAGTATCCCTGATTGCTGATATGGGACGTGTGCCATTCGATCAGAACGAGGCAGAGGAGGAACTGATCGCAGGATGGGGTACCGAGTACAGCGGCATGAGGTTTGGACTTGCGTATTTTGCTGAGTACATCCACATGGTGCTTGGATCATGTATCGCGGTTCTAATATTCCTTGGAGGCTGGAATATGCCCGGGTTCCTTGTTGACCTGCACATCCCGCTCATCGGACTGCTGCCAGCCGGAATATTCCTGGCGAAATGGGTGCTCGTGATGATGTTTGTCATCATGATCAGATGGGCTCTTCCGAGAATCAGGATCGATCAGGTAACATCAATTGGGTGGAAGGTTCTTTTCCCACTCGCTATGGTGAATCTGGTATGGGCAGCAATGATAGGGCTGGTATGGCCCTGGTAGGTGATCACAATGGTACTCAAAAACTTTGAGGAAATGATAAAGAACACATTCAGACCGAGTGTGACAAGACTCTGCCCTGAGGTGCCGACCGAGGTGTCGGATCGATACCGGGGCATGCACAAACTCGATCGGGATAAGTGCATCGGTTGTGGGATATGCGCCGGCACCTGCCCGACACGTGCAATTCGGATTGTGAGGTACGGGCGCTGGTTCCCGATGATCGATTTCGGACACTGCATGTTCTGCGGACTCTGCGTGGATCAGTGCCCGAATGACGCGCTTACAATGACGAAAGAGTATACGGAGGCAATATCGCCTGACAGGTACGCGCTCATATACGGTCCTGCGCAGTTGATGGGCGAGGAGGACTGACGATGGAATCCACAATGAAACCAATGGACTACATAGTAGAGATTATCGGGTTTGGATTCGTGATCCTGCTACTGCTTCTCTCAATGCTATAATAGGGTGACATAAATGACACTTGGAGATAGTTTTGAATTACTTGTGTTTGCTGTGCTTGCGGTTGTGATGATAGGAATGGCTGTTATGGTGGTCGCATCAAAGGAGGTTGTGCATAGCGCACTGTACCTCCTCGGAACGTTTGCGGCTGTTGCCGGAGTATATATCCTGAGCCGCGCAGCATTCGTAGGAATTGTCCAGGTATTCGTATATATCGGGGCTATCGGCATCCTGATAATCTTCGCAGTGATGCTGACAACACGAGAGGTCGGAGGGTAAGTCAAATGATCAATAAAATACTAAACGCGGTTGTCGCGCTCCTCTTTCTGGCGGTTGTTGGAATGTCAGTTGCGGGGACTGCGTGGAGCGATCTCGAAGAACCGATAACGTTCATCGAGGAGGACTCGTCGGGCATCATCCACATCGGAACAGAGATATTCACGACTTATGTGGTGGCGTTTGAGGTGCTCGCACTCGTTCTTCTCGCGGCACTGATCGGAGGAATTTACCTCGCAAAAGAGGACGATATGGAGGCAGCGACATGATTCCCAATTTTTTCACACGATTTTTTCACAAAAAATCGAGTAAAAACTGCCCTTCGGATCGGAGACCAGTTTTTGATCAAACTTTTGTGAAAAGTTTACGAGTAAGAAATGCCCTTCGGGCGGGAGGGATGGTATGATTCCATTACAATACTATCTACTGCTCGCAGGCATACTCTTTGCAATCGGCGCTTATGGTATCATGACGCTCAGCAACGGTATCAGGCTTCTGATGTGCGTTGAACTGATGCTGAACTCCGCGAACATGAACCTGGTTGCATTCTCGACACACACGAATGATGCATCGGGTCAGGTCTTTGCGCTGTTTTCAATCGCACTCGCTGCGGCTGAGGCGGCAGTTGGTTTCGCGATCATTCTGATGGTCTACCGGCTGCGGGCAGAGATCGACATCGAGAACGTTAACATTCTGAGGTGGTAATGATGGATCCAAATCTGACTACACTAGATTTCAGGCTGTACGCACACTGGATCGTCATACTGCCAATGATTGGGTTCCTTCTCGAATTACTCATCGGAAAGTACACATGGCGTAAAGGCGGCATGTTTGCGACCCTATCGATCCTTGGTTCGATGATAATCTCGTACGGCTGTCTGTACAACATATATGTTCAGGGGAAGCCATTCTACGAGTACTCATGGCCATGGTTCTATGATGGGATCGTCGCGGGATTCACGATAGATCCGCTATCGCTTGCGATGCTTTGTATGGTATCGTTCATCTCATTCTTCATCCACTTCTATGCGATCGGATACATGGCGCATGACTGTGCAAAGAACGTCTACTTCGCAGAGACCGCACTCTTCACAGGAAGCATGTTCGGACTGGTACTGGCAAACAACCTGCTCCAGCTCTTCATCTTCTGGGAGATGGTCGGTGTCTGTTCGTATCTCTTGATCGGATTCTGGTGGCACAAGCCAGAGGCGGCAGCGGCTGGAAAGAAGGCGTGGATGTCCTGTTCGGTAGGGGACTGTCTCTTCCTTTTAGGAATTGCGGTCATGTACACACTCATGGTTGGAATCGATGGCGTAACAGAGCCAATCTCGTTTAACCAGATCTTCCAGAACCTTGAACATCTCCACTATGCAGCACCGATCTTTGGCATACCAGCACTCACCTTGATCTGCATACTCTTCATGTGTGGTGTGCTCGGCAAGAGTGCAGGATTCCCGCTTCATGTCTGGATTCCCGATGCGATGGAAGGTCCAACGACTGTGTCCGCACTGATTCACGCTGCAACGATGGTTACTGCAGGTGTCTACCTGATTGCACGGGCGTTTCCGATATTCCTTGCAGCACCGAATGCACTGATGATTGTCGCGTTCATGGGAGCGTTTACCGCGCTCTATGCATCGACACTCGGACTCGTGGTAAACGATCTGAAGCGGATATTCGCATACTCAACGATCAGCCAGCTCGGCTACATGATTGCGATACTCGGCTGCGGAGCAGTCCTGGGAGTTGCTTCGGTTGCTTTAGCACTATTCCACCTTGTTGCGCATGCATTCTTCAAAGCCCTCCTCTTTCTTTCGTCCGGTTCCGTACTGCATGGAACCTCAAACACGAGAGACATAAAAGAGATGGGAGGCTTACTGAAAGGAATGCCATGGACTGGTTATGCGATGCTTGCTGGTGCGCTCGCACTGATCGCATTCCCGTTCACTTCCGGGTACTATAGCAAGGACCGGATCATCGAGGAGGCGTATATCTACGCGACGGCACACCACCCGGGACCACTTGGATACCTGCCATGGATATTCCTTGTGCTCGGTGTAATCCTGACAGCCACATACACGTTTCGGGCATGGTACCTTGCGATGACTGGTGATCCAAAGAGCTATCTTGCAATGCACCCGCACGAATGTGACTGGTGGATGAGGACGACACTCATTGTGCTATCGTTCTTTGCACTCTTCCTGGGAATTATCACAGGAGGCGGCACAAAATTCTGGCACTTCCTCGAGGAGACGTTCGTTACAGAAACGCAGACCGCGACTGGCGCGTATCCCGGACTCGACATTCATGAGATCGCCCATCTCGGACAAAACCACTTGATGGAGCACGGAGCTGTCCACCATATATCACCCGTGGTGATCTATCTACCACTTCTCTTGATGATTGCAGGACTTGCGATTGCTACATCGCTCTACTACAAGAACAGGGTCGATGTCAGCAAATACATCAAGAAGGACAACCCGCTCTACCAGATTCTCTGGAACAAGTACTACCTCGATTACCTCTTCAAGGACATACTCGCAGAGAAGATCATCATGACGGTCTTCACATTCTGGGATGTGCTCGACAGATACGTAATCGACGGTGTCGTCAATCTACTGAGCTGGATCACGATCCAGTCGGGACAGGTCTCACGGAAGCTCCAGACCGGTGTTGTGCAGAACTACGCAACAGCGGTCATCTTCGGGGTGAGCCTGCTCATGATTCTGGTCATGATGATCAAGGGAGGTATGTGATATGGGACCAATAACACTAATCCTGCTTGTGCTTCTCATTGGAGCGATCCTATCGCTTCTCACGAACACAACAGCACAGGCAAGAGGCGTTGCGCTCGTATCATCGTTCTCCGCACTCGCACTCTCGATATGGATGTACCTGGCATATGATGCAAACTTCGATACGGTTACGCATTATGCGTTTGAGGAATCCGAAACATGGATGCCATCGATAGGGATCGGCTACCATGTCGGTGTAGACGGTATTGGTCTGCCGATGGTGCTTTTGGCAACGATCGTCTGCGCTCTCTGTGCAGTATTCTCGTGGACCGAGGGCAAGAGACCAAACCAGTTCTTTGCACTCCTGCTTCTGATGGACATGACATTGATCGGCGTATTTGTGTCGCTTGACTTCTTCATGTTCTACGTATTCTGGGAGCTGACACTTCTGCCGATGTTCTTCCTGATAGGAATATGGGGCGGTCCACGGAAAGACTACTCTGCGATCAAGTTCCTGATCTACACGCACATCGCAAGCGTTCTGATGATGCTCGGAATCTTTGCGCTGTATTACTTCAACGGAACAGCCTCCGGGACATACACATTCGATATTCCGATACTGCTTGAGGCATACAGGACAGGTGCACTCCCGATCAACCAGTTCTGGCTCGACTTCATCTTTGTAACAATCATGTTCGGATTCATGGTGAAGATGCCGTCGGTTCCGTTCCACACATGGCTTCCCGATGCGCACGTCGAGGCGCCAACGATCGGAAGTATCATTCTGGCTGGCGTCCTTCTGAAGATGGGCGGCTACGGGCTCTTCCGGGTGCTCCTGCCGATGATGGGAGTTGCGTCCACGTGGTTTATCTACCTGATCGCGTTATTCGGGCTAATGAGCATTATCTACAGTCCGTTTGCAGCGCTTGCACAAAAGGACTTGAAGAAGCTTGTTGCGTTCTCGAGTATCGGGCATATGGGATTCATCTCCCTTGGCGTTGCCGCAAGCGCTCTTGCAGGAATGGATCCAGCCAGAATCGTGGCACACACCGGAGCAATGTTTCAGATGTTCTCACACGGGATCATTACGTGCGTGCTCTTCGGTGCATGCGGTGTGATCGAACACCACACCCACACAAGGATCATCGATGATCTCGGCGGACTCACCAAGAAGATGCCGAAACTCGCGATCCTTATGATTGCAGCATTCTTTGCATCACTGGGTCTCCCGCTCTGCAGCGGATTTGTGGCAGAGTTCGGGATACTTTCGGGAAGCTACGGCACGCTGCCAATCTTCGTAATGCTTGCAGCGATAACGATACCGTTTACTGCCGGCTACCACTTATGGGCTGTGCAGCGGACGATGTTTGGTCCGTACAATGAGTACCTCGGAGACATCAAGGAGATCAAGTGGTTTGAATTCTTACCGCTTGCAATCTGGGTGATCATCTTTGTGATACTCGGCATACTGCCAGAGGCTTGGAATCCAATCTTGAGCATGATGCACACCACCGCGGACTACTTCATAACGAGTGGTAATGTTCTGCCGATAGGTGGAATTCACGTAGCAGCAGGAGGTGCATTCCCATGGTAGACTACACAGCACTGGCACCCGTTGGCATCCTCGTGGTGGCAGCAGCAGTAGTGCTGTTCGCAGGGCTCGTGGTCTCACAGAAGAAGATTCTCGGATACATAACCCTTGTCGGACTACTCGTGTCACTCGGGCTCGTGCTCGCAAACTGGAACATCCATGTAATCTTTGATGGCGCACCGTTCTATGGTGCGATCGTGGTCGATCCGTTTGCGCAGATCTTCAACGCGATGTTCTTGACTGTTGGAGTTCTCGTCTGTATTGCGTCCCTGAAGGCGTACGGGGATCACCCGCGACAGGACGAGTTCTACTCGCTGATGCTGCTTGCAACCGTCGGAATGATGGTCGTCGCAATCTCAAAGGATATGCTGACACTCTTCATCGGATTCGAGCTCGCCAGCATGGCGACGTATGCGATGGCTGGCTTTGACAAGAAGGATCCGAAGTCAATCGAGGCAGCTCTGAAGTACTTCTTAATCGGAGGCTTGTCCTCGTCGCTGATCGTCTTTGGAATGTCCTACATCTACGGACTCACAGGTGCAACACACATCGATGCGATCGCTGCTGCGTTTGCAGCGACCCCGGGTCTGGCATCAACACCCGCAGCACTGCTTGCAATTACTATGCTGATCGCAGGATTCGGGTTCAAGATGGCGTTTGTGCCGTTCCACATGTGGGCGCCTGACACCTACGAGGGAGCACCATCGATCGTGTCCGCTCTTCTTGCGGCAGGATCAAAGAAGATGGGGTTCGCAGCGGCATTTCGGATATTTATCGTCGGACTCGTTGCGATGAAGGTTGACTGGTACATAGCGTTCACGATCCTTGCGGTTCTGACGATGACTGTTGGTAACATCCTTGCAGTTGTTCAGACGAGCGTAAAGAGGATGCTTGCGTACTCATCGATTGCGCACGCAGGATACATCGCTATCGTCTTTGTGATCGTCTCATACTATCCTGCACCGGATGTTGCTGTTGCCCATGCTATTGCAGGTGGGCTGATGCACGCATTCTCACATGCACTCGGCAAAGCCGGAGCGTTCATTGCAGTAGCTGCAATCGGATACATGATCCTCTCAAAGGACGGCAAAGTCGATGATCCAAACCACATCGACAACTACGACGGGCTTGGGAAACGAGCACCGATCACAGCATTTCTGTTTGCGCTGCTCTTATGTTCACTCGCAGGAATCCCACCACTATTCGGGTTCACAAGCAAGTTCGTGCTCTTCCTCGCATCGATTGAGGCAGGGCTTCTCGGGCTTGCGATAATCTGTGTTCTGAACTCTGCGCTCTCGGTCTACTACTACGCAAAGGTCGTCATGCGGATGTACTGGGGCGAGCCAAGAGGCGACGCGTTCATTGAGTCGCCGACGTACACCTTTGCACTGGCGATAGCAGTAATCGTACTGATCGTACTCTTTGCAATGCCATTCGTAACACCAGGCGATTCGGTGTACATCTGGGCGGAGACGGCAGCAAAGGCGGTACTGCCAGCACTGGAGGTGTGAAGGATGCTGATAGAAGGACTATACAGAAAGATGATCGATGCATGCCACACGAGGATCCAGTTCGAGACGATCTATGGTGACATGGATCTCGTCTACCATACGATAGAGCGAAGCTCGAAGTGGGCATCCCGCTTAAAGGCGATCGCAAAGGAAGAAGAAGACAAGGATATGGCGGATTGCACGCTAAAGACGAATGACCTCTTCCTGACAACTATGCGTGGTGAGACCAGCATCAAGGAGTTCAAAGACCGAATCTGGGAACTCGAACGCAGGTATCCTGAAGTCTTCAAGCGAGGCAGAATCGACAGCGGAACACCGGAGGGCGCAGTAGAAGCGATCATCTTCCGGGTCGAGTACATGATCAACCGCTACGATGTCAGGTACCCGAGCTTCGATATGCACAAGAGTAACGACAGGTGAGGTGACCCAAAAATGGTAACACGAGGCTGGGATACAAAGCACTGCATCGAGCATTTCATGCACGACAAGACCGAAAGCGGCGCTGCGAAACTCTTCATCTGCCTGCAGGACAACCGTGAGACGATGGTCTGGGACGACGATCTCAAGCGGCTGCGGAACATGGCAGAGGAATGGGACGATTCATGGGCGCCGCTGATGCAGGAGATGACTGATCTTCTCGGGATCACGGACTGGGACTCGTACGTGCAGATGAAGACGAAGTACAATCTGACGCAGTACTGAAGCTGTGCGTTAAGGATATGGGCGCGATTGGACGCGTCCATATTTGTTTTCTTTTTTTTGTGTTGTTGTTCGAAGATGTATAGTCCCGAAACATTTGGGACTACACAGTCGAAAATGCGTTTTAGATTGATCCGGAAGAAATGTGGGGTGAAGCGGTGGTTGTGATGAGGGGAGCTAAACACATACAACTTAACAAAGGTCTTCGTATATTGAACACAATGGATATTAGCGATCCTGATGGACACTCTATACGGTTTGGCATGTGGATGTTTTGTCTCAGTTAGGTTAGCAACGAAATCCGGATGCCCGAAAGTCATGTATTATCAATACAACCAAGCGTTTTCATCGAAGGAAAGTGCCCACTTCCGTGAAGACTTTCAGCAGCTACCATGTTTGGGATAATCTCCTTCGTATGTGGAATGATTTTATTGGCAGGGGAGAAAAGTACATGTGCCACAGTTGAATCCGACCCCGACCGCATACTTTATGACCCCGCCGCAACGATAATAACCCTGAATAAGATTGGAGGCGACAACCGATGACAGAAGCAACAATCTCCGGTGCAAAAGCATTGATTGAATGTCTGGGTCGCGAAGGCGTTGACGCGATCTTCGGGTACCCGGGAGGGGCGCTCTTGCCGCTGTACGACGAACTGTACGATTCAGACATCAGGCACATTCTGGTGCGGCACGAGCAGTGCGCAGCACATGCAGCAGACGGATATGCACGGGCAACAGGCA
>Ga0190315_1000707_pt1 | contig 15277 bp, 20 predicted proteins | sample 48701101_MG_FD_161673 | JGI IMG/M metagenome (GOLD analysis project Ga0190315, IMG submission 161673) | Hydrothermal vent sediment bacterial communities from Southern Trench, Guaymas Basin, Mexico - 4870-11-0-1_MG | ecosystem: Environmental > Aquatic > Marine > Hydrothermal vents > Sediment ...
CTAAAATCGGCTCCATTAGGTCAAGAACATCCTCAACTTCCTGATTGGGTAAAAGTCTCGCCTCAAACCTTCCTCTGCAGAGACCGGGGATGAGATAATAGGGGTTCTCACATATCAGCTCCTGCAACCCTATGTAGGCATCGAAGTACTTTCCCTTCTGTTTAAAAGGTTCAAGGGCTTTTAACTCTTCTATCATTCTGTAAGCTTGATCTATAGCGTTTATACCGCTCTCGGGACATGCCCCGTGCGCTTCCTTTCCATCAACCTCGAAATAACCCTCTATGTTCCCGGCGTGCGCTATATGCACCTCAAGGTCCGTTGGCTCTATTACGATCGCCATCTTTGGTTTATAGCGCTCCATGAACAGAGCAGAACCCATTCCACCTTTTTCTTCATCACTTACAAATACAACTCCAACATTGAGTTCTTGCTTTTCCTTCTTTAGGCTCTCAAGCATAAGGAGAACGCTTGCCACTCCGCCCTTAACGTCACTCGCCCCAGTGCCATAAACGATGTTTCCCCTAACAAAGGGTTCGGCTCTCATGTCTATTGTGTCCATGTGGGCTTCAAAGAAGAGCTCTGCATCTGGGTTTACAACAAGATCAATTACCTTCCCATCGCTCTCTATGTGAACATCATAATCAAGCTTGTGGAGAAACTCCATTATATGTAAAGCGAGACGATCTTCCTGACCTGACGGAGACGGAATTTTTAATAACTCTACCAAGATTTCTTTTGCCCGTTCGGCTTTCATTTGGGTCACCTAATAGAGATACTCTCACAAGTGCTTATAAATACTGTGGAAAGGAAAAGTTTATGTTGGGTTTCCCCTTATTATTCTCGGGCGATGAGGAGATTCATCCCTCCTGACGGGAGTTATTCTCCCGAGATGAAGATGCGGTCCCCCCTCGAGCCTTTTTGAGGTGATTGTAATGATCCCCATAGAAATTCCACCAAACACAATAATGCTCAGGGGAATAGGATACGACTCGAACGTCTACCTATTTCGGGATGGGAAAGAGGGGGTAATAATCGACACTGGAACAGGAATCTACTGGCACAGATATTTTGAAGTTTTTGAGCGGGAAGGGTATCTTGATGACCTTGAAAAAGTCACGATTTTAAATACCCACGAACATTTCGATCATACTGGGGGTAATAGAAAATTTAGGGAGCTTTTGGAGAAAAGAAGCATTGAGGTTAAGTTTGCGGCTCATAGACTCACGGCTGATGCTATTGAGAAGGGAGATGATTACGTTATCCTCTCATACGCTTATGGGAGAAGGTTTATGCCACACATGGTTGATATAAAGCTTAATGATGGGGATATCATAGAGGTAGGAGGCAAAAAACTTGAAGTTATCCACACGCCGGGTCATACAGCGGGGAGTCTCTGCCTATATGAGCCCGGAGAGAAAATCATTTTTACGGGGGATACATTGTTTAAAGGCACAGTAGGGAGAACTGATTTGCCTACGGGGAGCATTGAGGACTTAATAGAGAGCTTAAAGAAGCTAAGGCATCTTGATGTCTACATCGCTTTGCCCGGACATGGAAAGCCCATAGCAAACTGGAAGGAGAATTTTGAAGCTATCAAAAAGGCTCTGGGGGAATTTTAGTGAGGAAAGGTTTCGTTAAAGAGGTTCTCTCCAAAATTAAATACGATCCAAGGGAGAGGGAAGAGGATTATTACATAGTTATTGAGCATCGGGGAGCATATGGAAACATCAAGAAAATTCCTGTTAAGCTGATAATCCTTGGCCACGGTTACTTTTTCATTGAAGACACCCAAATCCCTTACCACAGAATCCTGGCAGTTTTAAGAAAAGATGGGAAGGTTGTTTGGAAAAAGAGGGGCTTGGGAGATGAAGTGAAATTCTGAGCAATAACTTTAACAGAAAGACTTTTCTATTCCTCGCTCTATGATGGGAGGGGAGCGAAATGATAGACGCTCACGCTCATGTGGAAATATTCAAGAAAGAAATTCCCATCATCGTTGAAGAGAGCAAAAAATACCTGGATGCCATAGTTGATTCTATAACCGAATACAGGAAATTCCACGTATGGAAGAGCTGGGAGCTTTTAAAACCCTACTTTGGTTTCATATTTCCAACCCTGGGCTTTGCTCCAAACGAGGCAAGGAGAGGCAATTTAGAGAAGGTGAAAACGGTGGAGAGGTTTATACTGGATCATAGGGATGAAATCGTCGCCATTGGCGAGATTGGACTTGATTATTACTATACCAAGACAAAGGGAGAAAGAAAAAACCAGCGTGAAATATTCCACCATTTCCTTAACTTAGCCGTGGACCTTGGCAGACCGGTTGTACTTCATGCAAGAGATGCGGAAAGAGAGGTCTATGAGGCAGTTCAAAGGAAAGGTCTCTATGGATATTTTCACTCCTACACTGGGGACGTTGAAACGGCAAAAGAAATTGCTGAGAATGGACACTTTATAGGAATAAGCACAGGGATAACTTTCATTCCCGGAGTTAGGGAAGTCGTAAAAGCTCTGGACATTGAGAGCATTCTCGTTGAAACCGATGCTCCATATATGAGCCCGTTTAAGGGCGAGAAGAACAGGCCATATTATGTTAAAGTCGCGGTTGAGGAGATAGCCAAATTAAAGGAGATGTCAATTGAAGAAGTTGAAAAAATAACCCAAGAGAACGCTGTTAGGTTCTTTAAACTAAATCTGAGGTGATCCCTATGGAAAAGGTTGAAAAGATAAAGCAATTATGTAAGGAGCTTGGTGAGGAAAATCTTGTTAAGGCGGTAGATTCCTTTGTAGCCCTCCAAAAGGAGCTTTCCAGCAAAAAAGGGGAAGATTTCATAAACGTTTCTATACTGGGATTTATTGAAGGGATTCTGGTAAGTCTCTCAACCAAGCATGAAAGCGAAAAAATAAAGGAGCTTTTGGAGGAAGTTAGAACAAAAAGAGCAGAACTGGAAGAGAAGTTTAAGAAACCGAGGGTTCCCCTTTTTGAAAACCCCTAATCAGCCCTGGCCGTACTCCTCATGGCCATGAGGCTCGGGATGATCTTTCATCATCTGCTCTCTTATTATGGTAAACGGGTTTTTAATTTTTTCAGTAGAAGTCCTTAAAGAGCTCACCTTCCTGCAGATAGCTTCTCTTTAGTTTGAGTGCGATTTTTGCCTTTTCAAGTTCCCTACCGAGGTAAAAGGCATGTCTGGGTGAAATTTCAAAGTGCTCCAGAATTGTGTCAATTATCGCATTAGGTTCTTCTCCAACTATTGCTAAGAGCTGTTCAGTACCTTTATGCGCTATTACCCATATTCTATCGTCCTTAAGAAAGATTCTGAAGTAAATGTCCTCAAGCTTCACGCTTTTTTCCCTGGCATTTAAGATAGGTGATTCCACTTTGTAGGTAATATTCTCGCTTTTCTTTTCTTTTAGAAGGAGCAAGTCAAAGCCGAGATCCTTAGGGATGTCAAAAAACGTCATGTCCAAAGCTCTCCTTAGCTCCTTAACGCTCCCTCTGCACTTTGGACTCACTTCCGTAGTCAGAAGGAGAGATATGCTTAATTCCCTTGCAACTCCAGCCAATAGGGCATTAATCCCTATGCTGTCTGCATCTATCATCTCCACAACGTTCCCGACTCCCGCTAAAAGAACATCTTCCCCATGTCTTTCTCTGTAGAGCTGAAAGGCTGAAATCGAACGAGCCAAATTTGGCACATGTTCAAGAATCAAGTCCGGGATAATCCTCTTATACCCGAGGGAAGTTGCTCTTTCTTTAAGCTTCTCCAAGAATTCGACTCTTTTCTGAGGATTAGTGGGAAAATAACCTGTCTTTTGATTTGTTGGGATTAAAACAACAGGTTTTTCGGTTACTAGGGCTTCCAGATTGCTCTCATCGACACTTAAAAACAGATCTGCAAAATCAAGAGCCTTTTCGATCTCTCTTGGATTCAGGGAGTCAAAGCTTATTGGTACATCATGGCCGAGCTCTTTTAGGGCATCTCTAAGCTCTGAGATAGTCTCGACGAATTCTAAATGTTCCTCCCCGCTTACCATTCCTATGTCGACTATATCCGCTCCGCTTTTAAGGTAGTGGAGGGCTTTATTCAGAAGTCCTTCAAAGTTGAGCTTTGGTGCATCAACAATTTCGGCTATTATCCTTTGCGGGAAGTCAAGTCCAACCGGTAAGTTGCCTATAAGGAAGTTGCAAGGCTTCTTAAGAGCTTTTTCAATATATCTTCTGTTTTTTGTCCTGTTTTTGATGTCCTCAACTTTCTTGAGAGCATCTATCTTAAAAAGGTCATCTGCGGGAATTTCTTTGCTTAGCTTAAACCCTTTTTTGAGCGCCTCAAGAACCTGAGGTATGTCGTAAGCGTTTCTTGGACCTTTAAACGTGGGGATTCCAAGGGAGTCTTCGATCTCCTGAGCGGATCCCCTTACAAGCCCGGGGATTAATATTAGGTCGTAGTCCTTTATATGGGCTTTTTTTAAACAGTTCACGATCATCCTTGGGGTGAGAAATGCCGCTACACTAACGGGACATACGAACACATCACATCCTTTTCCAAGCTTCCTGACCAGTGGTTCCGCAAGAATTCCTGTGATCAGTAAGATTTTCATGTTATTATTCTCGCATTTCATGGTTATAAATTTCTCTCAAAAGATTTATTAGACCAACAGCTCTCAATTAATCGGGGCAGCTGCATGATTGTGGTGGAGAGTCTTATCAAGAAGTTCGGGGAGAAAACCGTTCTCAACGAGATAAGCTTTCGGGTTAATAATGGCGAAATCTATGGACTCTTAGGCCCCAATGGAAGCGGGAAATCAACTACAATGAAAATTCTGGTTGGCATAGTTAAACCAACCTCCAGGAAGGTGCTTGTAGCTGGCATTGATCCTTTGAGGGGTCCTTATAAAGGTGAAGGAAGTTGTTGGTTTTGTGCCTGAGCGCCCCTTCTATATGAGAGCCTAACGCCTGAGGAGTTCTTCAACTTCCATCTCTCTAGCTTTGGCACTTCTCCTCAGAGGGCTCAGCAGGTGATGTGAAATATCCCTAATGTCTTTTTCTTTTCTTTGAGCTCGTTAAAGACCTTTGCCGCCTCAGGAGTGGGCTTCTCAATCACGTCTTTTCCTTCCGTCAGTTCTTTACTTTCTGGAAGAAGATAGAGCATTCCATAAATGCCTGTCCCAACAACAAGAACTTCGAACTCTTCTTTTAGGTACTCCCTTAGCTCTTCTGGATCGAGTTTGTGGCTTGTTCCGTGTTTCTCTTTTGAGATCCACTTTTTACGTTTCTCAATCTTTCCGGAGGGATAAATTATGATATCATATTGATATTCCTTTCCGTTTATAATTATCCTCCCGAACTCAACTTTTTCTATCATTCTAATCACCCAGAACGCGAAGAGCATCTTCTACAATCTTTTTGTGATCAAAGGCAAGCTTAAGGTTTTTTACCTCCTCGAACTTAAAGACTCTTGCTTCACTCGCGTCATCTCCCCCCTTTACTCTCCCTTTTCCCCTGGCCAAGAAGGCTATTGTAACTGTGTGACCTCTTGGATCCCTGTTTGGATCACTGTAAACTCCTATAAGCTTTAGAAGCTCAACATCCAGTCCAGTTTCTTCCTTTGCTTCCCTTACGGCGGCATTTTCCACCTTCTCCCCATACTCCACAAATCCTCCAGGAAGTGCCCAATGTCCCTTATACGGCTCATTACGCCTCTTTATCAGCACTATCCCGCCCTTGTAGAGTATTATGAGATCCACGGTTAAGCCTATGCATCTATGCATTTCTGCTTTAACTTCGGGATATTTGCTTTTTATCAGATTTTCTATATCTTCCTTGATTGGGGTTATGTCGCATCCTCTCGGAGCTTTTAGGAGGAGGATGTATCGTTCCATACAACCACCTCAGTTAAGTCCCTTCTCATCATCTCTCAGCGTGCTGACGTTTCCTCATCGGTATTTACTTTTTCTACTTTCACAAATTTAGCCTTTTCTAAGATCTCACTAAGGGGAAAATCAATACTTCGCCTTTCTAAAAAAGTCGCTGTAAAGGCATTTGCCCGCTTCAGGGCTTGAACAAAGGGACATTCCATATAAAAGTAAGCAAAGCTTGCCAGAAAAACGTCTCCCGCACCTGTAGGATCATCTAGGTCTATTTTAAGGGGGTGATAGAGGTACTTTTTTCCTCTATGATATGCCACTCCGCTTTCAGCACTGTTTGATATTAAAAGAACCTCAACATCATCGGGGTTTAAGTTTCTTACGTGCTGAAACTCATACGCATCTGCATGAACAACTTGCGCATTTTTTAAGAATTCTCCATTTATCTCTTTCAGAACAACTCTGCTGTTTTTAATTTCTCGAAGAAATCCCTGAGCGTCTATAATTACTCCTTCGGCATTTATGAGGTTCAGGGCTTTTGACGGGATTTCATTTGCAACCGGGTTCAGCAATACGATGTCAAACTTTTCTTTGGGTATCTCATCAAGGTCAAATGAATCCGCCTTGGAGAGGAGCTTAAGCTGTCTGGTGTTTTCGTCTAGATAGAGGAGTTCATAAGTTGTGCTTTTTTCAGAGGGGATTACTATTGTTGATATTCCATAAGATTCGAGCTCTTCAAGCCACTCAATCGGAAAGTCTTTTCCAATTTTGGTCAAAACTACAACCTCACAGAACTTTGAAAGCGCAAGAGATGAATAATACGCTCCTCCACCGATTCCCTCAGTTTTTCTTCCATTTTTTATTATGATATCGTGGGTTAGGTGTCCGATTACCAGGCATCTCATTCTTTTCACCGCAAGGTTTAATTAGATAAAGGCCCTTTTTAAATTGATGCCTATGTTTGAAGGAGTTTTTGTTCCCCATATAACCCCATTTGATGACGAGGAGGAGATAAATGAAGAAATGCTGCGCGAGCTTGTTCACTATTTTGCAGATGCTGGATTAAGTGGTCTGATAACCTTGGGAAGCAACGGAGAGTTCCCCTATCTGAGCTTTGAGGAGAAGCTTAGGGTTCTTAAGATCGTGCGGGAAGAATCCCCGGTCACCGTCATAGCTGGCGTTGCTGAAAATTCAACTAAGGAAACGATAAGACTCGCAAAAGAGGCTTGGGATATAGGAGTAGATGCCCTCTTAATAGCCCCGCCTTACTACTTCAAGCCTGACAAAAGGGAGCTCTTTGCCCATTACTCCCGAATCGCCTACGAAGTGGAAGCTCCGATTCTGTTCTATAACGTTCCAAAGTTCACCACAATTAACATAGATTTAGATGTCATCGAAAAGCTCGTGGATGAACATTCTAATATAGTCGGGATAAAGGACTCAAGCGGATCAATAGGAAGAATAACGGAGCTTGTAAGAAGGGTGGGAGATAAGATAAGCATTTTAGCTGGAACTGCGGATGTTATGTATCCCTCATGGGTCTTAGGGGCACATGGAGCTGTTGTGGCGGTTGCAAACGTTGCTCCGAGACTTTGTGTTGAGCTTTACAATGCATTTCTTGAAAAAAGGTACGAGAGGGCAAGAAAGCTACAGATCATGATAAACCACCTCAATGAGGTTGTTGTCAAAAAGTACAACCAGATAAGTGCGATAAAAGAGGCTATGAGGATGCTTGGCTTTGAAGTGGGCTATCCAAGAATGCCGGCTTTGCCCCTTGATGAGAGGGCCCTTGAGGACATAGAGAGAACGCTGATTGAAATAGGCCTTTTATGATACACAGATTTGTGAACAACCTATGGTTTAAAAAAGAATTAAAAGCTCCCTTCTGTACTTTTGATTAGGTGGGAGAAAATGTGTTTGGCAATGCCGGCTAGGGTGATTGAAATTAAAGATAACGTTGCAATAGTTGATTTTGGCGGGGTTAGGAGAGAAGTGCGCATAGACTTTGTGAAGGATGTTAAGGTTGGTGATTACGTTATAGTTCACACAGGATTTGCCATTGAAAAACTTGATGAAAAAGCCGCTTTGGAAAGTTTGAAAGCTTGGGAAGAGATAATGAGAGCTATGGAGGAGTGAACATGGAGCTTTCGATCTTTCAGGATAAAGGACTGGCCCAGAAGATTCTCCAAGGAATAAAACGGGAGGCAGAGAGGATAGGTAGAGAGGTAAAGTTAATGCACGTCTGTGGAACGCATGAGGATACGGTAACAAGAAGCGGAATACGCTCCCTTCTGCCGGAGAACGTTAAGGTCATGAGCGGTCCAGGGTGTCCCGTTTGTATAACTCCCGCCGAAGATATCGCGGCAATGATGGAAATAATGCGCACGGCAAAGGGAGATGGAGAGGAGATAATCCTAACTACCTTTGGAGACATGTATAAAATTCCTACCGCAGTGGGGAGTTTTGCTGACTTAAGGAGTGAGGGGTTTGACGTTAGAGTTGTTTACTCGATTTACGATTCGTATAAGATAGCACTGAAAGAGAAGAATAAACTCGTGGTTCACTTTTCTCCTGGGTTTGAGACAACAACCGCCCCCGCAGCCGGAATACTAAAGGAGGTCATTGACAAGGGAATAGAGAACTTTAAAATTTATTCAGTCCACCGTTTAACTCCACCTGCTGTTGAGGCATTGATTAAGCAGGGAACCGTTTTCGATGGCCTTATTGATCCGGGGCATGTGTCTACAATAATAGGCGTCAAAGGATGGGAGTACATCACTAAAGAATACGGAATTCCCCAAGTGGTTGCAGGTTTTGAACCTGTTGATTTCCTTATGGGAGTATTTATGCTCTTAAGAATGATAAGGAAGGGGGAAGCAAAAATAGAGAACCAGTACACAAGGGTTGTGAGGTATGAGGGAAACGTTGAGGCTCAGAGAACGATAGAGAGTCTTTTTGATGTGGTTGATTCTAAATGGAGGGCCCTGGGAGTAATACCAAAAAGCGGACTGGAGCTCAAAAACGAATATAAAGAGTATGAGATAAGAACCTTCTACAAGGTCAAGCCCCCAGAGCTGCCTGACCTGGAGAAAGGATGTATATGCGGAGCTGTGCTTAGAGGATTAGCATTGCCAACACAATGCCCGCTGTTTGGAAAGAAATGCACTCCGAGGAATCCCATCGGGCCTTGTATGGTCTCTTACGAAGGAACTTGCCAGATATTCTACAAATATGGCGCACTCTTTCAATAGTTTTTTGTTATTGGATACATTCTAACTAATTTTGTACAAGGGCTCGGAGGGTGTTCACGTCATCACTTCTCAGCATGCTTGCTAATCGTCATCGCCTGAAATAGCTACGCTTCTTCTCTTTTAAACCTATCTTCAAAACCCAAAATTTCAGGTTAGGAAAAATTTTTATGCTTGTAAAACAACATTTTTCTGATTCATACGGAGGTGTTGTTATGGTTAAAGCATCAAAACGAGCAATGGGTATTGAATACGCCATTAGGGATGTTGTTCTGCCTGCAAGGGAGCTTGAAAAGCAGGGAATAAAAATTATTAAACTTAACATCGGTGATCCGGTAAAGTTTGACTTTCAGCCGCCAGAGCATATGAAGAAGGCATACTGTGAAGCAATAATGGAAGGGCACAACTATTACGGCGATAGTGAGGGAGATAAGGAGCTTAGAAAGGCTATTGTTGAGAGGGAAAAGAAGAAGAACGGTGTGGATATCACTCCAGAAGATGTCCAAGTTACAGCGGCTGTTACTGAAGCCTTGCAATTTATCTTTGGTGCCCTTATCGATGGAGGCGAAGAGATACTAATTCCCGGGCCAAGCTATCCACCATATGTCGGCTTAGTTAAGTTTTACGGTGGTGTTCCCAAGGCATACAAAACCATTGAAGAAGAAGGGTGGCAACCAGATGTAGACGATATGAGACAAAAGATAACCGACAAGACTAAAGCAATAGCTGTTATAAACCCGAACAACCCAACTGGAGCTCTCTATGAAAAGAAGACCCTCCAGGAGATAATTGACCTCGCTGGAGAATATGACCTACCAATAATAAGCGATGAAATCTACGATCTCATGACCTACGAAGGAAAGCACGTTTCTCCAGGTTCATTGACCAAGGATGTTCCCGTTATTGTTATGAACGGTCTCTCAAAGGTTTACTTCGCAACGGGATGGAGACTAGGTTATATGTATTTCGTAGATCCAGAGAACAAGCTTGCTGAAGTTAGAGAGGCAATAGGGAAGCTCGCGAGGATAAGGCTCTGTCCGAACACTCCGGCCCAAAAAGCGGCAATAGCTGGGCTTAGAGGCCCAATGGATTACTTGGAGGAGTATATGGCAAAGCTTAAAGAAAGAAGGGATTACATCTATAAACGTCTCAATGAGATGCCGGGAATAAGCACACAAAAACCGCAGGGAGCATTCTATATCTTCCCCAAGATTGAAGAGGGGCCATGGAAGAGCGACAAGGAGTTTGTCCTTGATGTCCTCCACAATGCTCATGTGCTCTTTGTTCACGGATCTGGCTTTGGGGAAGGTGGAGAAATGCACTTCCGCTCAATATTCTTACCGCCAGTGCCAGTATTAAAGGAAGCCATGGACAATTTAGAGAAGTTTATGAAGGAAAGGCTTGGATGATTTCTCTCTTTTAACTATTTTATGATTTTAGTGGAAGCAATTTCCAAAATTTGGAAGAATTGAGAATAGGTGGGTATAAGGGCATTTCAACCCCCAGATACGACTGGGATGACTTCAATGTAATCGTCGTCTTTAATAGAGTCATCTTCTAAAGCCACCTTTCCGTTTACCTTCGCTATGGCACTTTCTGTGTTGAATCCCACAGCCTTGAGAACGTCTTTGACCTTCATGCCCTTCTGATACTCCAGCTCTTTCTCGATTTTTCTTCCGATAACCCTTACCTTGATCATAATCACCACCTGAAAGGAATTCCTGTGGAAGTTTTTTTAACTTTGTCGAAAAACTCTTAAGTTGCTGGGAAGACATAAAAACGCCGATGATGGTCGAGGCCCGGCACTGAAGGGTGATGAAGGCCATCACATCTGAGACACAATGTGATTTTGAAAATATTTTTATGTTAAAACTTAACTGAGAAACGAATTTGTGGCGGACCGGCGGGGATTTGAACCCCGGACCCTCGGCTTAGGAGGCCGATGCCCTATCCTGGCTAGGCTACCGGTCCACTCCCGTTTCCTATCCTCTCTTGCTGGCTTATAAATCTTTTGTTAAACAGAATGATTTAACAGAAATCAAAGGTTATTTAAACTTCCTCTCAGAACTCTCTCTGGTGTGGCTGATGGTGGATGAACTGGATAGAAAAATAATTTCCATTCTCCAAAAAGATGCTCGGCTTTCTTATAGGGAGATAGCAAAAAAAGTGGGAGTAGCCGTGGGAACTGTGTATAACAGGATAAAAAGACTTGAAGAAGAGGGTATTATTCTTGGATTTGCTCCAAAGTTAGATTACACTAAACTGGGCTATGACCTCACAACAATAATCGGGGTTAAAGCTCAAGGAAAGAGAATCGTCGACATTGAAAAGGAAATAGCCAAAGATCCCCACGTGGCATGTGTCTATGATGTTACGGGTGAATACGACATAATAGTCATTGCAAAATTCAAGGGAAGGGAAGACATGAACAGGTTTGTCAAAAAGCTTTTGAGAATAGATGGGGTAGAAAAGACATACACACATGTCGCAATGGATATAGTAAAGGAAGATTTAACGCTGAAGGTCTAGGAAATTCCTCACAAATCTCCTTGCTAAGTTCTGCAGGGTTTCAGCTGGTAATTTTACTCTTTTTCCATTTACCGTGCCTTCGAATATAAGAGGTATTGGATTCAGGGTTTCTATAACCTGAAATTCCTCATTTTCATTCAGCGTCTCTTTTAAGACTTTCCGGTATTCTTGGGGAGTCACAATCTTTATAACACCGTGGAGCTCCAATCTCTCCCCGCATTCCTTCTCGCTGCAAACAAAGTCAAACTCCTCCCCAAGCTTTGTCTCCACCATTATGCTTTTTCCGGCCACATTGTATATCATGAATCTATCTTCGTTTTCTAAATTTTCCATTTAAAGTCCTCCAAATAAATAATAAAGGTTAAAGCCTTACCATAACCTCCACAGGGATGTTGTACTCTTCTTTTATTCTGTCTATTGCATTGCCGGCACTTATTAGGAAGAACACTCCCACAGGTGCTGCATTTGCCTGCTTGCACATCTCTATGAGAGCCCTTTGAGTTTCTCCACTCCTCACAACATCGTCAACTATGAGAACCCTCTCTCCCTTTTTAATAGCCCAAGAGGGGAGATAAAGCGTCATAACGCTTCCCGAAGAACTTGAGATATAATTCACCTCGTAGAACTTCTCCACCCCAACTTCTTTCTTTTTCTTTGCGTAGACAACATCTACTCCCAGCTCGTTTCCGATATGAACTGCTAGGGGAATACCATCCGTTGCAGCTGTCAGTATCTTATCTATGTGTATCCCCATGTATCTTGAGGCAACACTCTCCGCAATAAGGCTCATTAGATCTGTATCGCTGAGAATTTTTAAATTATCAAACAATCCATGCTTATCAAAAACTATTCTCTTCTTAACTTCCTCCTCAAGGTTCACATAAGGAGAGAGGATGTCTATTAGCTCTTTGGCACGCTGAGTGCTTGGAAGCACCTTTCCCCTGACATATCTGTTGAGTACTGTTATGGGGAGCCCGGTAATCCTTGAAAGCTCCTCATATGTGTAGCTCTTTTTTAGGAGCCTTAAAATCCTGATGACACGAAGTTTCTCTTTAACTGCCTCTATCTGGCCCAAGCTCTCACCCCCTGGTGATGGGATAATATTGACAAGAAAATGTATAAATAGGTTTCGGTTGTGATTAAATTATAAGATTTGCTGGTTTATTGTGGTGATTGGAAATTCCCATTTTTTGCCGGTATTCGGATATTACCTCACCAAAATATTTCATCACAAAATCCAAATCTATGGGGTCTCCATCTGGATGATTAACTCCCTTGCAAAATGGATCCTCCCTTACGTATATGTCAATAGCAAACCCGTGTTTGACTAGGATAAATGGGTAGAGCTTACATGCCAATGGCCGTTTGGAATAAATCTTGCACTTTCCATCTTCTCCCAGAAAAATACAGGCATCATCAAATGGTCTCTTCCTAAGCCCGTATCCCAGAAATTTGTCCCCTCTGTAAAACATCTTCTCATAATCTACGAACTCCCATGCGTTAAATCCCAGATCCTCTATTCTTGTGATGTCTTCATCTCTGAGGGGTATCTCAAGGTTTATGCAGCAGCTGGCACACTGAAGGCATTTAAATTTAAAAGAAGGGTCGCTTTTAATCTGCAGAGTCTCTAAATTTATCGTTGCCACCCACTTTTTCTCCACTTTTCTACCACCTCAACTTCCGTAAGAGCTTGCTATTAGTGTTTCGGTCATTTCTATCTCCCTTATTTTTCTCAAAATTTCATCGTGGAAGCGGTCCAGCTCTTTAATGTTCTCAATTTCAACCCTTATAATTATGTCGTATTCTCCATAGACCTTGTATATCTCTTTTACCTGCGGAGCGTCCTTTAGCTTCTCGTAAACCGTATCTTCATTTCCGGGCTTTACAATAATTAAGACAAAGGCTTCCATCATATGCCTAACCCTCCAAAGTTAAACTTCTTGGCCATCTTGGCCAATTTTCTTTTGTCCATACCCTTAAAGAATTTTTTCATCTGCTTGTATTGATTAAGCAGTTCCCTCACGTCTTTTGGCCTTGTACCAGAACCTCTCGCTATTCTCTTGATTCTTGAGTAGTTTATTATCTCGGGATTTTCAAGCTCTTCTTCGGTCATGGAGTCCATAATAACCTTAAATTTTTTCAATCTTTCTTCGCTGACCTTAACGACTTCGTCTGGAATGGAATAACCCATTCCAGGGATCATCTTTAGTATCTGCTGCAGTGGTCCCATTTTTCTCATTGCCTCTAGTTGGGCATACATGTCTTTAAGGTTAAACTTCCCTCTCAAGAACTTTTCAACATCCTCCTCTTTGAATTCTGTCTCCTTGCTGAGCTCCTCAAATTTCTCCAGTAAGCCCTGAATGTCCCCTAATCCCAAAAGCCTTGAGACGAAACGCTTCGGGTCAAAGGGTTCTAAATCATCTATCTTCTCACCGACACCGATGAACTTTATTGGAGCCCCGGTGGCTACAACAGCAGAAAGAGCACCTCCACCCTTGGCCGAACCATCAAGCTTGGTCACGATTATAGAGCCTATGGGAGTTGCCTCCTTAAAAGCCAATGCTTGGCTATATGCCTGCTGTCCAATTGTTCCATCAATTACGAGGATGACTTCATGGGGGTTAATTGCCTCACTTATCTGCTTCATTTCCTCTATGAGGCCTTTTTCTTCCTTGTGCCTTCCTGCGGAGTCCACTATTATTACGTCCACACCTTTCTTTTTGAAGTGCTCTACCCCCTCTTTAGCAAGTTTTACGGCATCTTTTTCCTCAGGGTTTCCAAAGACCTCAATCCCATGCCGCTCCACCAGCTGTTTTAACTGGGAATAAGCACCTGGACGCCAAGTATCAGAGCACACAAGACCGACTTTATACCCATGCTTTTGGAAGTATCTTGCAAGTTTTGCCACACTTGTGGTTTTTCCCGATCCCTGAATACCAACCATTAAGAGAACAGTGGGTTTTTCTTTTATCTCTATGGGTTTTGCCTCCTTTCCCAAAAAATTGGTCAGCTCTTCATAGACTATCTTAATTATGTGCTCCTTTTTGGAAACTCCAGCCGGGGGCTTTTCTTCCAAAGCCCTTTTTTCAATTTTCTTGGTGAGGTCAAGAACGAGACGAACGTTAACGTCACTCGTAAGCAAAGCCCTCTGGATGTCTCTAACTACCTCTCTCACAAGAGCCTCATCAACGGTACTTGCACGCGCAAGCTTTCTCAGGGCATTGTTGAGTGACTGGCCAAGCTTGTCTAATACCATTTTTCTCCACCATATGTAAAGCTGTTCGTAGGTTTATAATCCTTAGGTCTTTAATCTTTGTACTAATGTGTCCGTTTGAGAAGAGAAACCCTTGAAAAGCCCTTTTAATTGTTCATTTATGTACATTAAGCCTTAAACACAATCATCCTGCCTTTTTTCCAAGAGTTTTGTATTTTGCTGTCCATTCATAGATAAAAAAGAGCTCAAAATGTTTTTAAGCGAGATTAATTTAATTACATCCGAGGGAGAACTCAAAAAAGAAGGGAGGTGAGAGAAATGGAAATGATATCAAAGCTTTATGATTACCTCTATATGAGGGAGTTTGAAAGAAGAAAAAGAAAACCTGTAATTGAGGAGCTTGAATTCCTAGAGCATC
>Ga0190315_1000710_pt1 | contig 15264 bp, 18 predicted proteins | sample 48701101_MG_FD_161673 | JGI IMG/M metagenome (GOLD analysis project Ga0190315, IMG submission 161673) | Hydrothermal vent sediment bacterial communities from Southern Trench, Guaymas Basin, Mexico - 4870-11-0-1_MG | ecosystem: Environmental > Aquatic > Marine > Hydrothermal vents > Sediment ...
TGGCTATTACCATTTTTCCAGTGCCGTATCTGATCACCGGTATGTGCCATCTTACCCCAAAGAAGTATACCTCTCTGAAATTAAGTAATCGGCTGGATGGATTCAACCTCTTTAATTGGAATATTGATGCAGCTCCCGAAAAGGGAGAGTAGAAAGATTATAAAAACAAGGTATGGTGGTATCTCCAGAGCACGACCAAAGATGAGCCCGGTCATGACTAAATAGGGCAGGAGAAAAGAGGATATAAATAGGAGAAATATGAGATAGAATAGTGACATCGGCTGAAAGATTATTATTCTGTTTCCTCCGTAGCCGTTCATGCTTACCCCCCACTTTTATAGCTTAACCAATAGTTTAGTTGGAATCACAATCTCTTATCTCTTATTCGAACACCTATCTATCCCCTTCTATGTCTCTGATGTCAAATGCGATTGAACCGATAAAGACCCTGATGAAAAAGAAATAAAAAGTTGACATGATATGTATGGAATTCCTGGATGAAACGGCTAAAGGAAGAAAACTCCCTGCCACTGCCCATGACAATGCGATTACGAAATTTTTTATGCCCACTATGTCTTTCAATCTGAAATGCGATATTCTTATACTGTATACAACACCAATCAACATGGGGAAAAGGACTACAAAAATGGCGAGGCGGTCTTGTAGAAATGAGAGGAATAGAGCAGCGACATAGGAAATTACTATGGCATAAGCAATGAGCTTTTTATTCCTGCCAATAAACCCCGCCCTTTCTGGTAAATTTATTGAATCTTCCTTTATATCTGTTAATTTGTTGAGATTGTATATGGTAAAAGTCATAAGAAACGCGGCAAAGAGCAAACTCGGATTGGGATTGATATCGTAAACCATGAAAGAAAAATAAGATAGCAAAGCCGCATTTATCGCAATGAACGTTGAGGATACTGTTAAATAGGATACGAGGTTGTCAAATACTGCATAAATATTTTTTGATGATGATACCTCTTTATAAGCGGACACTTTTCGAATTCTTGGCGTAATACTTAAACAGTTCGTGACCCCATGCTATCGCTTTCTGGTTCGAGGATATTAGATCCTTATTCCAGTCGTATGAGCCATCGAAGTTGAATAAGCCAAGGGAGAGAAATTCATTGGTGACCGTTAAACCGATTTTTTTATCTTCTTCCATCATATATAACCTGAGTTTGAACCTTTTATCGCTTAGAACCCTCTTCAATAAATCTTGATCCGCTATCTCCAAAATTTTTTTCAGCACCTCTTTTGTTACTACAAGCTTGACATCCATCTTTTTGTCCACCACTAGGTTCTCAAATAAGGATGAAAATTCGGGTATAAATAAGGAAGAGACGCCTCTTATTTCTTTTGCCGTTCTTATCATGTTGATGTATTCGGTATGTACTCTGAAGAAATCAGTGGCAGGAGCCTCTAATAGAGTTGAACCCTTCAACCACCCGATCTTCTCGAACAATTGCGGTGGGATACCGCTGAGGTCATGCGTAAGCCAGAAATCCTCGTGCATCTTCAATACCTCAATTGCATCCATGAAATCAGTTAATTTTAATGCCACAATCTCACCTATTTTCGTCAGTGCATAGCCTCTATCCACATCTTGAAAAACGAGTTTTTCGCTTTCAAGTTCTCTTAATGCGTGTATAGCGGTTGTGGAACTTACCTTCAGCTCCTCTCGTAACCCGCTCAGCGGCTTCTTACCCGCTCCCAAACTGACCAGGATACGCCTTCGCAGGTCAGAGCATGTAGCAAGGTGAAGTGTATTTTGCATACGTCTCGATTCGCTCTCTCCTCTATACTCATATCTTGTGCTATACTGGCTGGTGAGATGCACGCAACGCATCCTTCAGCGCTTCACTCAGTAACTCACCCGCATGCTGCATTATCGGTCTGTCAGGACCCATATATGCCACGCACTCGTTATCGTGCATCTGCCGCACCTGCTCCTCAAATGACTTCAAATCGTTGTATGCGAGTCCAGTGAGTCTCGGAGCGATTTTTGATGCCGAGCCACATGGCGTGTCCCTGATGACCTTCGCCACCTCAATTATCTTCTTCTTCTCGTTAACCTTCAATTCAAACCTGGGTTTACCGAATGAAGATGCAAAAGAATTCACCAGTTCATTATCGCTTCGCTCCAGTGCGCAGAACGGCTCCGGGAATTCTACATGCACGCCCATATTCTTCAGTTCCTCCTCTATTGAATACCTACCCTCGGGTATCAGGTTCGGGTCCTCAATGGGCCACAGAACCGCCTTCGCACCCGTTTTAGATGCAATGATGGGCACGAGGTCACCAGCTTTGGGCAGTATCCCGAGCACAAGTAGGAGGTCACATTCTGGCAGTGGTATATCATCGGGCATATCTCGCTCAGGTTCGTCAAGCGATACTGATGCGACTTTGAGGTCATAGAACCCGACAATCCTGTCTGCGAATTCGCTTGTAGCCAGGTGCTCGGTTACCAGTTCACCAAACGATCCGTGATATAGTATATATATCCGTTCATTCATAGTATATCCTAATTATAATCGGTCAGTAATGATAAAATTTTCCATCACTCCGTGAAGATACATTCTTTTATACTATGGGATTATTTAGTATGGATATGGGAGAAGAGGAAGCGAAGGCGCGTATGCATATAAAAGAGCTTTTAAGTGTGATAGAAGCTATGTATGAGGTCAGAATAGTGAATATAGAGTCTGTAATCGAGTTTATAATTGGTGAGACACTCGATGCTGATAGGATACTGATGATATGCACAGCTTTGAACTCATGGGTTGCATTGAACAGCTCGCCATATAGCGAGGTTGAATTACCGCTGGAGGTTGTGGAGGAGTTTGTGCGAAGGATAGAAGGATAGAGGTTATAGGGGGATATAAATGGCTACGATAGCGGAGAAGATACTTGGTGGTGAAGCGAGCGAGATAGTGGAACGTGAGGTTGATTACATAATGGTGAACGATATAACAGGTGTGCCCGCGTTTGAAGTTCTTGAAGAACTTGAGGATGCGAATGTGCCGAAGAGGGATAAAGTGGTCATTGTGCAGGACCATTATGTGCCGAACAAGGATATAGCCTCGGCGGAGCAGGCGAAGGCGTTGCGGGATTATGCCCGTAGATACAATATTACGAACTATTACGAGATAGGTAAAGGTGGGATATGCCATCAGGTAATGATAGAGGAGGGTTTTGCAGCTCCCGGGAGGTTGATTATAGGTGCGGATTCTCATACATGCTCTTATGGCGCCCTCGGCGCTTTCTCTACCGGCGTGGGCTCAACGGAGGCAGGTGCGGCAATGGCTACCGGCAGATTATGGTTCAAAGTGCCGGCGACACAGAAGTTCGTGATTGAGGGCAATCTCAGGGAATACGTGATGGGCAAGGATATAATCCTGCATATCATAGGTGATATAGGCGTCTCTGGATCGTTATACAGGTCAATGGAGTTCTACGGCTCTACAATAAGCCATTTAAGCCTGTCTGACAGGATAACAATTGCGAATATGGCAGTAGAAGCTGGCGCCAAGGCGGGAATCATACCACCCGACGAGAAGGTATTCAGATTCCTGCGTAACCGAGTGAGGGGAGATTATAAACCCGTGTATGCGGACGAGGGTAGCGAATATGAAGATGTATTTGAGTATGATGCATCAGAGATAGTCCCTACGGTTGCAAAACCGTTCTCACCCGCTAATACCGTGCCTGCGAGCGAGCTGGATGTCACTATTGACCAGGCGTATCTGGGTTCATGCACAAACGGCAGGATAGAGGATTTAAGAGCTGCTGCTGCGATATTGAAGGGCAAGAAGGTGAGTCCCGATGTGCGGATGATCGTGGTGCCCGCGAGTGAGAATGTGCTGAAGCAGGCACTTGAAGAGGGTCTAATAAGTATATTCGTGGATGCCGGTGCATTTGTATGTGGCGCTACCTGCGGTGCATGCCTGGGTGGCTATCTGGGTGTACTCGCGAAGGGCGAGCGCTGCATAAGCACAACAAACCGGAACTTCATAGGGCGGATGGGGCATAAGGATTCGGAGGTCTATCTTGCGAATCCCGCAGTAGTAGCCGCTTCCGCTGTCACCGGGCGAATAACAGACCCTGGAGAACTGGAATGAAATAGAATCAAGAGCCATTCACGAGCCTGTGAGCAACCTCTCTCGCCTTCTCTTTTAGCTCCTCCTCGCCCTCCACTTCCCTGCCTGACATCAAAATCTTACCATCACATATCACAGTATCAACGCAACTGCCATTCGCCGCATATACTATATTCGAGATTAAATTGTGGTTTGGCACAAGTTCTACATTCTTCAAGTCCAGCAATACGATATCGGCGAGTTTGCCCACTTCAATCGCCCCTGAGTTCAACCTGAACATCCTAGCTGGATTCACCGTTGCGAGTTCAAACGCCTCTTCCGCCGGCATCACTGTCGGATTGGTGAATGCCTTATGAAATAAAGAAGCTATCTTCATCTCCTCAAACATGTCAAGATTGTTATTCGATGCACAGCCATCGGTTCCGAGTGCGATATTCCTGTATAAACCCGCTTCCTTCATCTGCTCGTATGGCATTCGCCCCGATGCCAGCTTCATATTCGATGCGGGATTGTGCACTATCTTGGTTTCATGCTGTTTTAACAGAGCCAGCTCCCGCCTGCTTAGATGAACACAGTGGGCTGCTATTGTTCTCGGACTCAAGAACCCGATACTGTCGAGGTATTCTACCGGACGCATGCCATATCGGTCTATGCAGCTCTTTACCTCTTCTTCGGTCTCTGATAGATGGATATGAACCAGGAGGTCGTGCCGCTCTGCAAAATCGCGTATCCAGCATAAGCTCTCCTCCGAGACCGTATAGAGTGCATGCGGACCCAATACGAAGATGATTCTATCGGATAGCCCTTTACTATCGTGGTATAAACGCTCATTCATTCGCATCTGCTCTTTCGCTCGCTCTTCATCAAAGCCGTCGATAAAGACCGCAGATAGCGCAGCTCTAAGCCCGGATTCGGCTACCGCCCTCGCACTGCCCCTGAAATGCCAGTACATATCATTGAAGAAGACAGTTCCCGACTTTATCATCTCCAGACACGCGAGCTTTGTGCCCCAGTAGACGTCTTCTTCGGTCAACCGCACCTCCACAGGCCATATCTTCTCGGATAGCCAGTCTTGAAGTGGCATGTCATCTGCATATCCACGCAACAGTGTCATTGCCGCATGTGTATGGGCATTAAATAGACCGGGTATCGCAACTTTATCGTGACCCTGAATCACAAATTCCGCTTCTCTCCTCCTCACGTCCACGTCCGTAACATCTTCTATCAAATTGCCCTCTATGTAGATATCCTTCTCCTTACCACTACCTCCGCCCTTGCTCATCACCTGCACGCCCTTTATCACGATTGATGACATGGCATCGCTATTTCCCGAACTTATGTAATTTATTGACGGAATGAGTATATAAAAAATAAACAAAAGAGAAGGCAGTGATGAAAGCGATAGAAGTGGAGAATTTAACAAAGCGATTTAATAACAGGGGTGATGTCATCGTCGCTCTTGACCACGTATCCTTCAGTGTGGAAAGCGGTGAGATATTTGGCGTGCTTGGACCAAATGGCTCGGGTAAGACTACACTGATAAAGATATTGACCACATTGCTGAAACCCACATCCGGATTTGCAAGGGTTGCCGGGTTCGATGTCACCAGAACCGGGAATAAGGACAATGTGAGAGCGTGCATAGGGGTCGTATTCCAGGAACCCGCTCTTGACTGGCGATTAACTGGCAGGGAGAACCTGGATTTTCATGCGAGGATGTATGGCATGAAGCGAGGGGAGCGAGAGAAGCGTTTAGAGGAGGTTTTGAAGCTCGTTGAGCTGGAGGATAAGGCTGATTTGCTCGTGGATAAGTATTCGGGAGGTATGAAACGCCGTCTGGAACTTGCGAGGGGCTTTATGCATCGTCCCGAAATCCTCTTCCTGGATGAACCCACTCTGGGATTGGACACACACACGAGGAGAATGATATGGAATTATATAAAGAAGTTGAACAGGGAAGAGGGTGTAACGATTGTATTGACCACGCATTATCTGGAAGAGGCGGATTATCTCTGTGACCGTGTGGGGATAATTGACTATGGCAGGATAATCGCTGTTGATAGACCGGAGAACCTGAAGAATTTGATAGGCTCAGACCTGGTGAGTCTGGAGCTGAACAATCCTGATGAGGTTGATAATATAGAGGTATTCAAGAAACTCGATTTCATACGCGATATAAAAGTGTATCACAACTATGTGATATTGAAGATGGAGCGAGCGGAATTTAGAATACCCGCGATTATGGAGCTCGCAGCACATGAAGGGATAGCGATAAGGGCGGTGAATTTGAGGAAGCCGAGCCTAGAGGATGTATTCCTCCATCTCACAGGAAGGGGATTAAGAGAATAAGGAGATGTATCCATCAACAGGCTGTCGGGTATTTACACATAAATGACTAACGACTCCTTCTCCTCTTCAGCCATCTTAGCTCTTATCGCATCCCTCTCACGTTCAAACCCTCTCCTGCCCATCAATGCGTATGTGAGCCGCTTACCCTCCTCCACGCCCGGCTGATTGAAGGCATTCACATTCAGCAATTCACCCATCACCGTCGTCACAAGCTCGAAGAAATACATCAATGCGCCAACAGTAAAAGCATTTATCGCGGGTATAACTATCGTCTTATTCGGTCTCCCGTGATTGGTCAATGCCAACTCGGTGGCGAACTGCTCCGTCTTCATCAATTCCCCCAGTGTGTGCCCGCCGAAATACTCAAGTTCATTCCAGCCACGGAAAACCGCCGGTAAACTCACATCATTCTCATAACTCTCCACTCTGATAAAGGTGATAACTTTATCAAAAGGACCTTCATTGAACAGCTGGAGCAACGAATGCTGGTCGGTAGCGCCAATAGCTTTAAGCGGTGTGCTTCCCGCATTTACCGTATTATTATCCCTGTCATGCTCTTTACCGAGACTCTCCGCCCATAACTGCATATACCAGTTGCCGAAATGGCGGAGTCTTCGTGAATATGGCATCAATACCGAGATATTATATCCCTTCCCAATCGCTAAATACTCCAGAACCGCGAACATATAAGCGGGATTATGCCACATATCGGGCTTTTTACAGGCTTCATCCATGTGCCGTGCTCCTCTGAGTAGTTCCTTAATGTCTATTCCCGATACTGCCGCGGGGAACAAGCCAGCGGGCGATAATACGGAGAATCTACCACCTACTCGCTTCGGGATTGCCAGACACCGAATACCCTCGCGCTCCGCTACCCTTTTCAATACCCCATCACCTTCATCCGTAGTAATAATAAAATGCTCCGCACAGGCTTCCCCGACGGAACGCTTCATCATCTCATAGCACTTCACGAAATTAGCCATCGGCTCCGGCGTCGTCCCTGATTTACTCACCACATTTACCAGTGTCTTCTCCATGTCAATAATATCAAAGAGCCCCGCTGTCTCGTCAGGGTCACAATTGTCAATCACGAAGAATCTCGGTCTGCCGTTCCGTCTCGATGCCGGCAACAGGTTATGATAGGGGTGAGATAATGCGGTATGCAATGCAATACTGCCCCATGAGGAGCCACCAATCCCGATGAGCACGAAATTTTCGTATTTCGCGGCTTCTTCATTCGCTAAGGATATAATATCGTGCACATTCTTATAAGGGAGTTCCATGAATTGTAGCCGCCCTTCGCTTCTATCGCGCTTCAATTTCACGTCTATCTCATTTATACGGTGCTCCATGTTCTCTATCGCACCGATACTGATGCCACGCTCGCCTATACGGGATTCCATCATGTTACTGAAATCCAGTTTCATCATCACTTCACTATCTTGGTTATATCAATCTCAATGATATCCTCAGCGCCGAGCGCCTTCAATCTCGGTATCAATATATTCACATCCTTTTTACTCACCACCGTCTCCACCGCGTAATATCTCCGCTCCATACTATCGGAATCGTAGAGCTGTGCTATCGTTGGCTTCTTCATCGCTGGCAGTGCAGATACGACCGCACGCAGCTTATCCTCTGCAACGTTCATGCTCAGTAATACCCTGCCCCGTGCCTCTATCACGCCACTGAGCAGTGTTCTTATCTCCTCCATCTCACGCCTCTTGCCCGGCTCACGCCACGAGTCCTTATTCGCTATCAACTTCGTTGAGGATTCGAGAATGGTGTGAATAATGCGCCAGTTGTTCTTCCGAAGTGTCTCACCCGTCTCCGTCAACTCTACTATCGCATCCATCATATCCTTCGCTTCCGTAGCGCCGTAAGAGAAGAAAATCTGGACCGGTATGCCGAGTTCATCGAAGAACGCCCTTGTAAGGTTTGGATATTCTGTGCTGATACGACTATTGGGTTTTATGTCCGTTACTGCCCTTATATCACTATCTGCCTGGACTGCAAGCACAATTCTCACTTTGCCATTCTTCTCCGCGGTCTTGCTGTAGCTCAAATCCGCTATCTCCACCACATCTGCGCCCCTCTCTACTATCCAATCCTTACCCGTTATCCCCATATCAAAATACCCCTTCTCTACATACTCCGGTATCTCCTGCGGTCTCAATATCTTCACCTTCTCTATCCTCGGGTCATCTATCCGCGGATTATACTCTCTGCTCGTTACTTTTATCTCCAGGTCCGCCTGCTTGAATAGCTGAAGCGTCTGCGCCTCTAAACTACCTTTTGGTATCGCTATACTTATCATCCCCCTACCTTCCTCTATTCATTCTTCACAGATGGCTTATGATTTACGATTATAGAAATCAATAAATAGCGAAAGTGGCATAAAAATTACGAATCAAGGAAGGCGGCATTATGGTAGGGATAGAGATAAGGAAGGCGGAAAGCAGTGATTTACGTGATATTGTAAATATATGGCGCAGGAATATAAAAACGATAAACACGTCCTCCGATATCGCAAGATTATACCACTATTTCGGGAAATATTTCATCATCGCGGTCATTCACAGGGGAGAGCAAGAACAGGACACCATCGGGTTTGTCGCCGGTGCGGTGAGGGATGGACACGGGCATGTCTCGGGAATCGCCGTGGAGCGTGAGTATAGGAGGAAGGGGGTAGGTGGTAGCTTATTGCGGCGGTTATATGAGGAATTTTATAATGACGGCTTCGAGCGGGTCACACTGGAAGTGCGGAAGAGTAACAAAGAAGCAATAAGGTTCTATGAGGGTCAGGGTTTTAAACCCGTTTTTGTTATACATGGCTATTATGCAGATGGTGAAGATGCCATAGTGTATGAGAAAAGATTTACATTTAGAGATGCGAACCCTGTTAGCCACAGGAAGGGAGGCAGAGAGGATGGTTCGTGATGCGGTAATATACGATACCGCAGAAACTTTGATATGCTTCACGCTTCTTCATGTTTCTTCTCCTTCACTTCCGAAATCGCTTCTCCATCCTGGAATAGAACTCTCAGCATGTCCCCGGTCGTGATGTCCATCACACTCCTCACCACCTTTTGTTCCTTTAAGCAGATACTATAGCCACGTTTGAGGATTGCCCTCGGACTTAAAGCATCGAGTTTACCGGTAAGAGCCTGTAACTCCTTCTTGTGTAGCTGCACACGATGTATAACCTCTGCTATCAGTGTCCTCTTCAGTTCATCCACCGTCTGCCGATACTGGTTTATTCGCTCAGTGGGCGTTCTGAACAGGACGTTCTTTTCTATACTCTCAAGTCTCCGCCTTTGCTCCTCTATCATCTTGTAGATGTTCTGCCGCAACTGCAACTCAAACGCACTCAGATTCTTCTCTATCTGCCGCTTATCGGGCACGACCAGTTCAGCCGCTTCGGACGGCGTTGCCGCTCGCCGGTCTGCAACGAAATCCGAGATGGTGAAGTCGGTTTCATGCCCCACTGCCGATATTACGGGTATTTCAGATGCGAAGATTGCCCGTGCCACACTCTCCTCGTTAAATGCCCACAACTCCTCTATTGAGCCACCACCTCGTCCCACCACGAGCACATCCACCTTCATGAGTTCACTATTCACACGATTCATCAGCTTGATGGCATTAACAATCTGAGGAGCGGCTTCTTCGCCCTGCACCGCTACCGGCGCCAGCAGGATATGCACATGCGGGAATCTCCGTCTCGTGATGTTTATCATATCACGGATGGCTGCACCGGTAGGGGAGGTGATAATGCCTATTGTGCGGGGAATAGCCGGTATCGGCTTCTTATATGCGGCATCGAACATGCCTTCGTCCTTGAGCTTCTTCTTCAACTGCTCAAAAGCACGATATAACTCACCTATACCCGACTCCTGCAACTCTTCCACATACAACTGATACTTACCACGTTTCTCATACACACTTATATGCCCCCGGACTATCACACTCATACCGTCTTCGAGCGTGAATTTCAGTAATGCATTCCTATCACGGAACATCACACATCGCAACTCTGCGTATTCATCCTTGAGTGTGAAATAGACATGCCCGGAAGTGGGTTGACTCACATTGGAGAGTTCACCCTTCACATAAATATCCCTTAATAACTCATCACTATCCAATTTCTGCTTTATGTAGCGCGTTATCTCCCATACGGAGTATATACGCGTTTTTTCTTCCTCTCGCTCCTCCGCTTCCACTTCCTCTCCCTCTCTTTCACCCACTACCTCTTCTTCTATCACCTCAGTAGCGGTATCATCTCCTTTCTTCAGGTGCAGGAAGTCCAGTAGTGTGATCTTCGGCTTTGCCATTTTATAGCATCTCTTTCAGGAGTGAGGGTTTCTTCAATATGAGTGAGGGGTATCCCAGATAAGGAACACGCACCCTTGCCACCGCTATGACCCATTCGGGCTTCACCGGCTCAATCCTGAGCCACCTGCCGTCACTATCCCTCACAGCCAGACACTGCTGGTCATAGCCGTTATTATTGTCGCCCTTTGTAATGTAACCCGCATGAGGCGCAGGTCTACCATCGGGCATCTTATCACCCTTGTTCACCCAGTACATCGCACGGTGTATAATCGGTGTTGCAGAAGATAGCCCATCCGGTCTGTATATGATTACATCCCCGTAATTATTGAACGATTTATAATTGAGCTGCATACCCTCCTCGTATGTGATGATATGTGTGCGATGCGGCGATTGCACGAATATCAAATCACCCACCTGCATGTTTGGAATCATACTCCCGGACTCAACGGCATAGCCGACGTGCCACGTGCCCGTGAGCGCATATGCCATTACTATTATCAGACCAACAATCAACAATGCCTCCGTCAGACTCTTCCCTGTTTCTATCAGTGCCCCTTTCATTCCCATACTCTCAACCTCGTTTGGTATTACCCCCTTATTTATAACCTATATTTCTTTCGCAGTCTATAAAAATAGATACATCAGCAGGGATAAGCAACCGTATTTTTATATTAAGTATTGTCTTTTTTATTCATCGGTAAGATAAGATATAAGGAGGTAGATAGGAGAGATGGAGAAGAGGAGTGGAATACCCGGCTTCACCGGTGCATTTAGAGATACCATGGCTGATATAAAGGATGGCGCCAAGGTGGTCTTCACTGGCTCGGTCGCTGTTTGCACACCCTTCATCGAGTTGCTGGCTTATACAGTGCGGGACAGGGGTTTTGAGATGCTATATGTACCGAGAGCAGTGGCGGAAGAGGCAAGGAGGATAAAGAAGATAGAGAATATAGGATATAGCGTTGTAGATGAGAAGGGTGACCCAAACAACCCGAGTGCAGTCGTTGTGCTCGGTGGTCTGGCAATGCCCAAGTTCGGCTGTCCACCGGAGGATGTCATTCGCATGATAGAGGAGCTGTCGGGCGATGAGCGACCGAGGGTCATAGGCGTTGGCTTCATGAACATATTCGAGCGGCAGGGTTGGGATAAGAAGATAAACTTTGATAGGCTGATAGATACAACGATGGAGGTCATGATAAAGAAATAAGATGCGGTGAAAGGTTCTGGAGGCGCGATTTAAAATGTCTTCAACTCGCCCCTTGTCGCCTTCTCCGTTATCTCGTTTATGTTCGTGAGCCAGTCATCCATTATCCGTGCTACTTTATGCTCGATCGCTGCAGTCCCCGCCGCAGTACTCTCAGGTATAATCTGCGCGGTTGCCACCTTCGGGTCATCTATTCGTCTGCCTATCTCCGATAATAACTTTATATACACCTCTCGAACGCCATCCACAGTATCCACGACCTCATTGGCTATTTTAATGGCGAGCAAATTGTATATCTTACCTGTATGGTTCACGGGGTTCTTTCCCGCTGCTCCTTCCATGCTTATCGGTCTATTCGGTGTGATGAGTCCGTTACAGCGGTTGCCCCGACCCGCAGCACCATCGTCACCCATCTCCGCCGATGTGCCGGTTACCGTGATATAGACAGAATGAGGAGTATCAGCCCGATTTACAGATGTTGTGACTGCTCTTTCGGTATATCCCGTGGCGATTCCGGTAACAAACTCTTTTAGACCCTCTTTTATCGCCTCGTAATGGTCGTAGTCCTCCACATACTTAGATACAAACGCATCGCCCACTGTCAGGTTTATTCTGTCGCCCTGTCTGAGCACCATCACCTTCATATCCTCACCTATCGCATTCTCTCTGTAACGATAATCTGACATCACCATCCCTTCTGTATTGAGAGCAATGGATTCTGCCTCTGATAGTGGCGCGTGAGCAACGCCGAAGGAAGTATCGTTTGCCACGGGTATCTCCCTGTCCTTCTCTTTGAATACTGTTAACAGGTCTGAAGAGCCTTTGCCCAATTTGCAATCCACCACAACATGCCTGTCAACATCAAGATTACGCACGTTCTGCTTCAGATATTCACGTGCCGCCTGCACCGCAATCACATCCACCGGAATCTCTTCGCCATCAAATTCGCGCGTCGCTCTGCCACCCAGGAGGATGTATATCGGGGATATGACCTCGCCACCGCCGTATTCCGGATTTGACCTGCCAGCCACGAGCTGCACTTTATCTGTATTGTGATGCAGTATCGTCCCGCATCGCTTCTTATACTCCCTGCATAGCGCCACACTTACCGCATCGGCAATGCCATCGCACAAACTGTCCGGATGCCCCAGCCCTTTCCGCTCCACCATCTCGACCGCCTGCTCCTCTACTGGCGTCCTATTCATGAATTCAACTCTAATATTTCGCTTATGTTCATTATTGCTCATATACCTATATTTCCACTTTATTTCTATTTATAAACTGCGAAATATAAGAATGAGTAGGGCGAATAGTGGCGGTGATGGTGATGGATAGGGATATAGAGGTAGGGATAGAGAACGAGCATGAGAATCGGCTATTGAGGCGTAAAGAGGTCTTCTTCCGGTTGAAGTTCGATGGTGGCTCACCAAGCAGGGTGGAGGCACGGAAGGCGCTGGTGAATGCACTCCGGTGCAGACCGAACCTGCTTGTAATTGACTGGATGCGTGCAGAATTTGGCAAGCGTGAGGCGGTGGGCTATGCGAAGATATACGAGGATGAGGATAGAATGAGGGAGATAGAGAGGGAGCATATAATAGAGAGGAACTTTGGAGGTGTGAATGAGAATGATACATAGTTACTATGAGGTATTGAAAGAGGGAGATAGGCTGAGATTGAAGCGTAAGCGGAGAACGTGCCCGAGATGTGGCGCCGGGGTCTTCCTGGCAGAGCATGAAGACCGCTACTCGTGCGGTAAATGTGGCTATACCGAGTTCAAGAAGAAGAGGTAGTGGTGGTGGATAGATAGCGTGTGAAGCTGACATGAAACGTGCCATTATCATCTTGGCGGGAATAATTTTGGCGGTGATATTACTGGGTGGGGCAGTGTATTTGCTGTTCCCCGCGGGTAAGCCGGAAATACCGGAGATTAAGAGTATAACGAACAGTTGGGGCAATATAACCGCGACTAATAGCGAAATAAAAACGAATATAGTGGTGGATAATCCAAATGCAATTCCTATACCGCTAAAGGGTGTGGAATACGAGATTTTTATGAACGATGTGAAGCTGGGTTCCGGGCATAGCGTTGGCGAAGCTTCTCTGCCACCGCATGGCGAGCATACAATAACACTCTCTACTGAGCTGGAGAACGATAAAATACCGCAGTGGTGGGTAACGCATATAAGAAGAGGAGAGAACACAGATATTAAGATAAAGGGTAATATTATATTTGATTTGAAGCTTGCGGAATATAAATACCCGATAGAGCGGACGCTAAGCGTGGTGAGAACGAATATTCTCGGTGATAAGAAGAGTTATCAGGTGGATGATACGAGTTTGGAGCCGCAGGTGAGGTCAATAGAGAACTCATGGGGCAGAGTCACCGCTGATCACACTGAAATCCGAACGAAGATGGTGATGTATAATCCCCAGCCCGTGCCGATATACATCGAGCGAATAAAGCATGAGATATATATGAACGGCATAAGAATGGGTTCAGGGCTATCAGAAGAGACTATACTGCTGAAACCACGAAGCGATACCGAAATCAGCCTGGATACGAGGCTTGATAATGATAAGCTGGATGATTGGTGGGTATCGCATCTCAGAAACGGGGAGCGAACTTCGGTGGAAATAAAGTCTGAACTCGTGTATAAGGCTGCTGGAAAGGAGTTCACGATAGAATTGCCGGCGCAGAAAGAGACCATGGAGACGGATATACTCGGAGGTGGATGAAGTGAGAGAAAGGAATGAATTATTCAGCCAGAAAAGCCAGTAACGGTTGAAATCGAAAAAGAGGCTATCATAAAATTTGTCGCTCATCCCCACATTTCGTCGGACTGCAAAAATAGAACGACAGAATACAGAGGAGAGCATCGGTTACGATGTAACTAACCGTAATATCGCTTCGTTGCAATGCCCGATTTTAACTCCGATGACTTACGGACATGAGCGTACACAAAATTATAGTGGCTACTATTTTCTTCATGTTTTCCGGCACCACTCCTCAAGAACCAGAACAGGAACAATATTAAAAAACTCAACTCAAGCTCACACGTCCAGCTAACACTTCCTTCTCCTTGTTAAAATCGTAAGGATCGGACCAACCACAGCGACAGCAATTGTGACAGGAAGGACTATCAGAGCTACAAGTACGCAATCACCTGTTTTGCTCAGATTCAGCAAATCACAATAACCCCACAGACCGAACCAAAACGTAAAGAACATTATAAGGGGAAATATTAGGAGAAAAAGGAACAGTTCGGCTTTGGA
>Ga0190315_1000713_pt1 | contig 15232 bp, 14 predicted proteins | sample 48701101_MG_FD_161673 | JGI IMG/M metagenome (GOLD analysis project Ga0190315, IMG submission 161673) | Hydrothermal vent sediment bacterial communities from Southern Trench, Guaymas Basin, Mexico - 4870-11-0-1_MG | ecosystem: Environmental > Aquatic > Marine > Hydrothermal vents > Sediment ...
TGAGAGCTTCCCTTTATTCTGCCATCGCGTGAAAAATCTCTGTGGTAAAATCTTCCCGAGGCGAGTACGAGAAAAGGAGGGAAAAACAGGTGGAAAAAAAGGAGATAGGAAGAGATAAAAACGTTGTACTGTACGAGTTCGTGTTCGATGAGAAGGAGGTATCTTCATTCGAAGATGTCGTTACAGCGCGTCTCAACAGATCCATGACCGTGCCAGGTTTCAGAAAAGGAAGGGTTCCGAAGGCTATTTTCAAGATGCGACTCGGTGAAGAATTCAACAGTTACGTCCTGGACGAAGCAGCAGATAAGATTCTGGAGAAGATGGAAAAGGAGAAACTCTTCATCTCTCCCATAATGAAGGATTATGAGTTCAAGGATGGCAATCTGATCGTAAAGATAGAGGTTCACGAAAAACCAAAAGTAAGCTTTGAGGACTTTTCGAAGATAGAAGTTGAAAAGGTGAAGGAAGACAGCGTGATAGAGAAATATGTTGAAAAGAGATTGGAAGAACTCAGAGAAAAACACGCTCTCGTTGAGCCGAAAGATGGAGAGGCCGAGCATGGAGATCTGGTCAGGGTGAAGATGAGAGTCAGCCTAAGGGATAAAGTATTGGATGAGAAGGAGTATGAGTACATTTTGAAAGAAGACGATGACAGGCCCTTTGTCAAAGAAATAGTAGGAAAGAAAAAAGGAGATGTCGTGAAATTCAGCAGAGATTTCAAGGATAAAAAATACGAATACGAAGTGGAGATCCTCCAGGTCTATAGCAGAACCCTTATGGACGTATCCGATGAACTTGCAAGAACCGTGAGCAACGAATTCGAAACACTAGAACAGCTTAAAGAACACCTGACGAAAGAAGGGAAGGAGATTTACGATGTTGAAATGATGGAGAATCTGAGAGAGCAGGTTCTTGAAAAACTACCGGAGGTAACGAATCTCGATATATCTGACAAAACTCTCAATTATTTTGTCGAAAGAGCTATATTGAGGATGAAAGAGAAAGGAGAGTACGAAAAAGCTATTAAGGAGCATGAAGGTGATGAGGAAAAGTTGAAAGAGGATCTGCGGGAGATCTTCTTAAGGGATTTCAAAAGGTCACTAGCTATCGAAAAGATCTCCGAGGATGAGAACATAAAGGTGACTGAAGAAGAGATGGAAAAAGAGGCAGAACTTCTGGCACCTTTCTGGGGAATTTCGAAAGAGAGGGCAAAAGCCATCGTCAAAAGTAAGGAAGATATAAGAGAAGATCTCGAATGGGCCATTTTGAAGAGGAAAGTGGCGGATTTTCTCCTTAAAAAGGTGAAAATAATAGAGATCGAGCCAAAGTCTTCCGAAGAAGAGGGTGATAAAGAATGAAAGGCCAGTACGTTCCTATAGTTATAGAAACGACAGGAAGGTATGAGAGAGCGTATGACATATATTCAAGACTTCTGAAAGACAGGATCATCTTCCTTGGAGGCCCCATTGATGATCATACAGCTAACTTGGTCGTCGCTCAACTCCTATTCTTGGAGGCTCAGGATCCCGATAAGGACATTCACCTTTACATAAATTCACCGGGAGGTTCTGTAACAGCTGGCCTTGCGATATACGATACGATGCAGTACATAAAATGTGATGTGGTGACCATATGCGTTGGACAGGCTGCATCCATAGCGGCAGTGCTCCTTTCAGCTGGGACGAAAGGAAAAAGATACGCACTGCCTCATTCAAGACTCATGATACATCAGCCCCTTGGAGGAGCTGAAGGGCCTGCCAAAGACGTCGAGATAATAACGAAAGAGCTTTTGAGGATAAAGGACTTGATAAACAGAATTCTGAGCAAACACACTGGCCAGCCAATAGAGAAGATAGAGAAGGATACTGACAGGGATTTCTTCATGAACGCTTATGAAGCGTTGGAATACGGACTAATCGATAAGGTAATAGAATCTGAGAAAAAATGAATCTTCGGTGATAACTTTCTGTGTGACATGGTCAGAGGTGATACCCGTGAAACTTACTCCCATGATGCAGCAGTACATGAATCTGAAGGAAAGGTATAAGGACGCGATCCTTCTCTTTAGATTGGGGGATTTTTACGAAACGTTTTTCGATGACGCCAAGATCGTTTCCAGAGTGTTAAATATAGTTTTGACAAAAAGGCAGGACGCACCAATGGCAGGAATACCGTATCATGCTTTGGACAATTACTTGAAAAAACTCGTGGATGCGGGATACAAAGTTGCCATATGCGATCAGGTTGAAGATCCCTCGAAAGCCAGGGGTCTTGTGAAAAGAGAGGTTACAAGGATCGTAACGCCAGGAGCCCTCGTGGAGGACGAATTCCTATCACCGGAGACCAATAACTTCATGGCGTGTATCTACCGTGGTGACAGCGGTATAAGTACCGTTTTGGCGGATGTTTCAACGGGTGATGTTTTGGTGAAAGATCACGAAAACCTGAGCGAGGCTATGGATTTCTTGAAGACCATGAACGTCTCGCAGATCCTATGCCACGAAGAGATACATCCTGATATATCTGAAGAATTCCCCGAAACTTTTATCGAAAAACTGGAGGATTGGTATTTCTCTAAAGAAAATGTGGATAAGGAGATAAAAGAAACGTACGGTATAGAAGACATTCATCATCTGGAACTCTCCGAAGAAGGAAAGGTGGCTTTCACCTCCCTCCTCAGATACGTGAAATACACTATGATGTCATCGGAAGTGAGTTTAAAAAAGCCGAAAGTTCTGAGAGAAAAGGATGTGATGTTTCTAGATTCCGTTACCGTGGAGAACTTGTCACTGGTGCCAGGTGAGAGAGGAAAGAATCTGTTCGATATTCTGAATAAGACAAGAACTGCTTTAGGAGCTCGACTTCTTCGAAAATGGATATTGAGTCCATTGAGGGACAAGGAGAAAATAGAAAAACGTCTGGATACTGTGGAGATTTTCAAGGAAGATAATTTACTCTTGAATGAGATTAGGGAATACTTAAGAATAGTCTGCGATGTCGAAAGGATATTGACAAGGGTCAAGTACAGAAAAGTCTCTCCAAGAGATCTTGCAAATCTCAGAGAAACTTTGAGAATCCTGCCAAGCATAATAGATTCTTTGAAGACGAATGAAGAAGCCTGGGACAAGTTCAAGAGTATGCCGTTATTGAACGACCTGAAGGAATTTCTTGATAGATCCCTTGAAGAGGATCCAACCGGGCAACCTGGTGATGGAAAAGTTATAAAGAGAGGTTTTTCAAAAGAGCTGGACGAGTACAGAGACATGCTCGATAGAGTTGAAGAAAAGCTTCAAGAGTTTCAAGAGAAAGAGAGAAGAAGAACTGGCATATCGAGTTTGAAAGTAGGATACAATCAGGTTTTCGGTTATTACATAGAAGTTTCCAAAGCCAACATCGAGAAAGTTCCAGAAGATTATCAAAGGAAACAAACCCTGGTCAATGCGGAGAGATACGTCACACCGGAGCTTAAAGAATTCGAACTCAGGATAACTTCCGCAAAAGAAAAGGTGGAGGAGATAGAGAAAGCACTCTTTGAGGAGATATGTGAAAAGGTGAGGGAAAAGTTCGATGAGATATATGAATTGGCTTCCAAATTGGCAGAACTCGATGTTTTCACCACATTAGCATATGATGCGCTCCTTTACAATTACACAAGACCCAGCTTCAACACGGATGGCAGGATAGTTCTTCTGAAATCCAGACATCCCGTTGTAGAAAGATTTGTGAAGAACTTCGTCCCCAACGATATAGTTATGGATGATGATAACAGGTTCGTGGTTCTTACAGGTCCAAACATGAGTGGTAAATCGACTTTCATAAGGCAGATAGGCATGATCGCAGTCATGGCCCAAATGGGGTCTTTCGTTCCAGCGGAAAAAGCTTCTCTTCCCATATTCGACAGAATTTTCACAAGAATGGGAGCACGGGACGATCTTCCGGGAGGTAGGAGCACTTTTCTGGTTGAAATGAGCGAGATGGCACTGATCCTCTTCAAAGCAACTAAGGATAGTCTGGTGCTTCTCGACGAGGTGGGAAGAGGGACCAGCACTTTCGATGGTATAAGTATTGCATGGGCAGTCTCCGAATACATCCTTGAGAAAATAAAATGCAAAACGGTATTCGCGACTCACTTCACGGAACTCACCGAACTTGCCAACATCTACGATTCGGTTCTCAACAAAACAATAGATGTTAAGGAGATAAAAGGGAAGGTGATCTTCCTACACAAGGTGATAGATGGTGTGGCGGATAGAAGCTATGGTATAGAGGTTGCCCAAATTGCGGGACTTCCTGAAGCCGTTGTAGAGAGGGCAAAGGAAGTACTTGATGTTATAGCAGGAAAGAGCAATATAGAGGATCGTCTTAGAGTTGTTAAAAAAGATAGGATGAGAAGGGTCAAGAAAATCAGTGAGAATCAGATATTCCTTTTTGGTCCATCAAAAGATTCCTGATCCATTCGGGATTCTCCGATTTAAAAATCCCGTATCCCATGACTAAGATAGTCGCACCGTTTTTAACGAGTATCTCAGCGTTCTGTTCATTAACGCCGCCATCCACCATTATCTCAAGATCGACTCCCATGTCCTTTGACATGCTGTGAACTTTTCTAATTTTCTCTATACTCCTTGCGATGAAACGTTGCCCCGAGAAACCCGGATTCACACTCATGATAAGCACTCCATCTATATCTGTTACCACTTCTGATAACATCTCAGGGGGAGTGTGAGGGTTAAGAGCCACAAAGGCTTTGACTCCCTTATCCTTTATTCTATGTATCAACCTGTGGAGATGAAAGGTGGTTTCAAAGTGTACAGATATTATATCTGCTCCCTCCTCAATGAAGATGTCGACGAAGTCCTCAGGATTGGTTATCATAAGGTGCACGTCTATGGGAATATCGGTTATTCTCCTCACAGCGCTCAGTATGGGCACTCCAAAAGTAATGTTGGGAACGAAATGACCATCCATAACATCTATATGGATGAAATCCACCATGTGCTCCACTTTCTTTATCTCTCTCTCGAGATTCCCAAGATCGCATGCCAGAATCGATGCGCTTATTTTGACCATCCTTTCTTTCCTCCCTTTTTCACTTCCTCCAATTCTTTGAACATGAGGATATAGCTCTCGTATCTACTTTTCGGTATCTCACCGTTTTTCACAGCTTCTCTCACCGCACATCCAGGCTCGTTGATGTGATTACAATCTGAAAAAGCGCACATACCTTTATAACTCTGAAATTCCACGAAGAACTCCTTCAGATCTTCAGGATCTATATCTGATATATCCAGATTGGCAAATCCTGGAGTATCTGCTACGTATCCTCCAAAATCGAATTTCAGAAGCTGTGTGGTCGTGGTCGTGTGCCTCCCTCTGCCAAGTTTTTCAGATACCTCGCCCACTTTAAGTTTCAACCCGGGATTTATAGCGTTCAGTAAACTGCTTTTCCCAACACCAGAAATTCCTGCCATTGTGGATATCCTTCCCTTGAATGCCTCTTTCAAATCTTCAAGCCCCTCACCCGTTACAACGCTGGTACGCAGTGTCCTGTAATGCTTAGAGTACATCCTCTCCAACTCTGAAAGCTTTCGCCATTCTTCCTTCCCGTAAAGATCTATTTTGTTGAATACGATGATCACCGGTAATTCGTTTTTTTCAGTGAGAACCAAGAACCGATCGAGGATGAAAGGAGACACATCTGGTTTTTTCAAAGAGGTCACCAGAACAACTTGGTCGACATTCGCTATTCTAGGTTTTGGGAGGAGATTCCTTCTGTGGAGGACGTTCTCTATGACTCCCGAACCGGTTCCATCTTGTGTGTATTCAACTCTATCTCCCACAAATATCTTCAGACCTTGCAGTCTGAACTTCCCCCTCAACTTGCATAGAATTCTCTCTTGAGTCTCCTCATCTTCCACCATGACGAAATTCGAGTGAAAACTCACAACTATGCCAAATTTTCGCAATACATCACCTCCCGAGTATGAAGATCACCCAAGAAGATATCACACCGGGCTTTGGATACTGGTCTTTCACTCTCCTTCCTTGCCCTACCTTCAAAACATCGATTTTTAAATCAGTTCTCTCAAGATTCATCCCCCTGAAATCACTTAATCTCTCGAAAATTTTCGGCTCTCCCTTATCCACCAGCAACGTTACGGTACCTGAGAATGAACTTCCAGGTTCTGGGAACATTCCCATGACCCTTCCATCGGATCCCTTGAAAGGGAAAAAAACCTTTTGGATATCGTACCCGTACTCTTTCAGAATCCTTTCTGCCATGCTCAGTTGAACACCCACCAGATTCGGCACACTCATCTTCTTTTGTTCCTCACAGTACAGCTTCACTACCCTATTTTCCTTGACTCTCTCTCCCGCTTTTGGTTGTGTCCTTAAGACCCTTCCCGAACCGATAATTTCACAAGATAAATGAGAATGCTTCAGAAGCGCCCTGGCTTTTTCAGGTGTTAATCCCACAACGTTCGGAACGGTAGTTGTTCCAACCATTTCTATGCTGAGACGCATCAATATCAAAAAAAACACACCTCCAAGAACTAGGCCTGCTAGTACGAGAAGAAAACCTCTCATGCTCTCAATCCCAGCTTTCGCATCCTGAGCTGACCACACGCGGCCTCTATATCGGTCCCCTTTTCTGTTCTTATCTCAGCTTCTATGCCCTTTTTGTTGAGTATCCTTTTGAACATTAGAAGTCTTTCTTTAGAAGGTCTCCTGAAAGATCGATTCGCGGGATTTATCGGTATCAAATTCACAAAAACCTTCAAATTTTTCAATATATCAACCAATTTCTCAGCGTCTGAGGGATGATCGTTCATACCCCTTATCATGACGTACTCCACTGTCACACGCCTTCCTGTTTTCATCTGATAAGCTTTGACAGCGTTCAATATCTCTTCTATGGAATACTTTCTGTTCAAAGGTACGAGCTGATCTCGCTTGAAATTGCTCGGTGCGTGAAGTGAAAGTGCTAGAACCACGTCCAAACCTTCATCGGCGAATTCCAAGATCTTCTCGGGTATTCCAACAGTCGACACAGTTATTCTCCTTATACCGATGTTCTTCATCTTGGGATGATTCAGCATTCTGATACTTTTCACAACTTCATCATAGTTCAAAAAAGGTTCTCCCATTCCCATGTACACTACATTCCCAACTCTTACACCCGTTTCCCTTTCCATGGCGAGAACTTGAGACACGATCTCACCAGCTGATAAATTTCTTTCAAAACCACTCATTCCAGTGGCGCAAAAAACGCATCTTACAGGGCACCCAACTTGTGTGGATATACAGGCGGTCACTCTACCTGGATGGAAGAGAAGGACCGATTCTACGGTATTTCCATCTTTCAATCTCCAGAGAAATTTCGTTGTCCCATCTATCTTAGAAACCCTCTTCTCCACAAGTTCAGGAAAATCTATAATGTAGTTCTCAGACAGAATCTTCCTCTGTTCCTTCGAGAGATTGGTCATTTTTTCAAATTCTGTTACTTTCTTATCGTAGATCCAATCGAGAATCTGATCGGCTCTGTACCTTTCCCAACCAAGAACTTCTGTAACCTCTTTTTTCAACTCTTCATAGCTCATATCCATTATGTTCTTCAAACAAAACACCTCCCAGAAGATTATATCAGATGCTAAAATACCAAAGATCGAGGTGATGGAGGCCATGAAGATCTTCGAAAAGTTGTTAGAACTGGGTGCAGATGTTAAGGTGAAAGAACCCCTTGCAAACCACACGAGTATGAAGCTAGGGGGTCCCGTAGACTACCTCGTTTTTCCAAATGATCAGGAATCTTTTGTGGAAAGTTTAAGGTTTCTGAATGAATATGGTATACCATGGAAAATCATGGGATTTGGAACCAATCTGATAGTGGAGGATAGAGAGCATCCTGGAGCGGTTTTGAAGACAGAAAGACTGACTTCCATCCGTTTTGAAGGTTCAGAAGTCATTGCAGAGTGCGGAATCAGTCTGAAAAGGCTTTGCAGGCTGTGTGCTCTTGAGGGGCTGTCAGGACTCGAGTTCGCATATGGAATCCCTGGAAGTTTAGGAGGAGCTATCTACATGAACGCGGGAGCCTACGGTGGTGAGATAGGCGAGGTTGTGAAAGAGGTGCTCGTATTCGATGGAAAGGAGAGTCGCTGGATCTCAAGAGACGAACTCTCCTTTGGGTACAGAGAGAGCCTTCTGAAGAAAGAAAAGCTGATAGCTTTAAAGGCTGTTTTGAGGTTGAAAAGAGATGATCCTCAAAATGTACAGAGCAGGATGATTGACTTCTTGAGGAGGAGAATAGAAAAACAACCTTTGGATCTTCCAAGTGCAGGCAGTGTATTCAAAAGACCTCGAGAAGGTTTCTATGTTGGAAAGGCTATAGAATCTCTGGGACTGAAGGGTTACAGGATCGGTGGGGCTGAGATATCTAGAAAACATGCAGGCTTCATAGTTAACATAGGTGGTGCGAAGTTTGAGGATATATTGAAACTCATAGATCTTGTGAGACGAGAGGTGAAGAGAAATTACGATGTGGTTCTGGAAACGGAGGTGGAAATTTGGAGAAGTTCAAAACGCTGAAAGGAACCTGTTCTGCGAGATTGAATATCAGAAGATCACAGTTCATATCTTACGTTTCCCCTGTGAGTAATCTGGAGGAAGTGAGAATCTTTTTGAAAGAGAGGGTTAAAAAGGATGCCACTCATAACTGCTACGCTTACAGAATCTTGGAAAAAGGCAATATTTTGGAATTCTCAACAGATGCCGGGGAACCCAGAGGAAGCGCGGGTCTTCCCATATTGAACGTTCTCAGAAAAAGGGATCTGGTCAACGTGGTGGCTCTGGTCATACGATATTTCGGAGGGAAAAAACTCGGTGTGAGGGGTCTAATAGATGCTTACTCGAAGGTTGTGGAGATGTCTCTTAAAGGATGTCAGGAAATCCTCATGGTTAAAATGAAAAAGTACTCTGTTTTCCTGAAGTACGAAGATATGGAGAAGAAAATGGAGAAAATCTCGAAATGTAGAATTTTGGATATTGAATACAAAGAGAACGGCGTCGAGATAACATTCCTTGCAGAGATGCAGGAGAATTTTCCTGGAGATTTTGAGGAAGTATACGTCCCTCAGGTTGAATGATACGTACTGAGAAAGCTCCTAACACTATCCTCAAGTAATTCGAGATTTTTTCCAGCTTTTTCTCTCGTTTTCTCAGAAACGTGTAAATAGAATTTCAGCTTCGGTTCTGTTCCAGATGGCCTCACGTATATGGTACCCTCGTCGAAGATCAACTTCAATGTTTTGTTGGGCCTCACATGACCGATTCCCTTCGAAAAATCCGTGAAATCTCTAACTACGAGTTTCCCAAAGGTTGAAGGGGTATGCTCCTTCAAATATCCGTATATTTCTTGTGCTTTCTCAACACTCGAAAGTTCAACTCCCAGGAGTTTCTCCATGTAAAAGCCGTACCTTCTGTAAAGTTCATTGAGTAGCGATAACGGATTTTCTTCTTCCGAGAGAAGTCCAGCTATGAGACACGAAGCTATCACCCCGTCCTTATCTTTAACGAAGTTCCCAGCTAAAAATCCATAGCTCTCCTCGAAAGCGAGAAGAAATCCATTATTTCCCTTTTTCTCTTCTCTGACGATAACATCCCCTATGAATTTGAAGCCCGTTGGCGTTTCAAAAAGATGAATACCTCTTTCATCACACATTGGACGAACCATATCGGTCGTGACAATCGTCTTGACGATATAAGGTTTTTTCTGCTTTTTCAGCCAATCTTCCATCTTACACGACATGTAATGGAGAAGAAGGACACCTATCTGATTTCCAGTGAGTTTCACGAATTCCTCACCTTCTTTCACGATCAAACCGACTCTATCGCAATCTGGATCCGTTGCTATTCCAAAGGAAATCCCATCACGATTCATGTACTTTTTAACGAGTTCGAGGGCGTCATCTTCTTCAGGATTCGGCACCCGAACCGTCGAGAAGCTACCATCCCAACTTGCCTGTTCTTTCACAAGGGTAACATCCACACCTGCTCGTTTCAGGGCTTCCGATACCATCTTCAAACCAGTACCATGAAGAGGGGAGTAGACTATTCCTAAGGGTTTTGAAATGAGTGGCTCTACCAGTTTTTCTACCCTTTCTAGATAACTCTCGATGATATCATCGGGCACAGTGTTGAGCTCGTATTCATGGAATTCCTCAACGGGTCCCAATTTTTCCATGTGGCTTCTTATTTTATCCGCAGTCTCTGGCAGTATCTGAACTCCTTCTTCATTGTAGACTTTGTATCCATTGTATTCAGGTGGATTGTGACTCGCCGTCATCACGATTCCAGCATCCGCTTCCATATACCTGACGGCGAAGGAAAGAAGAGGAGTTGGGACGGGCTCTTTAAACAGGAACACGTCCATACCGTTTTCTTTGAATTTGAACGATGCTAGCCTTGCAAAATCTCTCGATTTTCTCCTCGTATCGTAGGCAACAACTACACTTCTCTTTCCCTCATCTTTCATCCAATCGGATACGGCTTGTGTTACTTTCAAAACAAGTTTCTCATCGAATTCACCTGGTCTCATCTTTCCCCTAACTCCACCTGTTCCGAAAAGGATCAAATCTTTTCCCTCCTCATTCTTGGTTCGAATGATATTTTAACATTTCTGATGAACAGGGGTCGAGGGGCGAACACCGATGAAGGATGAACACCGCCAGTCCCTTGTATCATCGCTCTATCTCCCGATAATCCAATGTGGTAGAATTTCTTCAGACCCACGATCTGGGAGGTGACGGCCTCTTGACAGCGTACATCATAAGAAGACTCCTTTTGCTCCCCCTGATCCTTTTCGGGGTCAGTCTGATCATATTCTCCATGATGCAGGTTCTGGGACCGGATAAGCTCCTCGCCGCGTACGTCAACCCCAACATATTAGATAAAGCGACGGAAGAGGCTTTGGAAGCTTTGAAGGAAAAATACGGATTGAATGATCCCATGATAGTGAGGTACACGAAGTGGCTCAGAAACGTTCTTAAAGGAGATTTTGGTTGGTCTCTCGTCGGTAAAGAACCGGTGAAAGATGCCATACTGGAAAGGTTGCCATACACCGTGGAACTCGCCCTTTATGCTATATTTCCCGTTGTAGTCGTTGGAATATGGCTTGGAGTTATCGCTGCAGTCAACAGAGACAGATTTCTGGATCATTTCATAAGGATATTCGCCGTCGTTGGTTGGTCTTTCCCCGATTTCGTTTTTGGCCTTTTGGTTCTCATGATCTTCTACAGTATGTTGAACTGGCTTCCACCAGGAAATCTGAGTAATTGGGCTGAAGAGGTCGTAAGATCTCCAGAATTCCATAGATACACACATCTTCTGACGATAGATGCCCTTTTGAACGGTAGATTAGATGTTTTCTGGGATGCTTTAAGACATTTGATAGGACCCATAATGACCCTATCCTGGCTGTGGTGGGCATATCTTTTGAGAATAACCAGGTCGAGCATGTTGGAGGTTTTGAACAAAGAGTTCGTCAGAACCGCGAGAGCAAAAGGGCTTCCCGAGAGGGTGGTCATAAACAAGCATGCAAGGAGAAATGCTCTCATCCCAGTTACGACAGTTGGAGGCGCGATGGTCATAAATCTCTTCGCTGGTACTGTCATAGTGGAGATGGTTTTCAACAGGACCGGTATGGGAAGTTTTACAGCATCAGCTGCTCTTCAGTTAGATTACGCATCCATAATGGCGAGTGCCCTTTTCTACTCCACAATACTCGTTCTAGGTAATTTGATCATAGATGTTTTGTATGCGACCATAGATCCCAGAATAAGATTGGGTTGAGAGGTGGGAGTGTGAGGCAGGAAACGAAAAGAATTTTTAGAAGGCTTTTTAAAAATCCCTCGGCGATTTTGGGTTTTTCGCTACTGATATTCTTCATCCTGGTTGCGATCTTTGCGCCTCTTTTGGCACCACCCGTGAATTCGTTCAACCCGAATATGAAGCTACCCGATCCTTACATCATGCCAGTTGTGAGCTGGAAACAAGATCCTATTCCTCCAACAACCAAGAAAGATGTCGATCCACAGAAGCTGGGGAGAGAGCCTATAAGGTGCATAGATTATCATCCATTCGGAGTAATCGGCGGAAGGGACATATTCTATGGTGTGGTCTGGGGTACGAGAACCGCTTTCAAGGTGGGAATAATTGTTACGGTCGTATCGACTTTGATAGGAATAACGATAGGTTCGATATCGGGTTACTTCGGAGGATGGGTAGATGAAATCCTCATGAGGATAACCGATGTTTTCCTCTCGATACCCTTCCTGGTAGCAGCTATTGTGTTAACGACAATCCTTGGGGTTGGATTGGATAAAGTTATGATAGCATTGATTGTCTTCGGATGGATGGGATCTGCAAGACTCATCAGAGGGAACATCCTTCAGGTCAAGGAAGAGCAATTCGTTCTCGCGGCGAAAGCTCTGGGAGTTCGTGATGTTTTCATAATAACAAAACACATACTTCCCAACACGATATTCCCCGTTGTGATTCAGGCATCCATGAGGATGGGATCACTGGTCATAACGGCTGCTGCTCTCAGTTTTCTCGGTTTGGGGGCTCCACAGGGTTATGCAGATTGGGGTGCTCTTCTGAGTTACGCTCGCGATTGGATGCTCGAGATAGGGAAACATTGGTACGCCATCGTTTATCCAGGAACCGCCATGGTACTGTTCGTTTTGGCGTGGAATCTGGTGGGGGATGCTCTGAGAGATGCATTCGACCCAAGATTGAAAGGTTGAAGTAAGAGGAGGGAAAACGATGCCCGAACCATTACTCATCGTCAGGAATCTGAAGACCTATTTCTATACAGAAGATGGTGTGGTGAAGGCCGTTGATGGTGTAGATTTTGAGGTTTACGAAGGAGAGACACTCGGTATAGTTGGAGAATCTGGATGTGGAAAGAGCGTGACTTCCCTTTCGATAATGAGACTTCTGGATGAAAAGGGAAGGATCGTTGATGGTGAGGTGATCTTCAGAGGCAAAAATTTGCTGGAACTGCCGGAAGACGAGATGAGAAGGATCAGAGGAAACGAAATCGCCATGATATTCCAGGAACCGATGGTAGCTCTGAATCCAGTCTACACGATAGGGGATCAGATAATCGAGGCCATCACTCTTCATCAAAATGTCGACGAACACGAAGCCAGGAAGATGGCAATAGACCTCCTTAGAAAAGTCGGTATACCTGAACCGGAGAAGAGAATCGATGAATATCCTCACCAACTCTCAGGTGGTATGAGGCAGAGAGCCATGATCGCCATGGCTCTATCCTGCAGGCCAAGTCTTCTGATAGCCGATGAACCCACGACGGCTCTTGATGTTACCATCCAGGCTCAGATCCTTGAACTGATGAAAGAACTTCAGAAAGAATACGGTATGGCGATAATTCTGATAACGCACGATATGGGAGTGATCGCGGAGACAGCCGATAGAGTCGTGGTTATGTATGCTGGGAAAGTCGTAGAATACGCGGATGTCAAAACCCTTTTTAACGATCCCAAACATCCGTACACCTACGGACTGTTAACCTCCATCCCAAGACTCGATATAGAGCAAGAAAAGCTCAAGAGCATACCAGGTGTCGTCCCAGATCCATTGAATTTCCCTAGTGGTTGTAGATTTCATCCAAGATGTGAGTTCTTTGAAAAAGGAAAGTGCGATGTGAATGAGCCAGAGCTTGTTGAAGTTGAAGAAGGTCATAAGGTCAGGTGTTACTTCTGGAAGAAGGTGGATGAGACTAAAAAGATGGAAGCGGAGAAAGTTTAAGGGAGAGGAGGAGAATCGTGGGAAAAAAGATCCTTCTAAGAGTTGAAAATCTTGTTAAACATTTTCCCATAAGAGCAGGTGTTTTCAAGAGGATCGTTGGATGGGTCAAGGCGGTGGATGGCGTATCGTTCGATGTCTACGAAGGGGAAACCTTAGGATTGGTTGGAGAATCTGGGTGTGGAAAAACGACCGTTGGTATGACGATCTTAAGGCTCTATGAACCCACTTCTGGTAGGATCATCGTCGAGGATGAGGATACTACGTACTATTTTATGTCGAGGTTCAAAGCATCTTCTTACATAAAGAAAACGTACATCAATAGATTCAGGAAACTTCTTAAGGACTATGGTAGTGTGGATTCGCTACTTAGAGATCTTGAAGGTGTCGATGAAAAATACGCAAGGATATTTTTCGAAGATGCCAAAGGTTCAGGTAGCAGGTTTATAAAGTACCTTCTTTCCGATATCCAAGAAAAGAGAAAAAATTTCAGAAAGAACATGCAAATAGTTTTCCAGGATCCCTATAGTTCATTGAATCCGAGAATGAGAGTAAAAAGTATTGTGGGAGAAGGGATAAAGGCTCATAAGCTTGCAGATGGAAAAAAAGCGGAAGAGATGGTAAGAGAGATCCTGAAAGATGTGGGGATAATACCCGATCACATGTACAGATTTCCTCATGAGTTCAGTGGAGGTCAAAGACAAAGAATAGGGATAGCAAGGGCCATGGCTCTCTCACCAAAACTCATGATAGCCGATGAAGCAGTTGCCGCCCTCGATGTTTCCATAAGGAGTCAGATAATAAATCTCATGGAAGATCTTCAAAATGAGCACAAGCTAACTTACATTTTCATATCACATGATCTTGCCGTTGTGAAGCATATAAGCGATCGAATAGCAGTAATGTACCTTGGAAAAATCGTGGAACTGGTGGACAAGAAGACCCTCTTTGAAAATCCTCTTCATCCTTACACGAAAGCCCTCATGTCGGCAATACCTATACCTGATCCGAACAAGAGGAGAAAGAGGATAATACTTAAAGGGGACGTGCCAAGTCCCATAAATCCACCAAGTGGCTGCAGATTCCATACAAGGTGTCCCATAGCTGAGAAGATATGTTCTGAGAAAGAGCCAGAACTCAGAGAGGTAGAACCTGGACATTTCGTGGCATGTCATTTTCCAGGTGGGCTGTGAGGTGTTTGAGGTTTGAAATTTAAGAACTTTCTTCTGGTACTATTGATGATAGCTAGCGGTATAGTAATCGTTCTTTTCAAATCCAAAGTGGAAACTTTGAGGATATACGTTGATGAACATCTTAAGGAGACGGTGATAAAAATTCTGAATGACAAGAGGGTAAGGTATGACCTGGTGGATGATGAAGGAAAAGACGTGGTGATATTCGAAAC
>Ga0190315_1000716_pt1 | contig 15212 bp, 13 predicted proteins | sample 48701101_MG_FD_161673 | JGI IMG/M metagenome (GOLD analysis project Ga0190315, IMG submission 161673) | Hydrothermal vent sediment bacterial communities from Southern Trench, Guaymas Basin, Mexico - 4870-11-0-1_MG | ecosystem: Environmental > Aquatic > Marine > Hydrothermal vents > Sediment ...
TACCACCGGGCCACAGCTTCCCTGAAGGAGAGCATCCCCTCGTAAGAGGGATACCGATGGTGTTCTGGGTTCTCCACAGCCTCTTTCATGCGATCAATGATGGGTTTGGGCGTGGGCAAATCAGGGTCTCCCACCCCCAGGTCTATCACATCCACCCCCTTGGCCAGCTGCCGGGCCTTAGCCTCGTCCAACTGGGCAAAAAGATATGGTGGTAGTTTCTTCAGCCTCTCCGCCAACTCCACTGCCACTTGCCACCTCCTGAAAATTTCTGCCTGGCCAAACCCATGGGCCTTTGGATACCAAGGAAGCACCAAAGGGTCAAACAGGGACATCCGCAACCATAGCAGAGGCCCTAGCCAACAAAAAAGGCGGGAGCTCCAAGCCCCCGCCTGTGTCGCTTTAGCTAGCTGTGCCTACCACTCTCCCGTCTTCAGGTAGTGATCTATAGCCCTTGCAGCTTTCTTGCCGTCTCCCACAGCCAGGATCACCGTAGCTGAACCCCTGATGATGTCTCCACCAGCAAAGACCCCCTTCTTGGTGGTCTTGCAGGTCTCGGGATCGGCCACGATGTAACCCCGGCGGTTGGTTTCCATGTCCGGAGTAGTGGAAGGCACCAGGGGATTGGCCCCTGTACCGATAGCCATGACAACCATGTCTACATCCATGACAAACTCGGAACCCTCAATGGGCACGGGACGACGACGACCCGACTCGTCGGGCTCTCCCAGCTCCATGCGGATGCATTTCATGCCCTTCACCCAGCCCTTCTCATCGCCCAGTATCTCGACAGGGTTTACCAGTAGATCGAAAATGACACCCTCTGCCTCGGCGTTCTCAATCTCCTCTTCCCTGGCTGGCATCTCTGCGCGACTACGCCTGTAGACGATATGGGCCTCCTCAGCGCCCAAACGCAGGGCTGTTCTCACAGCATCCATGGCCACGTTACCACCGCCCACCACGGCCACCTTGCGACCCACCTTGATGGGGGTATCGTATTCAGGGAACAAATAGGCCTTCATAAGGTTGTTCCTGGTGAGAAATTCATTAGCAGAATAGACACCGTTCAAGTTCTCACCAGGAATGTCCATAAACCATGGCAATCCAGCCCCCAGTCCCAGGAACACAGCGTCAAAGCCCTCCTCGTTCAGCAGATCATCCACAGTGAAGGTCTTACCTATCACCACGTCGCAAACCACCTTGACCCCCAACTTCTTGATGTAGTCCACTTCCCTCTGAACTATGGCCTTGGGCAGCCTGAACTCAGGGATACCGTAAACCAACACGCCCCCCGCCTTGTGGAGGGCCTCAAAGATAACCACCTCATGTCCCATAAGAGCCAGGTCAGCAGCCACGGTGAGACCCGCTGGTCCAGAACCCACCACTGCCACCCGTTTGCCCGTCCTAGGAGGCAACTCGGGAACCTCTATGGCTCCCACCTCAGCCTCGTAGTCGGCCACAAAACGCTCCAACCTGCCAATGGCCACAGGAGCCCCCTTCTTATGTAGGACGCAGAGGACCTCGCACTGCTCCTCCTGGGGACAGACACGGCCGCACACAGCGGGCAGGGCGTTGGTCTCTTTGATCTTGCGACTAGCCTCCACAAACTTCCTTTCTGTAATGAGCTTAATAAACTCGGGGATTTTCACCTCAGCGGGACACCCATCAATGCAAACAGGCTTCTTACACTGAAGACACCTCTCAGCCTCGGCTACGGCCATTTCGGGAGTGTACCCCAGGGCCACCTCGTTAAAGTTCTTGATCCTCTCCTTGGGATCCTGACGGGGCATCTCCATCCGGTTGAGATTGAGACCCTTCTTAGGCTTCTTCTCACCGGCCATCAGCACACCCCCCGAAAGGCCTCGGGATGCTCTTCCCTGAACCTCTCCAAGGCCTCCTTTTCTTTATCCAAGTACATCTGCTGCCTCTTCATGAGCTCGTCGTAATCCACCTGGTAGCCGTCAAACTCGGGGCCGTCCACACACACGAAGCGGGTTACTCCTCCAACAGACACCCGACAGGCACCGCACATACCCGTAGCGTCCACCATGATGGAGTTGAGACTCACCACAAGGGGTACTTTATAGGGCTCGCAGGTTTTGGCCACAAACTTCATCATGATGACAGGACCGATGGACACCACCATGTCCACTTTCTCGTCCCTGTCTAAAACCTGCTTCAAGGCATCAGTGACGAAGCCATGCATGCCGTAAGAGCCATCGTCGGTGGTGACGATGAGCTCATCGGATATAGCCTTCATCCTATCTTCCAAAATGAGAAGCTCCTTGGTCCGGGCGCCGATAATGGAGATGAGCTTGTTGCCCGCCTCTTTCATACCTTTGGCAATGGGATAGAGAGGACCAACACCCACCCCACCGCCCACACAAACCACGGTGCCGAAGTTCTCTATGTGGGTGGGCCGTCCTAGCGGTCCCACTACATCGGCAAAGGCGTCTCCCGGATTGAGAAGGCCCATATGAAAGGTGCTCTTACCCACCTTCTGGAAAACCAGACAGATGGTCCCCTCTTCCTTGTCCGTATCCACAACAGTCAGGGGAACCCTTTCACCATTCTCATCCACCCTCACAATGACGAACTGTCCAGGACGGTGCTTTTTGGCCACCCACGGAGCTTCCACCCACAATTCGGTGATAGTTGGGTGCCACTCCTTCTTCCTCACAACTCTGAACATAGCCCCACCCCTTTCCTCTGCCTTCTACTCAAAACCCTCCCTTCCAGAACATCGAGGCACTACTTATCCTATGAGCCCCCTGGAAGTCAAGGGTTTCACATTGAACACTGTTTTTTATTTACCCCTTGCTAGGGTCTCAGGCCATAGACTAGACTGAGCAAAAATGCGAAGCAGATTTCAGGAGGAGCCCATGAGAAGCGTGATCTTCGCCTTCTTCATCTCCATGACAATCCTGATGACAGGATGCACCATCCACCATTTTGTCAACCGCCCCTTTTCCCCACAAACAGAAAAGGTGGCAACGCCCAAGCAAATCATCCCTCCTCAGGAGAAGCCCTCCCCCTCAAAAACCGGAGGAGATGTGGCTACGACCGCTCCCCAGGATCAGAGTAAAGACCCCTCCTCCAACCTAGAGGAGGAGCTTTACTGGGAACGCCTCTCCAACGAAGAATTGACTGAGGAGGTAGATAGAGGAAGCGATATGGGCATCTCCATCAACAACAAGGTTGAGGCCTTCCTGGACTACTACTCAGGACCGGGGAGGAAGGTATTTCTCAGGTACTGGCAGCGGGGAGAAAAATACATCCCTCTAGTGAAGAAAATCCTCCGGGAAGAAGGACTCCCCGAAGACCTGGCCTACCTGCCCATCCTAGAGAGTGGCTACTGGGCCACGGCCCTGTCCCCCTCCCGGGCCCTGGGATACTGGCAGTTCATCAAGTCCACGGCCCGACTCTACGGATTGAGGATAGACCACTGGGTAGACGAAAGGATGGACATAGAAAAGTCCACCAGGGCCGCTGCCTGGTACCTTAGGGACCTGTACAACCGATTCGGCAGCTGGGAATTGGCCATAGCCGCTTACAACGCTGGTCCTGGCAAGATAGAAAAGGCCATAGCCAGGACGGGTAGCCGAAACTTCTGGATCATGACCCGCTCCAGGCACTTGAAAAAGGAGACCAGGGAATACGTGCCCCGGTTCATGGCCATTCTCCTCCTGGTCCACAACCCAGATCTCTACAAAATCCCTGCTGTAGATCCACCATCTCCCCTGGAGTACGAGAGGGTGAAGGTAAAAGGCATGGTGAACCTGAAAAGACTGGCCCATCTGACAGGAATACGGTACAAAACCCTCAAAAGACTAAATCCCGCCCTCAAAAAGTGGGTCACCCCTCCCGGGCCCTCCTACCTCTTGAAGGTGCCAAAGGGTTATGGACAAAAGGCGGCCAGCATCCTATCCAACCCCAGATACGCCGGTTCTCTCTATCCCGTGCCCGACTCCCACGGAAACAAGTGGATAAGGCACAGACTGGCCCGGGGTGAGTCTCTATACACTCTGGCCAGATTCTATGGAGTACCCCTCTCCACCTTAGTAACTGTCAACGGCATCACCAATCCCCGAAGGATCAGAGCAGGCAGGACCATTCTCATCCCCGCCACCCCCAAGAAAATCTGGCTGGCCAGGAGAAAGACGCGCCACACCCGAAAGGCCAGAGTAATAAAGGCGTCCAACGGAGAGCGGCTTTATAGGGTCCAGGAAGGAGACAGCCTCTGGAGGATTGCCCGATCCTTCTCCATCCGGGTCCAAGACATTAAGAAAAGAAACGGATTAAAATCAACTATCATAAAGCCGGGAGACCTTCTGGTAATTCCCAAACCCACTCAGGTAACCCACAAAACAGACAGATCCCCCCTTCAGGTCTCTAGGGCTATGCTTAAAAAGAGAGGTGTCATTACCTACCGAGTGAAAAAGGGGGATAATCTGTGGAAGATCGCCCGATCCTTTTCCGTAGAGGTAGAAGACCTCAAAAGGTGGAACGGCCTCAAGAAAAATCTCCTGCACCCTGGAAAGACCCTGGTCATCTATGCATCGAGCAACGGAAGGAAAAAAAGTGGGACAGACAGGGACAAAAGCTAGCATGGAACAAAAAGTTTTAGAAACCCTGGAAGAAAAGATTGTAGATCTGGTGTCCAAGCTGGCCCAGGTTAGGGAGGAAAACACCAGGCTCAAAGAGAAGGTCCTTGCTCTGGAGAAAGAGCTAAGGGAGAAGAACGAAATCATCCAGAGACTCTCGACCCAGAGAAAGGCCATCCAAATGAAAATAGATCGCCTCATCAGGAGGATAGAAGAGTATCAGGAGGTCCTCTCAAAGGGGGAGGAAGACCATGGCCAAAGCTGAAGTGCGAATCTTCAACAAGAATTATGCCCTGAAGACCTCCTCGGAAAGCATGGACGACCTCCTAAAATACGCCGCTTATGTGGATGAAAAGATGAAAGAAGTGGCCCAAGAAGGTCGGTTGGTCTCCACAGAGAAAATTGCCTTAGTAGCCGCCTTGAACATCGCGGCCGAGTATTTTAAAGTTAAAAAAGAACTGGAAAAACTGGAAGAGGATATAGAGAGAAAGATAGGCCAGCTCATTCACCTTGTAGAGCAGGCTGGAGGAGAAGGAGGTCAGTGAAAGTGGAGTGGGTCCCCTGCTTTGCGCGTCAGGGGTGGCAACGACTTGAGCCCAACTTAGAACCAAAGGGGATCCTATATTCGGGGAGGATGGGTATGCCCCCTGGAGGGGAAACCCGGAAACCCTGTGCGGAACCCCACCTGGCTGGAGCCAGGTTCAAGTTCACCCACCCGCAACGGCAAAGCGGGGGACCATTATACATAAGGAGACCCAGGGGAAGTATCTTAAAAAACATAACTGGAATATATAAGGAGACCCAACCCCTGAAGGTATCCATCCATTAGCAAAACTGACCCCCTTCTCCACGGAGGATGTCGTGGAGAAGGCCCCTTTAGCCTGGAGGCTGAGGCCCCAAAATCTGGAGGAGTTTCTTGGACAGAGGCACCTACTCTCCCCAGGTAAACCCCTCCGGGTCATGATAGAAGGAGACATGGTGAGGTCCGTGATTTTTTACGGACCCCCAGGCACAGGCAAGACCTGCTTGGCTCACATCATTGCTTCCAAGACCCAAGCTCTCTTTATAGGTCTTTCAGCCGTCGCAGCTGGAAAGAAAGATCTGATAGAAGTACTAGAAATGGCAAACAAACGTTGGAGAGAAGGGGCCCGCACCCTCCTGTTCATTGACGAGATCCACCGTTTCAACAAGATCCAGCAAGAAACTCTCTTACCCGCCGTGGAGCAGGGCCAGATTATCCTCATAGGTGCCTCCACGGAAAACCCCTACTTCGCTCTAGTGCCAGGGCTTCGATCCAGGGCCCAGGTCTTCCCTTTCCATCCCTTATCGGAAGAGGACCTGGTGACCCTCCTCAAAAGGGCCCTTGACAGGTTCTATCCGGATATAAAAGTGGAAGAAGAAGCCCTGGATCTCCTGGCCCGTCTATCCTCTGGAGACGGGCGCAAGGCTCTCAACAGCCTGGAAGTGGGTATCACTATGGTCTCCGAAGCACACAACCCAAAACTCACCGCCCAGGTGGTGACAGAAGTGTTCCAAAAATCCATCCCCTACGACACCCAGCTTCACTACGATGCCATCTCCGCCTTTATAAAGAGCATGAGAGGCTCCGATCCCGATGCTACCCTCTTCTGGCTGGCTTTCATGCTGGAAGGGGGAGAAGATCCCCTCTACATAGCGAGAAGAATCCTCATTGCAGCCTCGGAAGACGTTGGACTGGCAGACCCCGCCGCCACCATCCTGGCAGGAACAGCTTACCAAGGGGTGAAAGAGATAGGTCTGCCCGAGGGAGCCCTCCTCCTGGCCCAGGCCGCCCTATATGTGGCCACCGCCCCAAAAAGCAACCGCTCCTACGCAGCACTGAGAAAGGCCCAAGAAGAAGTGAAGGAGAGAGGCAATATCCAGATCCCTTCCCATCTTCGAGACTCCAGCTCCTACACCAAAAGAGACAAGTATCTTTACCCCCACAAGTTTCCACATCATTTCGTAGAACAGGAGTATATGCCCGAGCCTCGCCTATTTTACCAGCCCAGTGACCAGGGCAGGGAAGCCAGGATAAAGGAAAGACTCAAGAAACTCTGGAAGGAACGCTATGGATAAGGCCACCATAAGAAGGGAGATGTTGAAGCGGCGCAAAGAGCTCTCTCCCCAGGAGAGGGAAAACCTCTCCCTGGCCATAAGGGAAAAGGTAAAAGTCCGACCTGAATTCAGGGAAGCCTCCCAGGTAGCCTTCTACCATCCCTTTTCAGGGGAGGTGGACATCCTACCCCTGGCCTGGGAGGCCCTGAAGGTAGGGAAAAAGGTTCTCTTTCCCAGGGTAGAGGGGGAAGAACTGGTCTTCTGCCCGGTGAAAAACTCACGAGAACTGAGGGCTGGCTACATGGGCATATCCGAACCATCCACCCCACCCCTCCCTCAAGAGGAGATAGAACTATTTCTAGTCCCTGGAGTAGCCTTCGATTCCGAAGGGTATCGCCTGGGCATGGGAGGGGGATTCTACGACAGGGTCCTCTCCAAAAAGGGGAGATGGCAAATGGCCCTGGGAGTGGCTTACGACTTTCAACTATTGAAGGCCCTACCCAGGGACTGGTGGGACAAGCAGGTGGACCTAATTGTAACGGAGAGACGGATGCTCACACCAACCACAATCTGGCATCTGAAAAGGAGGATAAGATGAGTACAACAGCCCTATTTCTCATTCTGATAGCCCTGGCTCTTGGAGGAGTAGGGGGCTATTTCTTGAGGAACAAGCTTCTGGAAATGAAGGTGAAGTCCGCCGAAGACGAGGCCCAACGCATCATGAAAGAGGCCGAAAGAGAAGCAGAGAGAATTAAAAAAGAAACTATCTTAGAAGCCAAAGAAACCATCTACAAGGAGAAAGCCAGCGTAGAAGAAGAAATAGCCCAAAAGAGGAAAGAGCTGGAAAAGGCAGAGATTCGCCTCATCCAAAAAGAAGAGCATCTAGAAAAGCGCCAGCATCAGATGGAAGAGAAAGAACAGGAACTGAAAAGCCTGGCCGACAGGCTCAAAAACCTAGAAAAGGAACTGGCCAACCAAGAAGCCCAACTCAAAGAGAGGATGGAGGAAGCCACCAAGCGTTTGGAATTCGTGGCCCAGCTCACCAGAGAAGAGGCTAAAGAGGAGCTCATACGCATGATGGAAAAGGAAGCCAAGAAAGACGCATACGAACTCATAAAGAAGATAGAAGACGGGGCCAAGGAAGAAGCTGACAGAAAGGCCAAAGCCATCATAGCCCAGGCCATTCAGCGCTACGCAGCTGAAGAGGTGACAGAGCACACTGTTTCCGTGGTGCCTCTTCCCTCTGATGAGATGAAGGGCCGCATCATCGGTCGGGAAGGAAGAAACATTCGAGCCTTCGAGTCGGCCACTGGAGTGGACCTCATCATAGACGACACCCCTGAAGCGGTGGTTCTCTCCTGCCACGACCCGGTGAGGAGGGAGATCGCCAGAAGGGCCCTGGAAAAACTGGTGAAAGACGGCAGAATACATCCCGCCCGAATAGAAGAGGTAGTGAACAAGGTCAGCCGGGAACTGGAGACCGCCATGAAGGAGGAAGCAGAAGCAGCAGCTTTCGAACTGGGCATCCACAACCTCCACCCCGAGTTGATAAAGCTACTGGGACGCCTGAAATACAGGACCAGCTATACCCAGAACATGCTAGCCCATTCCAAAGAGGTAGCCTACTTCTGCTCTATCATGGGTGCAGAGCTAGGCCTCAATGTCCCCTTGCTGAAGCGCACGGGCCTCCTCCACGACATAGGAAAGGCTGTAGATCACGAAGTAGAGGGATCCCACGCCCAGATAGGAGCTGAGTTGGCCAGGAAATACGGCGAAAGCCCTGAGGTAGTGAACGCCATCGCCTCTCACCACGGTGAAGCAGAACCCATCACCCCCGAGGCTGTTATCCTGGCCGCCGCCGACGCCCTCTCCGCTGCCAGACCTGGGGCCCGACGAGAAATGGTGGAAGCTTACCTCAAGCGCATCGAAAAACTGGAGGAGATCTCCCAGTCTTTCCCAGGCGTGGAAAAGGCCTTCGCCATCCAAGCCGGAAGGGAGGTGAGGGTCATCGTAAGGCCTCAGGAGATGGGGGACGAAGAAATCTATATGCTGGCCAGGGACATCGCCAAGCGCCTGGAAGACGAGCTCACCTACCCCGGTCAGATCAAAGTCCACGTCATCCGTGAAACCAGGGCGGTGGAATATGCCAAATGACAGAGTGAAAATCATCTTCATCGGCGACATCGTGGGCAAGCCTGGCAGACGAGCCCTGAAGATGTGGCTCCCCAGGCTCATGGAGGACCACCAAGTGGATCTGGTGGTGGCCAATGGGGAGAACGGGGCCGGGGGATTCGGCCTCACCCGGGAAATCGCCTTGGAAATCCTCAACGCTGGCGTGGACGTCATCACCAGCGGCAATCACATCTGGGACAAGAAAGAGTTCCTGCCCGTTATAGACCAGCTGGAACGTGTAATAAGACCTGCCAACTACCCCCCTGGAGTACCGGGAAGAGGCTGGATAGAAGTGAGAACCCCCTCCGGCGTCCCCGTAGTAGTCCTCAACTTGGAAGGACGCATCTTCATGGAGCCTCTGGACTGCCCCTTCAGAAAGGCCGATGAGGTCCTCAAAGCCTTTCACGACACCATTGTAGTGGTGGACTTCCATGCAGAAGCCTCATCAGAAAAGATGGCCCTGGCCTGGCACTTGGACGGCAGGGTATCAGCCATAGTAGGCACCCACACCCACGTCCAGACCGCTGACGAGCAGATCATGCCATCAGGAACAGGCTACATAACGGATGTGGGCATGACAGGCCCCTCTCTCTCTGTCATCGGCATGAATCCTCAAGATCCTCTAAAACGTTTCCTTACCCATCTGCCCAGCCGCTTCGAAGTGGCCAAAGGACCCGTCCAGCTCAACGCCCTGGTGGTGGAGATTAATCCCATCACCCGCAAGACTGAAGCCTTGCAGCGAATTTTCTTGAGAGAGGAAGATGGAAACTAAGATCCTCTGGGGTAAAGAACTGGCCCGAGAGACCATAGAAAGGATTGCCAGGGAGGTGCAGAACTTCCAAGAAGAGGGCAAGAGGTCCCCCGGGCTGGCGGTGATCCTGGTGGGAAACGATCCCGCATCTCAGATCTACGTCTCACACAAAGAGCGAGCCTGCGAAAAGGCAGGGATCCACTCCATGGGCTATCGCCTCCCCTCGTCCACCTCCATGGACGAGATGCTGAATCTCATAGACCAACTAAACAAGCGGGAAGAGGTGGATGGCATCTTAGTCCAGCTTCCCCTCCCTTCCCACCTGGATCCCTCCACCATCATCGAGGCAATAGACCCCGTGAAAGACGTGGACGGCTTCCACCCCCTGAACATGGGTAAACTGGCCTTGGGAGAGGAAGATATAGTGCCTTGTACCCCCAAAGGAGTCATGGCACTTTTGGACCACTACGGGATAGAGGTAGAAGGCCAAGAAGTAGTAGTAGTGGGAGCCAGCAACATAGTGGGCAAGCCACTCTCCCTCCTCCTGGTGAATCGCATGGCCACCGTAACGGTATGCCACATCAAAACCCAAGAACTGGCCCTCCACACCCAAAAGGCCCAAATCATCTTTACCGCCACAGGGGTGGCCCACCTCATCAAGAAGGAGATGGTACCCCAAGGGGTCATCATTTTTGACATTGGCATCTCTCGCATCAACGGGAAGATAGTCGGGGACGCCGACTTTGAGGGACTCCAGGGATGGGCCAATGCCATCACCCCCGTGCCCGGCGGCGTAGGGCCCATGACCGTAGCCATGCTCATGGTGAACACCCTGGAAGCCTACAAAAAGAGGATAAATCAAGAAACATGAGGCCGGCCCTCTCTTTTCTCACAGTGTCCCAACTCACGGAACTGATAAAACAGGACCTGGAGAGCAACTACCGAGACATCTGGGTAGAAGGAGAGATCTCCACATTAAGGGCCTCTCCAGCGGGCCATTACTATTTCAGCTTGAAGGACTCCAAAGCCCAGATAAAGGCTGTCTTCTTCAAAGGCAAAGCCAGGTTCTTCCTCCGCCACCTCAGAGAGGGAAACAAGGTCATCTGCCACGGTGACCTCTCCCTGTATCAAGAGCGGGGTGAGTTCCAGATCGTAGTGGACTTCTTAGAACCTCGGGGCAAAGGGGAACACTTCCTGCGCTTGGAACTCCTAAAGAAAAAGCTAGCCGCTGAAGGCCTCTTCGACCCCAGGAACAAAAAACCCCTTCCTCTCCTCCCCAAGGCTATAGGGGTCATTTCCTCTCCCCGAGGAGCAGCCATAAGAGACGTCATCAAGGTGATAGAAGAGACCTTCCCCCGAGTCCACATCCTCCTCTATCCCGTCTCCGTCCAAGGGGATAGGGCTCCTCATGAGATAGCCCTGGCCTTAGAGGAGCTCAACTTGCTGGAAAATGCGGATGTCATCATCCTGGCCAGAGGCGGAGGAACCAAAGAAGACTTGGCCGCCTTCAACACCGAAGAGGTGGCCAGGGCCGTTGCCTCGTCCTCTATACCCGTAATATCCGCCGTGGGGCACGAGATAGACACCACCCTAGCCGACCTGGCCGCCGATGCCCGGGCCCCCACTCCCTCGGCAGCAGCCCAAACGGTGGTGGCCAAGGCTGTAGAGCTGGAGAGGGCTTTGAAAACCCTCGAAGCCAGGATGCTCAAGGCCCTCCAGACACACCTTACCCTCCACCCCACACAACTCCAAAACCTAAAACTACGCCTGGAAAAGACCAACCCCCAGAGGGTACTGAAAGAACAAACTCTAAAGCTGGAAGAGCTCAAGAGCAGACTCACATCTGCCATCGCAAGAGCAGGTACCCTGAAAATGGAAAGAATGAGACAGCTCTCCTTGCGCTTTTCCCTCCAGTCGCCTGCCAAAAACCTTCGAAATAAAAGGGAAGAGCTGAAAGCCAAAAAGGAGAAACTCCACCGAGCAACATGGCAGCTTATCAGAGAAAAAAGGGAAGGCTTCACGCCTTTGGCAAAGGCCCTTGAAGCCCTATCCCCCTTAGCCATACTCAAAAGGGGCTACTCCATAACCCTCACGGGCCGAGGCGTTCCCGTAACCGCCTTTAATCAGGTGAAAGAAGGAGAAAAAGTGAAAGTGATTCTCCATAGAGGGCTCCTCTCCTGCACTGTGGAGGATAGGAAAGAGACACTCTCGTTCCCCCTTTTCACCCCTCCCACCCACAAAAAAACAGAACTGAAAAAGTAGAGAAGCTCTGGTATTTTTCACCCCTTTTTGGTAGTATCAGGACAAAAAACAAGGCTTTATACAAACAAATAAAGGGATCTCTAGAGAGGTGAATGGGAAAAACCTACACCCTTCAGGAGATGGGAGATATGTTTTGCGTAGTTATCCCAAGCAGATGAACAGTTCTCCCCGGACAAGGAAAAAAGTGAGAGAACAAAGCGAGGTCCACCTTACAGCACTCTCAAGCCCAGAGGGAAAGGAGACGCGTTTATGAAAGGGAAGGCTGGCAGAGGAAAGATCCTCTTGATAGATGATAACGAACTCCTCCAAGACCTGGGCAAGGACATAATAGAGCACCTGGGCTACACCCCCATAATCGCCTCTGAAGGGGAAGAAGGTATAGAAATCTATCGCAAGGAAAAAGAAGAGATCCAAGCGGTCCTTTTGGACGTGGTGATGCCAGGTTTAGGGGGACTAGAAGTCTTTAGGAGGCTTAAAAATATCAACCCTGAGGTGAAGGTATTGGTCATAAGCGGCTACAGTGAAGAAAAGCGGGCAGGTGAACTCATGAAAGAAGGGGCCCTGGGGTTCATACAAAAACCCTTCAAGATCCACCAGCTCTCTCAAAAACTCCAGGAGATTATGGAGGGAAAATGACGCCCCTCCCCCTCCACGAAAAAAAGGCCCTTCTCTCTTGGATAGAAGAGACCTTCGGCATTCCCATCAAAAGGCTGGAATCCCTTCTTCTCTTCAAGAAGGGCAGGGACATTTGGATGGCCTCACCCCAGCTCCAAGAGATAGCCCTACCATCCACCACCAGAGCAGGGGCCAGACTGGCCCGCCAAGACCGCCGGAGTTACCGCCTCACCACCCCCGCCATCCAACTCTTAGGACGCTGGGCCACCAGAAGGGTGGTAGAGATCACCACTCAGGAAGGGGAAAGATACATTCGGGGAGAGGACCTCACCCTGGACTCACCTCCCTCCATCCCCCGAGGACAGGTGATAGTCCGGGTCCATGGCCGTCCCCTTGGTTCAGGGCTTTTAGAAGGAAAAGGAATAAAGAATCAAATCCCCGTGGCTCAGAGAGTGAGAAAGGCCCTCTAAAACCCCCATAGGCATTTGCACCCCGCAGGACATGATACTATAAACAAGCCCACCACATCGTAAAAAGGGAGGAGCCAGTAATCCATGAAGCTTCAGGAAGTGTGGGGGACCAGAGTCCTATGCCTGGACGGTGCAATGGGCACCATGATCCAAGAAGCAGGAGTCACCTTCACCACAGCACCCGAACGTCTCAACATCAGCCATCCCCAGCTCATATACGAGATCCACATGGCCTATGTGAATGCAGGAGCCGATATAATCGAGACCAACACCTTCGGTGGTAACCGCATAAAATTGGCTAATTATGGCTTAGAAGAAGAGGTCCATCTCCTCAACAAAGCAGCTGTAGAGCTTGCCAAAAAGGCCGCCGGTGACAAGGCTCTAGTGGCTGCCTCCATGGGTCCAACGGGCAAATTTCTGGAACCCGTTGGCGATCTTCCTTTCGACGAAGCAGTGGAAATCTTCAAAGAGCAGGCCCGAGCCTTTGAAGAAGGGGGAGCCGACCTGGTCATGGTGGAAACCATGTCCGACATCAAAGAGGCCAAAGCGGCTATCACAGCCGTGAAAGAGGCCACCCAACTCCCCGTCTTCGCCCTGGCCACCTTTCAGGAGGACATGCATACCCTCCTGGGCATGTCCCCCGAGGCTGTAGCCGTCACCCTGGAAGCTATGGGAGTCATGGCCCTAGGAGCCAACTGCAGCCTTGGGCCTGAAGGACTTCAGGAAGTAGCCAAAAGAATGGTCAGCGTCACTTCTATGCCTCTGGTCTTCATGCCCAACGCCGGCCTTCCCCGCTTAGAAGGGGACAGGACGGTCTTCCCCGCCACCCCTCAGGAGATGGCCTACTACGCCCAAAAACTGGTAGAGGCAGGAGCCTGGGTTGTGGGAGGATGCTGCGGCTCCACTCCCGCCCACATAGAGAAGATGGTCCAGACTCTAAAAGGCCTTCCCCTGGTGAAGAGAAAAGCCCCCTCCGGCATGAAGCTGGCCGGCAGACGCCAGGTGGTCTTCATAGGAAAGGATCATTTCCCGGTAGTTATAGGAGAGCGCATCAACCCCACGGGAAAAAGGGATTTCCAGGCGGAACTCCGGGGAGGCAAAACGGCCTGGGCCAGAGACATGGCCAGAAAGCAGGTCCAGGCAGGGGCCAATCTCCTGGACGTGAACGTGGGCATGCCGGGCATAGATGAAGAGAAACTTCTGGCCCTCATAGCTACTGCCGTCCAGACCCAGGTAGACTGTCCTCTAGTCCTGGACTCCAGCAACCCCAGGGCCATAGAAAAAACCCTCAAACAGATAGATGGCAAAGCGCTCATCAATTCCGTGTCGGGAGAAGAAAGATCCATAGAGGCCCTTCTACCACTGGCCAAGCGTTACGGGGCCGCCCTCCTCATTCTCCCCCTGGACAAAAAAGGCATTCCTCCCACTCCCCAGGGGCGCCTGGAGGTAACCAAAAGGGTCGTGGACAAGGCCCTGGAGATGGGCATTCGAAGAGAGGATATCATGGTGGACGGCCTCACCATGACCGTCAGTGCCGAGGCGGAGGGCCCCAAAACTACACTGGAGACAGTGCGCATCATAAATAAGGTCCTGGGGCTGCCCACCGTTCTGGGAGTGAGTAATGTCTCTTTCGGCCTGCCCTCCAGGGAAGCGGTGAACGCCACCTTCCTGGCCATGGCCTTAGAAGCGGGGTTGGATGCTGCCATCATCAACCCCAACAGCAAAAGAATGATGGAGACCCTCTACGCCGGAGCCCTCCTGGCAGGCCGAGACCCCCGAGCTGCCAAATACCTGGAGGTCTTCTCACGGGAGGAAGAGAAAGAAGAAGAAAAGACCAAAGAAGCCCACGACCCACAAAAGGCTCTCTTCAACGCTGTTCTCTACGGAGACAAAGAACTGGCTCGGGAGAAAGCCCAGGAACTGCTCGAGGAGATGGAACCTCTAGACATCAGCAACGCCATCCTCATCCCCGCCATGGAAGAAGTGGGAAGGCGATTCGAAAGCAACCAGTATTTCCTGCCCCAGGTCATGGCCTCTGCATCGGCCATGCAGATGGCTTTCTCCGTGCTGAAAAAGGCCATGAAAGGTAGGGAGGGGCCGTTCAAAGGCACAGTGATCATGGCCACCGTGGAGGGAGACATTCATGACATCGGCAAGAACATCGTCTGCACCCTCTTGGAAAACCACGGCTTCCGAGTGATAGACCTGGGCAAGAACGTGCCCCGAAACCAGATAGTGACCAAGGCTCGGGAGCTACTGGAAGAG
>Ga0190315_1000721_pt1 | contig 15143 bp, 10 predicted proteins | sample 48701101_MG_FD_161673 | JGI IMG/M metagenome (GOLD analysis project Ga0190315, IMG submission 161673) | Hydrothermal vent sediment bacterial communities from Southern Trench, Guaymas Basin, Mexico - 4870-11-0-1_MG | ecosystem: Environmental > Aquatic > Marine > Hydrothermal vents > Sediment ...
TTTTCATTTTTTTCAAAATAATAATTCTGACTCCTTTAATTTTTTAAAAAACAACTTTATTTTTTTCTTAATTTTATCTCTTTTTCCAGATATTCAACTCCTTTTATGCGATTCCTCAGATATTTTTTCGCATCTCCAAAGTGTGAAAAGCTTTATGTTCTTTTCGGTTAAGCCGAGGATGTCAAAACAATAGCGTTAAGGGCTTTTTATCTCTTTTTCTAAATATTTAATTCCTTTTTCTGTAAATTCCCAGATACCCAACCTTCTTGCACCATTGTGTTTCGGCACTACTGGGCTGTGTTTTTTTCAGCGGATTATTTTATTAGAGGGTAACTCTTAATAATTTTACTTGTTAAGTTTGGTTTTTTATTTAGTTGGGCTTTTTTCTCTTAAAAGTTTATCTTTTTATTTCTTCTATTATTTTTTCTACTGTATATTTATCCTGCCATTTATGTCTATCTTTAGTATAATCACCTTCTCCTATTTCAAACTCTTGAATAAACCTTATAAAATTTACTATTCCTAATTCCTTAGCTAATATTTTATAACCTTCCTTATGAATCTCTATTCCTGTTTTGTAATTAACTATCTTCTCCATAATACACCTCTTTTAACCATTCTATTGGATTTTTTATTTCTATTTTTAAATCTCTTATCTTGTTTGCTTTCTTTAAAAAAGCTTTATCTACAGTGAGAAGAATATCTGCTCCCTGTTCTGCACAAGCTAAGTGTAAAGCATCAAAGGATTGAATTCCTAAACTTTCAAAATATTTTGCTCTGGTTTCTATTTCGTCATTTATTTTTATTACTTCTTGAGCAAACTGTTCTAAAATTTTCAATTTTTCTTTTCTTAAAACATCTGGAGTTTTTTCTATTTCAAATTTTAAAATTTCACTTGATACCAATGTAAAAACTCTTTGTTCACATAAAGATAATATAATTTTTATTGCTTCAGCTTCAAGATGAATAATAGGATTAGTTTGATCATCAAAGGGTCTATTTAAACAACAGCAATCCATATAAATTTTCATTTATTTCCTCTTTTAAAAGGGATTATAAATTAAAAATTTTCTTTTTTCAAATATTTAATTCCTTTTTCTGTAATTTCCCAGATGCCCAACCTTCTTGCACCATTGTGTTTCTATATCATTGGGTGATGCTTTTCATTTACAAGGGTTTAAATTTTTAATAGCTCGCGAAATTCGAAGTAACCTCGGCTTCCGAGATAATTTATTAGTCGTTTTGCTTCTTTTACGATTTCAACATTTGAACTTAAGAGGGCTTTGTTTAAAATTGTTTTAATATTCTCTCTGGAAAAATATATATTCCAACCTTCCTGATCTATCTCAAAAATATATTTCAAACAAAGTAAAACTTCTTGTGGTTTTCTTTCTACTAATGAAGTTAATTTTTCAATAATTTGTTTAATAACAAAACGCTCTATTTCTTCTCCTGCTACCTCCAGTACTTTTGGTAAATAAGTAAGTGTCCAATCATTTTCAAATTTTTCAGCAATAAACCACCAGCCAAAAGTAGCAATTTCTTGTTTGTATAGCTCAGGAGCTTCTTTAAACTTTTTCCAAAGTTTGTCCCATAATTGTTTGAATCGGTTTATGGTTCTCTCTGAAATTTTGCTTTTATCTGTATAATAAAAAGCTCTTCCAATAAATTCTAAAGCCTCTTTTCTTAATAGCCCACCGTTTTTCCAAAATTTATCAAAAATAGAATCATCCAAATTTATCAAACCTAAACCATAAAAAGTCATTAAGTGTGCGGCTAAATTTTTTTCATATTCTTTAATAGGTTGATCTTCTGATCTGTATTCAAGTTGGTCTACCGAATAGGTGTATTGTTCACGCAAAATATCAAAAACTTCTTTATAAGCTTTATTGAAAGTTAAATATGTCTCCCAGGCTGCATCTCGTAAATTAGAATTTTCAATAGGAAAAATTTGTGAAACTTTTTCTTTAGCCCACTTACGATCCAGATAAACAAGCCACGGGAACCATTGACCATAAACAGAACGAATTGCAAGAGAAGGGTCGTAAGATGGGTTTAGATGCTTTTCTAAAACTGCCTTTACTTCTAACATAGAATCAAAACCGTGATACTTTTGGCGTTCTTCCAAGTGATTGCGTACCCATAGAGCGTATCTGATTACAGCATGAATAGCCCTTCCGCGCACGCTATTTATGGCAAGAGTTGGCCATTCTAATTCTGGTGGCCCGGCTTTTTTTCTTTCGTCCTCAGGTGTGGGGTCTGGATCTTCTGTAAGAGGTTCTAAGATTTTCCAAATTTGCTCTCTTAATTCAAAAGGAAAGGCATTCTTTTCAAAACTAGTTTCTAACAAAGAAGCAATTTCTTTTCGGGTCCATCCCCAATCAGGGTCAAGACCAAAAGGAATTTTTTTCTTTTTAGCAGAAATATCTCTGGGTTGATTAACAACCAATTGGCAAAGATTTAGAATAGGTTCCCACAAAAAAGTTTTTCCTTGTTTTAAGGCTTCTGTTAAACCTAAAATTAAATGCCGAACATACGTTGGATTGACTTCTATAAACTGTTCTGCATACCTTGCAAATTTTTCTGGTTTTTGCGTAACTGCAGTTGATAATGCCCGACCTAATCCCTCAGGAGACGGTTCTCCTATAATATCTTCAGGAGGTTCCCATTCTTTCAAAAAGTTTATAATTTCATCAATAGATTTTTGCCGAAGTTCTTCAACAGTTAAAGGGCTTGTGGGACCACTCCAAGTTGAAAAATAAACCTCAAGGTCAGGATGCTCCGGTTCTCCAAATTCTTTTACCAGCTCTTTATACTGCTTTTGCCACTTTTCAGGTAGGTCTTTCAAATTAAATCTTGCAAGTTCTCTATATAGCCACCATTTTTTATAGTGTTCTTTTTCTTCGGGAGATTTTCTTTTTAAGAGTTCAGGCTCCGGACCATCCTCTATCCATTTAAAGATTTTCTCTTTCTCTTCAGGCGAAAGGAATCTGAAAGCTTTTTGTAATAGAAGCGTGTATTCATGTCTAAAATGAGGATCACTAAAAAAATGATAATCGGTTAAGTATTTAGGAATTAACTCTTGGGCCTGTTCTGTAAATCGCCATAAGAGATAAAAAATAATTCGTCGAAAGATAGGATAAGGATAAGATTCAAGATGATCTATTATTTTTTCTAAAGAAACCATGTTTTCTTTAATAAGCAATTCTGCAGCGTCACGGACCGCGTTAACTAAGATATTTCTGAGATCATCTTTGATTTTTTGAGAATCATTTTCGACTTTCACCCGCCAAACAAAAGAAAGATCTACATTTTGTTGTCGTTTTTTTTCTCTTATAGAGAATTTAATAGACTCTTTTAGTAAAAAAGAGAAAAAACGAAATAAATCTAATTTTACCTTTCTAAGTAATAACGGAGTACATTTGTCTAGAATTTCTTTATATCCCCAAATTTCCATTTTTATTCTTGGTCCTGGAGAGATTGATAGTAAAGATTGTATAAGGTCAAAAGCTCTTTTTAATTGTCCACCTTTTGTAAGGTATATAATTAAATTTACTGTCTTTTCTGGGAATAAAAGATAAAGATGATGCTGAGTTTTTATCCACTCAGATTCTCTCTCAGCTATTTTTGCTGAATAAACAGGCGGCATATTAAGAGCCGCATCGATAAAGTCCTCATGTATTCGAACATTATCTGTTTCCGGAATTTCTAAAATAGTTTCACAGACTAAATTTGGGGCCTTCGGTGCTACACGTGCTAAATATTGAGATTCTGGCCACTCAGGAAAAGTAATATAACCTTTGTTATCCTTTAATATTTTAGGCGGGTTAGAAAAATAGCCCATATTTTTCAACAATTTGATCCAAGAAGGATCATTTATTTTTTCAAAGAAGTATTTATATAAGCTCTTTTCGCTAAGAAGGTTTTTTAATTTTCCAACTGATTCTAGTACAGGTCCCTTGCTTATAAGGGAATCCAATATAGCCAGCTTCTCAAAAAAATTTAAATTGTTATTTTTACTCATTATTTTTCCTCCCATAACGAAGGGAAGTCTGTATTTATTAGTTTACACCAATTTTCAAGAATTATGTCTAAGCCTGTATGATTTTCGTCCAAAGGATTATATCTAATCACGTCAATGCCTAAATCTTGATAATATATAGTCTCAACTTGCTCTTTATGTAATAACCTATTGCCCACTTTATCAATTTTCATGGATAGTATAATAAAATGTTTACATGTATCTCTGTTTTTAAATCTCAACTTTTTCTCTCTTATTTCTTTTGCAACTTTCATAATATATGAAAGTTTATCTTCCCTAAGTCCGCATCCAATAAAAATAATGTTATAATATGTAAACAACTCTTTAAGAAAACCAGGTAATAAGCTAACATCACCATACGCTTCATCAAATTCAGATTTGGAAAATACGATATGTTGAGTTGAATCTTCATATGGGTTTATCATTCCATGAATATAGTATACTCCTCCTCTATCTAAATAAGTTGATTTCAATTCGGGATACACATATAATTTTAATTTTTCTTTAAAAAATCGATATTTATCAGCTAATAGAGGATCTATATTTACCGTAACAAAACTTTTAAATGGAAGTTTTATTATAAGATCATAAGTGCGTCGTGGTTGGTTGTGTATGTAACCAAAAAGTTCTTTTAACACTTGGTAATACAATTCTTTATTATTCTTTTTACATTCATCAGATTTAAGCATTAGTTCATCTGGTGAAATGTCTTCTTCACTATCAGATGCTTGAGGAGGTTTAACTTGACATGCTTTACAAAGTACTTTAACACTTTCTTCCCAAGCTGGATAACAACCCTTGGACACCCCTGAACCAATAAATGCAACTGCTTGACCACTTCTTATAATTTCTAAAGCTTGTTGTGCTACCTCAACGGGTTCAACAAGATCCGTCCAGTTATTAGGGTAATCGAATAACACTTACAACTCTCCTCTAAAAGCTTTATCCAATGTAGCTTGCTCAAGAAGATTAAGTTCAGCAGTGGTTTGTTGCTGGTATTTTTTGAGGGCAGTGATTTTAGCTTGTAGCTCGTCTAAATAAGCAACGATCCGGCGTTGTTCGGAGAGGGGTGGGAGTGGTATTTCGGTTTTGCGAATTACTGTTTGACTTATATTAGGTTGAGCTCCTCCAAAGCTTTGAGCCATAAGTTCTTTGCGTTTAAATAGAAAAAAATAAAATAAAAACATCTTATCTAAAGTTGACTTATTAGGAAATAAAGCACAAATTGCTTGATTTGTTGCTGCACTACATCCTAAAATACCTAACTTTCCAACTGTAGCACCATACATTGCAATTAGTAAAGTTCCTTTTGGAAACAATTTAGCATTTGAATTTTTAAGACCTAATTCTGTAATTTTTTCTTCCGTATCAACAATTATGGAATCATTTAGTTCTCCTGATTTTACCCACGGAATATTCCCTCCAAAGTACTCTGGTTTTTTTCTGCTAGGAGTACCTCCATTTGTAGTTTCACATACCTCCCCCAATCTTACCCACCGCCAGCCGGAAGGAAGTAGGGAGTTAGGTTTGGGAAAGACTTCAGCAAGAACAGATTGCCAGAGGCGATCGGCGTCCTTAAGAGTTTCTTCCTGCAGACGCCGAGCCTCCCGTACCCGCGACATCAACTCCTCAATCCTTGCCACAATCCGCCGTTGTTCTTCCAAAGGTGGAAGAGGAATGAGGAGTTGTTGAATTCGTTTTGCATTAATATTTTTCTGAGCAGCTCCTTGTGGAATAAGTTGAGCTTGACCAAAAGGAGATTTTGTAAATATTTCAATAAATTCCGGCAAAGCAATATATTGATTTATCCTAACTCGAATAAGATAAGAAGCGAATATAGCATCATAAGGAGGGCTTTCTCTAATCAAAATAGTAGATCCCACGCTGCCAGAACGAGCAAATAGCAAATCTCCTTTAGTAAGACGATACTTTTCCAAAACATGTCGGTCTGCGTGACAATATGGAACACTATCCCAGTCTATAACTCCAGAAGTTATGTCAGTGATCCGTAAAAATTTAGGACCTATTGGATCTTGCGAGGCAGATTGAGTATATCCATACTGAGGTTTGTCACATATTTCCCCCAACCTTACCCACCGCCAGCCTTTGGAAAGTTTGTAGGGCCCTTCAGACATTTTTAACTCCTTAATTTACTTTTCTATACTATTTTTCTTTAAAATTTGAGAGAAAAATCATTATAATAAAATTCAATCACTTCTATACTTTTTCTTTCTAAATTTTCTTTTAAAACTCTTATTTTTTCTTCTTTAAAACTTGGTTTATTAGTATCAAAAGTTGAAAACACAACTTTTTTGCACTCAAAAGCCTCTACCAGTTTTTCAAATTTTTGAGTATTAAAGTCATCCCAATTATTATTTACTTTACACTCGCCTAAACATATTAAGCTATCTAAAATAGCTGTAATATCTACTTCTATTTTATCTTCATTTCCAACTATTTTAAATTCTGGAGAAAAAAGAAAATAATTCTGAGATAAAGAATGAAGCTTAAATAAGGTAAATAAAGGCAGTAAGCCATCATTTTTTATGTATTGAAAAAGGGCTTCATTTAATTTATAGACCACAACCAACTCAAAAGAATTTCTAACAGGTATATTTTTAGAAGAAATTTTTTGCTTTGAATTGCATCTCTTGCAAATAAAACTTTCATTTTTTTCTATTTCGTTTAAGTAATAAAAAGTGGTATTGCTACAATATCTACATTTCAAAAGATATCCTCGTTGTAAAATATTTCTATTTGTAAGGTTATCTAAAATAGATGGAATATCATAGTTATTTTTTCCTAATACATTAAAAATTGCCTTATACATATTAGAGAAATCCTCTGCAGTAAAAAAACTCCTATTTTCTTCCACTCGTCCTTTGGTTCCTATAATTTTGTTTTTTATCAATTCTTCATTTAAATTAAATTGTTTACATAAAAATTTAATTTTTTTATAACATCTATTTTTTGAAAAATAAAAAATTAAAATATAACATTCAGGTGAAATAAAAAATTTTTTAAGTTCCAGAAAATTTCCGTCAAAAAGATTATTTAAAATACAATTTAAATAATAGCCCTTATCGGAAAGTTCAAGAAATATATTTTCACTTTTCCCAGCAAAATTTTCATTGAATTCGTTTTTATTTTTTTCGAATATTTTTTTAAAGATTTCAAAATTTGTAAAATAAGGAATTTCTTGTAAAAATCTTGTACTATGAAATCCATTTTGAGAAGTTTTTATAAAAGGAAATTCATCTTTTAGCAAATATTTAAATAAGGTATCTGGCAAAATATAATCATCTACTATATAAGTAAAAATAGGTTCTAACTGATCACGAAGATATTTTTCTAAACTAAAATTCCAAGGAATAACAATTTTTCTATCTTTAACAAGAGAATAAAAATCAAAATAGTCAGAATAAAGCGTTCTAAAGGATAATTCTTCAATTTTCAATTCTTTAGCTTGTAATTCTTTTGCTACTTTTTCATCGTAAGGATATATGTATTTTTTAGAATCTTTTAAAAAAATTAACATATTTTCTATTTTTCTTTTATATAAAGGAATTTGAAGAAGTTCATCATTTATAAGCAATACATAACCTGTGTTAAGTCTAAAAAGATTATAAAATAAAAGAAACGATTTGATTCCATTTCCTAAAATTATAATATCTTTAAAAGGAAAAGTAAAAATAGTTTTCTTTGTAGAAGGTAAAATATAAGTTTTAGTATTTAATAGAGTTGTATAAAAAGGAAAATCTCCAAAAAGTTCTCCTAGATTATAATAAACATCGTCTTCAAAGCCTTCAAAAAAGTCAAATATAAAATCAATAGGTAAAGCTTCTTTGATTTCTATACCATAAAATTGGTTTAACCTTTCCTGGCTAAATTTTCCAATAGTTGAATAGATTAACAAGTCCAATGTTTCTATTTTAGAAGTATTCCAGTTGAATAAATAAAATCCATATTTCTTAATGCGTTGAGATAGCACCCATGAGTTTATGTAAATTCCAAAATTTTTAAAAAAGTTTTTTATTTTGACATCATTTGGGATGTAATAAGTTTTAAGGCATGAAAGACTATTTTGTTTTAAAAAACTTTGAAAAGCTCCGTTATATAGTTGAAACCAATAATCGAAGTTTTTCCATTTAAGATCTTCATAAAGTAAATATATATCAGCATCGTATTTTTTAAGAATTTCTAAAAAAATATCATCAATATGCATTTTGTTACCATTGTATGAATGAGGCACTATCAAATCATACATTCCTCCCCATATTTCACTATATAGTTCAATAATTTTAAGAACAGCATTTTTCCAATCTGGAATATTTTTGTCTATAAAAGTAACAACTTTTGGAGGTCGTAATATCAATTCTATGGGAATTAAGTTTTTATTCAGATGCATTTTTTATTTCTTTTACTTTGTTATTAGGATTATTTAACAACTCATTTATTTCTTCTATTATACCTAAAATAGCCTTTTCCTTTTCTAAAAGACTTGTTACTATTTCTCCAGGAGGAAGTAAAGTTTCTGTTTCAATACGATTAGGATTTTTTGCAGAAAGATCATAACCGCGTTCTTTTATTTCTTCTACAGAAACAATCCAAGAACGCTCCGAAAGACAAGTTTCTCGTAGCCCCTTACCTTTACGATACTTATCCCAAGCCTTCCAGAGTTTTCGGGCTTCATTAAAATGTTCATCCTGAATGGGATTGCCTTTGCTAAACTTTTTTAATCCTTCTGGAAGAGGTAGTTCATAATACCAAATTTCTTTTGTTGGTCCTGGTCGTTCAAAAAAGATAAGAGCAGTTTTGACATCCGAATAAGGAGCAAAAGTCCCTGGAGGAAGACTTACTATAGTGTGAAGATTAAACTCAGAAAGGAGTTCTTCCTTAACCTTAGCAAAAGCTCCACCGCGGAAAAGAGTTCCTTCTGGAACCACCATTCCGCAACGGGCTCCATCTTTTAGCTTAAGTTTTCTCATAATGTGCTGAAGAAACAAAAGCTCAGTAGCATTGGATTTAACAGGAAAGTTTTGCTGAATATGACGCCCTTCTTTTCCTCCAAAAGGTGGATTGGTTAAAATCACATCAAATCTTTCTGAAACCTCACGAATGTTTTCCTCAAGTGTATTTTTACGATAAACTTTAGGACAAGTAACTCCGTGGAGTACCATATTCATAAGCCCTAAAAGGGTAGGAATAGGTTTTTTCTCCTGCCCATAAAAAGTTTTTTCCTGAAGAATTTTGTAATCTTCTATAGTTTTTTCATATTTTTTCATGTGAAGATAAGCTTGAACTAAAAAACCACAGGTACCGCAAGCAGGGTCATAGACCGTCTCACCAATTTTAGGATTTACCAATTCTACAATGAAGCGTACCACAGGGCGAGGAGTATAAAATTCTCCAGCCATGCGATTTTCATTTCCCAGACGACGTAAAAGTTCCTCATAGACCTGGGAAACAGTAAAAATATCGTCCTGACTATGAAAATCTATACTGTTTATAATTTGAAGTACATCTTTTAAGTTATAACCTGAAGCACATACAATAACATTACGCTCAGCAAAAACACTGCGAATGGTTTCTCTTAAAGGATCTCCTCCAAGGTTTTGGAGATAAGGAATTAATTTTCCGTGAATGAAAGAAAGTAGTTCATCTGCAGGTAAGTCTTTGACAGCCCAGTCGCGCCAGCGATAAGGAGGTTCTATTATAGGCTCATATTTCCGCCCCTCAAGCTCAGCTTGGGCTTCCCATTCTTCTTCCTGAGCATCTAAGAAGCGAAGAAAAAGAAGCCAAGCAAGGTGTTCAATATATTCCATAATACCACTACAGTTATTATCTCTACGAAGAATGTCGCAGGCTCTCCATATTTCATTAGCTAAAGTTTCTCTGGTTTGTGGAATTTTCATGGAAGCCTCCCTTTATTCTGTATAAATGCGTTTTTGCATTTCTTTAAGAGTTAAACCAAGAGCTTTTATGCCTCCAAACCATTTGCTAATTTTATAAGCTCCTCCCCAGTCTTTAAAAGGAGAAACATTAAAAATTTCACCTTTAAGTTGTTCTATACCACCTACCCGGTATTTTTCCAAAAGCTCAAGGATTACCTCTTTTGCCTTTTGGCTATATTGATTAATAAAACTTTGTTCTCGGTTTTTAAAAGCTGTAGCTCTTTCTTCTCTCGTCCGAATGGGTGTATCAAAAGCGATATGAGCAAGAAGGTCAAAAATGTCAGCCTCTGGTTTGCCTATAACCTCAGCAAGAATTTCAGGATGAATACTTGATTCCTTGAGTTCCTGTAAAAATTTATGCCTTTGATCTGGATCTATCCAGATAGCTTTTAAAGTTTCTATAGTAGGAGAAGTTTTAAGAATATGTGCTCGTGTATAATCTTTATACTCAGCTAAAGAAAGCTGTTTACCAGTAGCTTCAATTAAAAACACTGCTTCATCGGCAATGGACACTTCAAGACCTTTAACCTTTATTTTCTGTGTTCCTTTGCGTTCCGGCTTTAAAGCTACTTCTATTTTAATAGTCTCGTTAGCAATAGTTTCAACCCGTAATTGACGACGAATATAACCAGAAGCTGAAACAATTAGTGTTAATGTTCCCTCTGGTAAGCCTGAAAAAGTAAAAGTTCCATTTTCATCAGTTTTAATAGGACCTTGTTGTGTATTTGGACCTGTTCTTATACTTACAGAGGCTTCAGAAATAGGTTCACCAGTTCTCAAATCAAAAACTATTCCTTTAAGAGAAGCTGTAAGAGAACTTTGCGGTTTCACAAAAGTAGTTCTGACAGGTCTATCCCATTCGTCAAAAAGCCTTGTAGCACCTGTGAAATCAATAATTCTAAACCAATATTTGTCTGTAGTAGGATCAAGTCGGCTCCCTCTTCCAATAATTTGTTTAAATAAAATAGGAGAAGATATAGTTTTCATAAAAACGATATTACGGCAGGAAGGAACATCTACTCCAGTTGACAAAAGTTCTGCGGTAGTGGCTACAACAGGCGCTTTTTTATTTGAATCTGCAAAATCTTCTAAAAGCCTTCTGGCTTCCTCTCCTTCTTCAGAAATTATAGGCACAGCATAATTATCAAGTCCTATTTCTGGACCAAGTTTATCTTGAAGAAAACGAGCTACAAGACGAGCATGTTCCATATCTACACAGAAAACCATAGTCTTATCCCAGATCCCAAAACGACGAAGAAGTTTTACAAGATGCTCTACCATAGCTTCTGTACGGTCTGGAAGAGTTATTTCTTTTTCAAATTGAGGAGTTGTATATATGTCTCGTGGCTCTACATCTTCAGGAATGAAAACTTCAGCTCCCTGCTCTATAGCATCTTCAAGCCGAAGTCCTGTTAAATCTATAGTAGTGCGCACACGGTGAACTTTATAAGTTGCAAGAAATCCATCTTCTATACCTTCTCCTAAACTGTATTGATAAGCTGGTGGATGCCATGTGCCTTTTTCAGGATGCTCTAGATCAATCGGAACTTTTGGCTCTTCAGCACAAAAGTAAGCATAGGTATCAATATTCTCATCCTGCTTGGGAGTAGCGGTCATGCCTAAATGTACAGCGGATGAAAAATGATCTAAAATTTCACGCCAAGTACCCCACCCGGAACGGTGACATTCGTCAATAATCACCAGGTCAAAGAAATCCGGCGGAAATAACTCAAAAAGCCGTTTACCCTCTTCGTTTGGACTCCAGAGGGTTTGATAAATACCAAAATATATGTCACGATTTAAATTGGGAGGATGACCTTTGATTAAACAGCGTGGATCACTTGCTCCCTCAGCAAAAGGAGAAAAAACATTATAAGCCTGATCTCTTAAAACTATACGATCCGCTAAAAATAGCACACGCGCAGGTCGTCCAGGATGTTTCCTTTCTAACCACTTACTTTTAAAAAGTTTCCAAACTATCTGAAAAGCAATATAAGTTTTTCCTGTGCCTGTGGCTAAGGCTAAAAGAATACGTTTTTGCCCACGCATAATACGCACAATCACTTCTCGAATAGCTACTTCTTGATAGTAGCGAGGTTCTTTGCCATGGATAGTACAATAAGGATAAAGGAGAGGATTAGTTTTATAAAGAAATCCATAAACAGGGGGAGGTTCAGCTAATTTAAAAGTTGTTGGAGTTTCGGTAGTTTTAGTAACTTCAAGTTGCATATTTTTTTGCCAGCGATCCCAAAGCTCCTCCGGACAAGGGAATTGAGAAAGAGTTCGACTTGTTTTAGTAAAAAAATCATATTCAATAATTTCATGTCCATTTGTAGCATAAGCAAAGTAAAGCCCTAAATCTTTAGCATACCGTTTAGCCTGTTCAAGTCCGGCTAAAGCTGACTCTGTTTCAGCTTTAGCTTCCACTATAGCTATAGGAAAGCTTTCTGTAAGACGAAGAAGATAGTCAACACGTTTAGGTTTCCCCCTTTTTACTTGATCCCCTACTAAAAAAATTTTCCCAAGGGTGTATTCAACATTTCGTTGATAAAAATATTCGCGTGTAACTTGTTTATCCGTCCATCCAGCAGCTTTAAGTTTTGGTTCAATTAAATTAGCCCTAGTATCTGCCTCGTTGTAAGGCATGGTTTATAACTTTCATTTCAAAAAATTTTGCTAACTTTATCACTTGAGGTAATTAAAATTTTCATTCGCCTTTTTAAAGACTTTTCTGAACTGTTAGTAATAAAAGTGCTCATAAGAATGTTGTATTTCTTTTTTTATTATTATACTAAAATTTACTTACTCAAGTAAAAACTTTTGCTTCCTTATAACTGTTTTTAAAAAACTATATCTACTTCATAATTTTTTATTTTTCAGAGAAACCAACATTTTTTTCTCCCGGATTTTTTAATGTAAATTTTCCTCCTTAATTTCTTCACCTAAAATTTCTATGAAATCTTCTGTTAATTTATCGCCGAAATAACAAGCAATGATATCTTGAATAAAACCAGCTAATAATAACTTATCTGAGGGATCTTCAAAATGATTTAACATAATTTCTTTAATTGCTTGTATAATTCTCTCAACTTCTTCAGGAAAATTATCCAAAATAGCATATACAATTTGTTCTAATTTTTTAAACTCATCGATATTGAGTTTTTCACCAACCAAAACAGTACCTCCTTTTTTGTTTTTGAAATCTTGATGACAATTTTACTTAAAATGTTTGATCAGGAATAAACGAGTTAATTTAATTTTGCTAATCTGAAGAACAATGAAATTTTAATTTTAATATTTAATGTAAATAAACATTATACCAAAAAATTAAAATTTTTCAAGAGATTTTTTAAAAAATTTTTTTATTTTTTCATTTATGTCGGAGTTTTTAAAAATTTAAGTTCTATATAAAAATTTCAAAATAAATTCATATGCAGGGAATATTTGAACCTTTATCCCGTAATCAATGTTAAATTCAGCTTTTTGATCATAAGATATAATGTATGCAGTTTTCAAACCAAAATATTTACAAGCCTCTTTTAAACCTTCTATCTCCCTCTTTAAAGTGTTTTCGTCACTTATATCATAGCATACTTGAATTGCTATTTCTTCATTAATTACAAAATCGCATTCTTTCTTTTCTTTAAAACATACTATATTTGAAGTAAAAAGAAAAAGTTCTTTAAAAATAGTATTTTCGAAAAGAATTCCTATTTTCTCTTCTCTAAATGGTCTTATACTTCTTAAAAGACCTGTATCTATTAAATAAACTTTCTTTTCCGCAAGTTCAGATTTAACAAGAGATTTATAATGCTTCTTAAGAAGTTTTATAAAGTAAGCATTTTCAGCAAACTCAAGATATTTGTAAAGTGTATCTTTTCCTACCCTTATTCCTTGCGATTTTAATTCATTATAGATCTTATGAACAGATAAAAATTTTCCTACATTTTCTGCAAGTCTTTTCAAAAAATACTTTAAAATAAGAGTATCTTTTACTTGATATCTTTCTGCAATATCTCTATAAAGCATGACTTCAAAATATTCTTGAAGTGTTTTAATTTTTAACTCCTTTTCAAGAAAAATAATCTCTGGAAAACCACCAAAAATTAAGTATTCATTAAAAAGATTAATAAGCTTGGCTTTTCTTGGAGGGCTGTAAAAATCTTTTTCTATATCAAAATCAAAATTTTTGAATCTAAGAAATTCGTGAAAAGTTAAAGGAAAAAGCTCGTATTTTACGGTTCTCCCTCTTAAAGAAGTGGCTATTTCCTGAGAGAGAAGTTTAGAATTTGAACCTGTAAGAAATATATTTTTACTAACAGAATCGTAAACTCTTCTAACAAATCTCTCCCATCCTTCTGCATTTTGTGCCTCATCAAAGAAGAAGTAGCACCTACTTAAATCAAGCTCTGGATAAAGTTCTCTATATGCTTGAAGAATAAAATCCAAAGTTTTAGAAGTCAAATCAAGACGCTCATCCTCAAAGTTTAAATAAAGAATCTCTTCTTTTTTAATACCCTTCTGTAAAAGAAACAAAATATGTTGATATAAAAGATAAGTTTTTCCTGCTCTCCTCGGACCTATTACTGAAATAATTTTCCCTGAGTTAAAAGGTAAAACTAAGTCCCTTTTAATAAGCTTAGGAAACCTTCCAGTATGAAATTCACGAATAATTGTTTTTAAAACTTCTTTCTCTTGCATAAGGAAATTTTAATTAAATTTTTTCCTTTTGTCAAGGAAAAAATAATTTTAAAGAATTGTTAATTTATAGAAAATTATTCAAATGAAAGGAAAAATTATTTTCATATCGTAATTTTCAAAATATGTTTTATTGTATTTTTAGCAGATTGATAAGCCTTTCCGAGGGGTGGGGGGTTTTCCTTCGAGAGATATCATAAAAACTTTCTCACCGTAAGGAATTATTCCAACAGGCTTTAACCCTTTTCTTCTACAAGCTTTTTAACTTTCTCTCTAACTTCTCCTTCAGGAATTTTATTTAAAATTAAATAAACGTTTTTTTCTTAATTTTTAAGCAAGTTCCCAGGCTTTAGAGGCTATTTCTACACCTTTTTCAAAGTGTTTTATCCCTGCTTCTATACCTACTATCAAAACTTCCTGATCGTTTAACTCAAGTTTTTTAATAAATT
>Ga0190315_1000723_pt1 | contig 15106 bp, 9 predicted proteins | sample 48701101_MG_FD_161673 | JGI IMG/M metagenome (GOLD analysis project Ga0190315, IMG submission 161673) | Hydrothermal vent sediment bacterial communities from Southern Trench, Guaymas Basin, Mexico - 4870-11-0-1_MG | ecosystem: Environmental > Aquatic > Marine > Hydrothermal vents > Sediment ...
TTTACCTTGTAGAGGTAGTCTGGTATGGCGTTCACCGTCTCTCGGTAGAGTTCCTCTGAACGCCTCAACTCTTCCATGAGCCTCCGAGCCTCAGTGGCATCTACCGCCACTGCCACCAGGTGTCTCCGGCCGGAGATCTCCGCGCAGGAAAGATACGCCTCAACAGGAAATCTCTCCCCACCCTTGCGGAGATGCCAGACTTCCTCCCTCACCTTCATCCCCGCAAGGCACCGCTCCAGCAGAGCCTGACACCTCACCTCATCCCAAGAAGGGCAAATGTCCCTGGGATGGATCCTAGTCCACTCCTCCGCGCTATATCCATACTGCTCCACAGCCTTCTGGTTGGCCATGACGAAACGGGGCACCGAAGGGTCCATAACCAGCACCGCCTCGGGGAAGGCCTGGAAGAGCACTTCAAAGACTGCTCTGCTCCGGGGCAGCTCCACGTACTTCAGCTGGGCGGCCTCCTCCAGGGCCTGTATCTCCCTGGTCTTATCCCTAAAGAACCCCATAACGTACCGCTTATCCCCCACCTGGAGGGTGGTGCTCCTGAGCTCAGCTGTCCGAGTCTCCCCATCCTTCCTCAGGACCACACACCTGGACATGAAAGTCCGGGGAGCAGTGATATGGGATTTGAGGACCAGCCTGTAAACCCCCCTCAGGTTGGGTGGGTGGAGGTCCTCCTGGCACATGCCCACCATCTCCTCCTTGGTATAGCCCCACAACTCTTCGGCAGTCCGGTTGACATCCACCACCCGACCGGTGTCCGCCTCCGCCACCACTATGGCATCAGAGGTGTTCTCAAAGAGGATACGGTACCAGTCCCTCTTCAAAGGCTCTCCAAAGACTCCCACCTTCCCATCCCTCCCCGTCAAAAGTGAGCTCTACTGTAACCCCCTCTTCACCATCTCCCTGTTATAAGCAGCCACCACGTCCTTTCTTGTTATTATACCCAATAGCCTCTCAGGGTCCTGGGGGTCCACCACGGGCAATTGCCGGATTCCAGCCCTATCCATCTTCTTCACTGCCTCGTAAAGGCTCTCCTGGGGTGTGGTAACAATGAGGCTCTTGCTAGCCAGGTCATCAGCCACCACCAGCTGCTCCAGTCCCGAGACAAAAAGAGTAGGCTCCAGGTCGTGGAAGGTTATGATACCTTCCAGTTTCCCTTCCCTGCTCACCACAGGGTAGAAGCTCTGCCCAGTACGGTGGATAATACCCGCCAAGCGTGTCAGGGGTGTATCAGGGGTGACGGAGATGAAGGTCTTTTCCATGGCATCCTCCACCCTTATCTCCCTCATGATATTCACATCCCGCCCCCGCTCCACCTCCACCCCCTTGCGATGCAACTTGAGGGTGTAGATGGAGTACCTCCTGATCCACCTTCCATGAACATAGCCTATGACACACACTATCATGATGGGCAGGATGATGGTGTAATTGTTGGTGAGCTCAAACAGGATGAGAATTGAGGTCAAAGGGGCAAAGGCAGCAGCAGCGAACACTCCCCCCATCCCCACCAGAGCATAGCACCCCTCGGGGGCGGTCACCGTGGGGAAGAGCTTGTGGACCACCGTACCAAAAGTGCCCCCTGCCATAGCTCCCACAAAAAGGGCCGGAGCGAAGACACCGCCAGACCCACCCGAACCTATGGTGATAGAGGTAGCCACCACCTTGACCACCACCAGGGAAGCCATGAGCCAAAGGGCCATTTCCCCTCTCATGGCCTGCTCCATGTAGGGATAGCCGTTACCCATAACCTGGGGAAAGAGGAGGGCTATGAATCCCAGCAGGAGCCCTCCCAAAGCCGGCTTGAAAAGGTCTGGAATGGGTAGCTTCTCGTCAAAGAGATCCTCCGCCCAATAAAGAGCCCTCACATAGAAGAAAGCTACCAGGGAAACGAGGATCCCCAACACGGCGTAAAAGAGGAGCTCCAGTGGGCTGGCCAAAACGTACTGGGGCACCATGAAAGCAGGAAAGGCTCCCAGATAATGGCGAGAAACAGCTGTGGCTGCCACGGAAGAGAGGATGATGGGGCTCACTGTGGCCAGGGAAAAGTCCCCCAGAATAACTTCGTTGGCAAAGATAAACCCCGCTATGGGAGCGTTAAAAGTGGCGGCAATCCCTCCCGCGGCACCACATCCCACAAGGACCTTCATAGGATTCCCTGTGAGCCTCCACAGCTGTCCCACCGTGGAGCCAATGGCCGAGCCTATTTGGACAATAGGTCCCTCCCTCCCTACGGAGCCACCCGAACCGATGGAGAGAGCTGAAGCCACCGCCCGGAGGACGACGGTACGAGGCTTCATCACCCCCCTCCTGGTGAGCACAGCCTCCATCACCTCCGGCACCCCGTGGCCCCGGGCCTCTTGGGGAAAGAAAGCCGTAATAGGCCCCACCAGGAGACCGCCCAAAGTGGGGATGAAAACCAACGCCATCCCCCCAAGCCCCAACCCTCCCAAGAAAGGCAAAGCGTTGCCGAAGGCCCCCGAGCGGACCAGATCTATAAGCTTCCTAAAGCCCACAGCTCCATAGCCCGCCAGGACCCCTATGATGACCGCCGTGACAACCATAAAGAGGCCCTCCCGGGTCCGGAGCTCCCTGATATAGTCGAGGCCCACCCTTTTAGCCCTCGCCCACGCTCCTCTTCATCTGTTCCCTATTGTACGCCTCTATAACCCCCCTCCTAGTGACCATTCCTGTAAGGAGTCGCGTCTCGTCGCTGTCCACCACAGGAAGATGATCAACACCCCTATGACCGAAGCGCTTCATGGCCTCCAGAAGGCTGTCTTTCTCCTTTAAAGGCTCCACATCCGTTATGGCCAAATCCTTGGCCACCAAGAGGTCGTCCAGGTCTTCCCTGAACAGGGCCTCCCTAAGGATGGAGAAGGGTATCACCCCCACCAGCCTCCCTTCGTTGTCCACCACAAAGAGGTCAGTATGGCGGGAGAAACGACCAAAGTAGACTCTAAGCCCCCTGAGAGAGGTCCCTTCCCACACCGTGTCGAACTCTTTGGTGAGAGCATCCCTCACCTTCAGGATCTCCAGCACCTCCCTCTCCCGGCCATGGTGAAGGTATATCCCCTTCTTGGCCAATCCGTAAGTGTCCAGAGAGTAGGGGAGAAAACGCTCCGCAACCATGGAACCCGTCATGGTGGCGAAGATAGCTGGAAGCATAATCTGATAGTTCCGGGTCATCTCAAACAAAAGGAAGATGCCCGTGAGGGGAGCATGGCAGGCCGCCCCCAGAAAGGCCCCCATCCCCACCGAGGCATAGGCCTCAGGGTAGGCAGAGAGATGAGGAAAGAGGAAGTGGACGATCCCCCCAAAACTGGCCCCTATCATACACCCAATATAAAGAGCCGGAGAAAAAAGGCCGCCGGGGCTGCCCGAACCGATGGTTAAGGAGGTGGCCAACATCTTGGAGAAGATAAGGACGGTGACCAGGAGCCAGGGAAGCCTCCCCTGGAGGACCTGCTCCACATAGGGATAACCGTTTCCCATGATCTGAGGGAGAAAGATGCCCATGAGCCCCACCAGCAGAGCCCCCAGCATGATTTTAGGGAAGATGTGCAAGTCGACCCTCTCCTCAAAATACTCACTCACCCCATGGAACAGCCGAATAAAGAGAACCGCCAACACAGAGACCACCAGCCCCAAAACCACATAGGAGGGAATCTCCACCCACAGATTCCTCAACTGAAAGGGGGGCAACCTGAAAGTCACCTCTCGTCCATAGAAAGCCTCGGTGAGCACCGTCGCCGTACCAGCGGCAATAACCACAGGGGGAAAGTGCTCAATGTCAAAGTTGCCCAGAAGCACTATCTCGAGAGCGAACATCATGCCCGCGATGGGGGCATCGAAGGCCGCTGCTATGGCGGCCCCTGCACCGGAGGCCACCAACACCCTCATCCGCTGAGGAGGAGTGCGCAATAGCTGCCCTACCAAAGAGCCCAAAGCTCCTCCTAGGGCAGCAATGGGTCCTTCCCTCCCGGCGGAGCCCCCGGAGCCTATCACCAGGGTGGGAACGGTTATGTTGAGGGGAATAGCCCTGGCCCTTATGTAGCCACCCTTCCTGGCCACAGCCAACAGAAGCCGGGGCATTCCATAGCCCTTAATCACATCGGAAAATCGCCACACCACCAGGCCCACTACCACCGCCCCTGTGACAGGTAACAGAAAGATCAGAGCCCTATCCCACCCTCCCCCATAGACCCCCAGGAAACCTGCATACTCCACGAAGAAGAGATAGTGAAAGAGCTCCAGGCACGTTCTAAAGGCCGCATTACCCAAGGCAGCCAGGATCCCTACCACCGCCCCCAAAAAGACCAGAGAGGTCCTCTCACTCAGCCGAACCCCGAACTTCCAGTGGGAGGGACCCAAGCCCTTCAAGTCCCCGAAACCGGCCATCAGTTCCCCCCAAGCTCCGGTCCCTTACCCACCGCCACCAGGAAGAACCTCTTCATTCTACCGTCACACTCTTGGCCAGGTTCCTGGGCTGATCCACGTCGCACCCCTTTCTATCGGCAATAAAGTAGGCCAGCAACTGTAGGGGCAAAACCGTCAGGAAAGGCGTGAGCTCCTCGTCCACTGGGGGAATAGGGAGAAAGTGATCCACCCGTTGCGCCAGGGGGTCCCCCTGGGTACCCACCCCTATCACCTCGCCGTCCCTGGACTTGACCTCCTCCACATTGGCCACCATCTTATCGTAGACCCTGTCCCGAGGCGAAACGGCCACCACCGGCAAGCCCTCTTCAATGAGGGCTATGGGGCCATGCTTCATCTCCCCCGCAGGATATCCCTCAGCGTGGATGTAAGAGATTTCCTTAAGTTTCAGCGCCCCCTCTAGGGCTATGGGGTAGTTAAGCCATCTCCCCAGATACAGGAAATCTCTGACCTGGAAGTACTTCCTGGCCAATGCCTCTATCTCCCTCTCCCCGGATAAAACCTCTTCCATCTTGCCCGGCAGGGAGAGGAGAACCTTCAGCCTCCTGGCCACCTCGCCCCTCTCCATCCTCCCCTTGTCGCTGGCCATTTTAAGGGACAACAGGTAGAGAATCACCATTTGGGTAACAAAGGCCTTTGTGGAGGCCACTCCTATCTCCGGGCCCGCATGTGTGTAGATCACACCGTGGGCTTCTCGGGAGATGCTGGAACCCACCACGTTGCACACGGCCAGGGTCCTTGCTCCTCCCTCTCTCGCCAGTCGCAGAGCAGCCAAAGTATCTGCCGTCTCCCCCGACTGGGAGATGAAAACTGCCAGGGTGTTTCCTCCCAGCACAGGGTCCCTAGCCCTGAACTCCGAGGCTATGTCCACCCCCACAGGAATCCCCACCAAAGGCTCCAGCCAGAACCTGCCCACCAGAGCCGCATGCCAGGAGGTTCCACAGGCTACCATCACTATCCTATCCACCCCATGGGCGTCCTCTAAGGCAGCCTGGGGAAAGAATATCTCCCCCTTTTCAGGGGACACATAACTCCTCAGGGTGTCCGCCAGGGCCCGGGGCTGTTCGAAGATCTCCTTCTGCATAAAGTGCTTATACCCCGCCTTCTCCGCCTGAGCTATGCTCCACATTATGCGCTGAACAGGCCTCTCTGCTGTCTCTCCTGCCCCATCCACCACCGTAACACCTTGGGGAGTGATGAGGACCCTGTCACCGTTGTCCAAGAGCATCACCCTTCTGGTGAAAGGTAAGATAGCAGGGATATCCGAAGCCAGAAAGAACTCCCCCTCCCCGAGCCCCAACACCAGGGGACTGTCCTTCCTCGCACCTACCATGCAGTTGGGCTCTTCCTCAGAGACAACTGCCAGAGCATAAGCCCCCTTGAGCCGCTCCAGAGCCCTCCCCACAGCCTCAAAGAGGTCACCGCCGTAGTAGTAAAGAATGAGCTTAGCCACCACCTCCGAGTCTGTGTCCGATTGGAAGGTATACCCCTCCCCCTCTAATTCTCCCTTAAGCTCCAAGTAGTTCTCTATAATTCCATTGTGGACCAGGGCTATGGGGCCCGCTACATGTGGGTGGGCGTTGGCCTCACTGGGCCTCCCGTGGGTGGCCCAGCGGGTATGTCCCACTCCCAGATGGATGGTCTCCTCAGGTTCCGCATCCTTCAAGGCTCTCTCTAGGTCCCGGATCTTCCCCACGGACTTCACCACGTGGAGGCGGTCCCGGGAAACCAGGGCCACACCCGCAGAGTCGTAGCCCCTGTACTCCAGCCTCTTCAGCCCCTCCAGTAAGACCCCAGGGGCCTTCTCCTTTCCCAGATACCCCACTATCCCGCACATCTATCCTTCCCCGCCCTTCCTTTTCCTGTAGTAAAGCATGCCCCTATTGGGTATCACCCGCTGATGTACCCGAGAAAGGGCCAGTGCGTTCTCCGGCACATCCTTGGTGATGGTGGAACCAGCCCCTATAAGAGCATGGGCACCCACCTTAACAGGGGCGACCAACTGCGTGTCACTGCCGATGAAGACCCCATCACCTATCACCGTGGGATGTTTAGCAAAGCCGTCATAGTTGCAGGTGATGGTCCCGGCGCCCACGTTCACCCCCTCTCCCAGGGTGGCATCTCCTATATAGGCCAGGTGCCCCGCCCTCGTGCCACGCCCTAGGGTAGACTTCTTCACCTCCACAAAATTTCCCACTTTCACCCCCTCTTCCAAGCGGGTTCCCGGCCTCAGATGGGCCATGGGCCCCACAGAGACGCCTGAAGCCAAAAAGGACCCCTGAATAACGCAGGCGTCCAGCACCGTGACGTTCCCCTCCAGCACGGAGTCCACTATCCGGCTATGGGAGCGGATGACGCAACCCCCTCCCACCCGCGTCTCACCCTCCAGGTACACCCAGGGATAGAGAACTGTATCGGGCCCCACCTCCACGTCGGCCTCCACATAGACGGCTCGGGGATCCATCAGGGTGACGCCTGCTTCCATGAGGGAGCGGTTCTTCCTCACCCGCAGAACCTCCGTAGCCTCGGCCAGCTGGACCCTGTCGTTGACCCCCATCCCCTCCTGGGAGTCCTTCAGAGACCAGGCTTTGACTTTGTGTCCTTTCCCAACAGCCCAAGAGACCACGTCCGTCAGATAGTACTCCCCCTCAGGGGGGTGGGGCCTGAGGTAGGAGAGTCCCTCCTCCAGAAGGGCCCTGGAAAAGATATAGACCCCCGTGTTCACCTCTTTTATCTCTCTCTGGCAGGGGCTCGTCTCCCCCTCCTCCACTATTGCCACCACCCGATCGCCCTCCCTCACTACTCGGCCGTAGCCCCCGGGGTCCTCCAGCACTGCCGTCAGGACCGTGAGGTCTGCCCCTTCCCCAAAATGGTGTCCCATCAGGGATTCAAAGGATGCTGTTGTCAGCAGGGGCATATCCCCAGGGACCACCAATATCCAAGGCTCTCGGAGACAGGGCAGCACTGCCCTCACGGCATCCCCCGTTCCCTTCTGCTCCTGCTGATGGACGAAGCTCACCCCCGAGGCCCCCAGGACCCCCTCCACGACCTCCATGCCATGGCCTGTAACCACCAAGACCCTCTCCACACCCTCCGGCAGCGACCTGAGAACCCAGGCCACCATAGGGATCCCCAAGATTCTGTGAAGCACCTTGGGGATGTTGGACCTCATCCTAGTTCCCCTGCCAGCGGCCAGCACTACAGCTTCTAGGGACATAGAGGCACCTCCGCACTTCTATAGATTTTACTCATAACCCCTCCTATCCCATTCCACAAGGCCTCACCCCAGGGCCTCTCCCCCCGCTCACATCACTTCACCCATTGATGGGTGCCCCCCCAGGTGTTATAAGAAAAACATCAAGCCCTGAGACGCTGTGGAAAAGCCTTTGGAAAAAACAGGCCGGGAGGCTCTTTTCTTTTTATATAACAGCAAGTGCTTCAGCAAGTTACGCTCAGGTGGGAAAAAGAAACGTCCTGTGGATAACTCGGTATGGGTAGAAAAGACAAGGAGAAGGCTGTTCTGGAAGAGTTGTGGGCCAAAGTGGTCAGGGAGCTGAGGCGGGAGATCCCGGAGAGCAGTTTCGAGACGTGGATAGCCCCCGTGAAGGTTTTGTCCAATTCACCGGGTAGCCTCACCCTGCGAGTACCCAACAAGTTCTACCAAGGCTGGATAGCCGAGAACTATGAGGAGCTAATAAAGCGAAAAGTCCAGCAGGTCTGGGATCGAGAAGTGGAACTAGATTACTCCGTGGAGGAGGGCCTAACCGAGGAAGGGCCCTCTACCGAGACCCCCGGAAGCCAAGACAGGGCGGCTACGCAGCGGGTCCAGCTCAACCCCAGGTACACCTTCGACACCTTCGTCGTAGGCTCAGGAAACCAGTTCGCTCATGCCGCTTCCATAGCCGTGGCCGAGGAGCCCGGGAGGACCTACAACCCCCTCTTCATCTATGGAGGCGTGGGACTGGGAAAGACCCATCTCCTCCACGCCATCGGTCACAGAATCCTAGCTAGGCACCCGGAGACAAAGGTGGTCTACATCTCCGCCGAGAAGTTCATGAACGAGCTCATAGACGGGATACGGTTTGACAGGATGGCTCTGTTTAGAAAAAGGTACAGAGGAGCCGACGTACTACTGGTGGACGACATCCAGTTCATCGCCGGCAAGGACCGGACCCAAGAGGAGTTTTTCCACACCTTCAACGAGCTCCACGGGGCCAGTAAGCAGATAGTCATCTCCAGCGACCGCTATCCAGGGGAGATGGAGCGGTTGGAGGAGAGACTCAGGTCCCGCTTCCAGTGGGGCCTCATAGCTGACATTCAACCCCCCGACCTGGAGACCAGAGTAGCCATCCTCAGAAAGAAAGCTGAGCTGGAGGGCATCCACCTCCCCCAAGAGATCATTTTCTTCATCGCGAAGAGGGTGAAGTCCAATGTGAGAGAGCTAGAGGGATGCCTCATCCGCCTAGGAGCCATGGCCTCTATCGTGGGAAGACCCGTCACCCTAGACATGGCCAAAAGAGCCCTCGGGGATCTCTTTCCTAACATCTCCGAAGAGGTTACTGTGGAGAAGGTCCAGAAGCTGGTCTGCGACTACTTCCAGCTGAAGCTCACCGACCTGAAGTCCAAAAAGAGGAACAGGAGTGTGGTAGTCCCCCGCCAGGTGGCCATGTACCTGGCTAGAAAGTTCACCCACAGCTCCCTCCCCGAGCTAGGAGAGGCCTTCGGAGGAAAGGACCACACGTCTGTTCTCCACTCCATCAGAAAAGTGGAAAAGATGTTGAAAGAGGATGAAGAGATGAGGAGAACCGTCGAGAAGCTGGAGAGACTAATTGAAAGCTGATGGGGTTGTCAACAGAGTCCCCAAGGGACGGCCCAAGATTTCCCCAGCTGCTCCAACAGCACAACCTCCTGAAGGGAGAGCTCCTCCCCGGGATTTACATAGAAAGGGAAACCCACTACTATTACTAAAACCCTTTATAACGGAGGAAAAGAATGAGAGCAGGAGCTGTGGAAAAGGACACTTTGCTAGGACTCCTGCAGCTCGCTCAAGGAATAGTGGAAAAAAGGAGCCTCAATCCCATCCTATCAGCGGTGGTACTCACTGCCTCTGGGGGCGAGTTGGAGATCCAAGCTACCAATATGGAGGAGAGCATCAGAGCTAGAGGACCAGGAGAGTTTCAGGGGGATTTTCAGGTAGCCATTCCTCTGAGTAGACTGGGAGATTTTGTCAAGGAGCTCTCCCCAGGCCCCATTAGTCTTGAGGTTTTGGGGGAGGGCAACCTATTCAAGGTTGCCCAGGGAAGGACCTGGGCCCATCTTCCCCTTCTTCCGGTCCAAGAGTTTCCCACTTTGCCCACCAAGCCAGACGCGACTCTCCCCATGGATAGGGGGAGTCTCCTCAAGGCGCTGTCCAGGACCTTTTTCTCCATCGCCACAGACTCCATCTCTACAGCCCTTAAGGGTATGCTCATGAAGTGGGAGGATGGAAAGATAGTCTTTGTCTCCACAGATGGACATCGTCTTTCCCTGGTGGAAGTGGCCCATGAAGGCCCCGGCCAGGGAGGATTGGAGGTGATAATACCCAGAAAGGGCATCCAGGAGATTAGGAAGCTGCTGGAAAGAAGCTCGGACGAGGAGGTCAGAGTGGGAGTGGTCCAAAACCATTTTTATAGCTCAACGGGAGAAGGGGAGATCTTTGTCAGACTCCTGGATGCAAAGTACCCCAGCTATCAGAAGGTGATTCCTCAGGACTTCACCCACCGCGTGGTCGTGGCCAGGGGGGAGTTCGCCAAGGCTGTGAGGAGATCCTCCCTCTTCTCCTCAGACAGGATCCGAGGAGTTAAGTTGGAAGCCCGGGAGGGCTCGGTCGTCATTTCCTCCTTGTCCGGGGGGGATGAGCCTTTCTCGGGTGCTGCTGCTGAGGAGCTAGAGCCCTTGGGGTTTTCGGGCGGTGAGGTGAGGCTTGGGCTCAATGCTAGATATGTGCTTGAGCTCGTGGCTGTCTTGGAGGGTGAGGAGGTGGTTATGGAGGCAGGGGACCCCTTGTGGCCTGTTAAGTTCACCTCCCCCCAGATGCCTGACTACCTGCACATAGTCATGCCCCTGCAACTGGAGGAGGTAGAGGCCTAATGGGAGGAGGACCCGTTGAGCAGGGGTATGGCGCTGATGCCATAAAGGTCCTAGGGGGGCTGGAGGCCGTCAGGAAGCGGCCTGCTATGTACGTGGGGTCTACGGGCCCCCGAGGGCTCCATCATCTGGTCTTTGAGGTGGTGGATAACTCCATAGACGAGGCTGTGGCAGGTTTCTGCGGGAGGATAGAGGTCACTGTCCACATAGACAACAGTGTCACCATCTCCGACGATGGCCGAGGGATCCCCGTAGACGTCCACCCCGAGAAGGGCAGGCCTGCCGTGGAGGTCGTCCTCACCACCCTCCACGCTGGTGGCAAATTCGACAGCTCCATCTACAAGGTGTCCGGTGGCCTTCACGGAGTGGGTGTGTCGGTAGTCAACGCCCTTTCCCAGTGGCTGGAGGTGGAGGTTCGCAGAGACGGCCACGTATACTTCCAGCGCTATGAGAGGGGCGCACCCGTGACCGACCTCCAGGTCATAGGCAGGACCACCAAAAGGGGCACCAAGGTCTCCTTCTTCCCAGACCCGGAGGTGTTCGAGACGACGAACTTCAGCTACGACATCCTGGCCAGCCGCCTCCGGGAGCTGGCCTTCCTCAACAAAGGTGTGAGGCTGATCCTTAGGGATGAGCGGTCAGAGAGAGAGGAGGAGTTCTACTACGAGGGAGGCCTGGTCTCTTTTGTTCGGTATCTCAATGAGGGTAAGTCTCCCCTGTACAACCAGGTGTTCTATACAGAGAAGAAGGAAGGGGATATTATTGTGGAGATCGCCTTCCAGCACAACACGGGGTATCAGGAGACGGTCTATTCCTTTGCCAACAATATAAGAACGGTGGAGGGTGGGACCCACCTCTCGGGTTTCAGAGCGGGGCTCACCCGGGGAGTGAACCAGTTCGCCCAGGCCCACAATCTCCTCAAGGGACTCAAGGGGACTCTCACGGGGGATGATCTCCGGGAGGGCCTGGTTGCGATCGTCAGTGTGAAGATTCCCGATCCCCAGTTCGAGGGGCAGACCAAGACTAAGCTGGGCAATAGTGAGGTGAAGGGGGTGGTGGAGAAGATTCTCTTCTCTGAGCTCACCGACTTTCTGGAAATCAACCCTCAGGTGGGCAAGGCCATAGTGGAGAAGGCTATGGGGGCTGCCAGGGCACGGGAGGCGGCTAGAAAGGCTCGGGAGCTGGTGAGGAAGAAGAGCTCTTTGGAGGCAGGCTCCCTCCCCGGTAAGCTCGCCGACTGTTCTGAAAGGGATCCTAAGAAGAGGGAACTCTTCATAGTGGAGGGAGAGTCTGCTGGGGGGTCCGCCAAGCAAGGCAGGGACAGGACATTCCAGGCCATTCTCCCCTTGAGGGGCAAGATCCTCAACGTGGAGAAGGCCAGGATAGACAAGGTCCTGAGCAACCAGGAGATTCGCAGTCTGGTTCTGGCCCTGGGGGTGGGTATCGGTGATGAGGACTTGGATCTCTCCCGCCTGCGGTACAACAAGGTGATTATCATGACAGATGCTGATGTGGACGGAGCCCATATCAGAACCCTTCTCCTCACCTTCTTCTATCGTAAGATGAGGAGACTGGTGGAGGAGGGGCATGTTTACATAGCTCAGCCCCCCCTCTACCGAGTGAGGAGGGGCAGAAAGGAACTGTACCTCTCCGACGATGACGAGATGGAGGAGTTCCTCCTGAAGGGCGGCCTGGAGGGGGCAGTCCTGAGGGTGGTATCCACGGGTGGGGCCTTTCGAGGCGAGGACCTCCACTCTCTAGCAGAGAAGGTGGGTACTCTCCAGAGGCTTCGGGCTCGCTATGATAGGAAGGGGATGGATAGTCGGGTTATTCTGGTTTTCGCCTCGCTGGATCCTCGGATCAGAGAGGAGATCCTTGGGGGGGACGAGGAAGGGATTAGAGAGTTTGTAGAGACTCTGGGGGGAGTGGGTCTGTCTGTGAGGTTCTACGAGTACAACGGTAGGGAGGAGGACGTACTGGGCAAGCTTAGGGTATGGACTCAGGTGGACGAGACCCACGTGCTGGAGACAGTGTTGGATAGGGAGCTCCTCCTTACTCCTAGGTTCAGGAGGCTCGCGGCCCTGGTGAAAGAGCTAGAGGCCTTGGGAGAGGGGCCCTACGTGCTGGAGCGGGGCAAAGAGAGGGTGGAACTGGGCTCCCTGGAGGTGCTGAGAGAGACCCTCATGGACTTGGGGCGTAAGGGACTGGAAATCCAGAGGTACAAGGGTCTCGGAGAGATGAACCCTGAGCAGCTCTGGGAGACTACTATGAACCCTGGGAACCGGCGTCTCCTCGCGGTGAGTGTAGAGGATGCCGAGGAAGCCGATCGCATCTTTTCCATCCTCATGGGGGACGAGGTGGAGCCCAGGAAGCAGTTCATTTACCAGTACGCCAAAGAAGTGAGAAACTTGGATGTCTAGGAGGCGGTGCCATGGAGCTGTGCTGGCTGACGGTGAGGGAGGCTCGGGAGGCTCTGGGGCGGGGTGAGCTAGGGCCTGGGGAGTTGGTTCAGGCCATTTTGGGCAGGATTCGGGAAGTGGATCCCAGGGTGAGGGCATACATCAATGTCTTCCCCCAGGAGGCACTGGATGGAGCGGCGCGGGCCGGTGGGGGTCCCATGGCAGGGGTGCCCCTGGCCATCAAGGACAATATCTGTGTCAAAGGGCTGGAGACCACCTGCGCCTCCAAGATCCTCAAAGGCTTCAAGCCACCTTACGACGCTACGGCGGTAGAGAGGCTCCGGGGTGCAGGGTATGTTCTTTTGGGCAAGACGAATCTGGATGAGTTTGCTATGGGTTCCAGCACGGAGAACTCGGGCTTCTTTATCACCCATAACCCCTGGGACTTGGATCGGGTGCCGGGTGGCTCCAGTGGGGGATCCGCTGCTGCTGTGGCTGCTGGTGAGTGTCTAGCCGCCTTAGGCTCTGACACAGGGGGCTCCATACGCCAGCCAGCGTCCTTCTGCGGGGTGGTGGGTCTCAAGCCCACCTACGGGCGGGTCTCCCGTTTCGGTCTGGTGGCTTTTGCTTCCTCCCTGGATCAGATTGGGCCTATCACTCGCACCGTGGAGGATGCAGCGCTACTTCTGGAGATCATTTCGGGCCACGATCCCCGGGATTCCACTTCAGCCCCCTATCCGCCTCTTAAGGCGAAGGAGCTCCTCTCCAAAGAGGTGAAAGGCATGGTTCTAGGCCTGCCCAAGGAGTACTTCGGCGAGGGACTGGATCCTCAGGTGCGAGGGAAGGTTATGGAGGCAGTAAAGCTCCTGGAGGGCCTGGGGTGCCGGTTGGAGGAGGTCTCCCTGCCTCACTCCCCTTACGCCGTGGCCACCTACTATTTGGTGGCTACCGCCGAGGCCAGCTCCAACTTGGCCCGTTACGATGGGGTGAAGTACGGCTACCGAGCTCCTGAATACAAAGACCTGTATGACATGTACGTCAAGACTCGGTCTCAAGGCTTTGGCACCGAGGTGAAGCGCCGTATCATGCTGGGGACCTATGCCCTGTCGGCGGGCTACTACGACGCCTACTATCTCAAGGCCCAGAAGGTGAGGACTCTCATCAAGAGGGATTTTGAGGAGGTTTTCAGGACCTGCGACGCTGTCATCACTCCCACCTCTCCCACGCCCGCCTTCAGGATGGGAGAGAGGCTGGCCGACCCCCTCACCATGTATCTGTCGGATATCTATACCATCTCTGTGAACCTGGCAGGTATTCCTGCCGTCTCTGTGCCCTGTGGCTTCACTGAGGAGGGACTGCCAGTGGGTCTCCAGATTATGGGTAAGGCCTTCGACGAGGCCACCATCCTCTCCCTGGGCCATGCCTACCAGGGGGTGACAAACTGGCACAAGAGAAGGCCCCCTGTGTGAGGGCACCCTTTGCTTGGTTGCTCTTTTGGGCCGCCTCGCTGCGAGGCGGCCCTGGTGGTGCGCCTGATGGGAGTTTTTGTTTAGAAGAGTTACTCCAGGTCGTAGGACCAGTAGATCTTCACTCCTTTCTCCCGGGCATAGGCCTCCACATCGGGGACTACGGTGTGAACCACCGCCACTTTTACCGTCTCCTCCTCTCTCATCCCCTCCATGGATGAGACCAGTCTGGCCAGTTTAAGGAACCTGTTGACTTCCCGTTTTGAGAGGCTGGTTTTGGCTTCGCCAAGGATGAGAAGCTTCTCCCCGTTTTTCCGTCCCCAGCCGTAGATGTTCACCTGGACATAGCGACCCTTTTGAGTGCTGGGCAGGTACTTCCTGAGGAGCCTACCCTCCACGCTAATTCCTAGGTCTCTCTCCAGGAGGTGGGGAAGATGGCGATAGGCCTTGTTTTCCAGCTCGTATCCCACGGCGTCGGACATGCTCTCCAGCCTTTCCCGGGTCTCTGCGTGGGCTGCGATAAGCTTTTTCAGTTCCTCCTCTGTTCTTCTCTGGGCTTCAGCGAGTTGGTCCACCCGTTGGGCGAGTTTGTCTAGTCTTTCCTCTGTCTTTCTCTGAGCTTCAGCTAGCTGATCCACTCGGTGTGCCAGCAGGTTTAGCCGCTCCTCTGTC
>Ga0190315_1000725_pt1 | contig 15082 bp, 10 predicted proteins | sample 48701101_MG_FD_161673 | JGI IMG/M metagenome (GOLD analysis project Ga0190315, IMG submission 161673) | Hydrothermal vent sediment bacterial communities from Southern Trench, Guaymas Basin, Mexico - 4870-11-0-1_MG | ecosystem: Environmental > Aquatic > Marine > Hydrothermal vents > Sediment ...
GGGGTGCGCTCATCCATCTCAACAGATCAATTAAAAGCTCAGTGTTAGAGTTTCGGTCTTTGATGAATTTGAACCGGAACACGATCAAGCCCATCAAAAAGAGAAGTCCAAAAATTAGGAGAAGTATCTCTTTCAATCTCCTATTATCCTCAGCACACAGGCGACCTCAGCCTTTCCCAAAATGATATGTATCTCACATTTTTAGTTTTCTGAAATGATATTACTACTGTAAGCAGGAGGTCAGGATTATCCGACGTCATTGTAAAGCCCCTTGCTTGGCAAGCAGCGGGTCCGAAAGACGGGGGGCAACTGCCCCCCGAAGGCATTTCGTCGTCTATATCGCCAAGCGGACCGATTCTATATCGTCGTCAAAAACCCCCAAAAGTATCCGGGAGTATCTATACTCATTGCGGCCACATTGGTACCGGCCGGGACTGCCAGTACAAAGCCTGCATAGAACCCATGGGGCCAGGAAATGCCGCTGGCCGAAAGAAGGTTTTCGTAGACCGAGTGGGTCTGACTGCGCCTCCAGGGCTGCATATCAGCTACTCCGTGGCCCTGGAGATTCTCGTCTATGGTGCAGATGCTCCCGTCGGGCAGCATGAAACCAATATAGATGTCCATGGGAGCGGCGAAGGCGTGCAGCCCTATGCGGAAATCCAGCTCGCCCCGCTCCATGAACCCGAAGCTGATCGGCCTGGCCAACTCGGGGTTGGCCGAAGTGTATGGATAGTGCTGGGGATGATACCAATACTCAAGGAAACTTGAAGGAACAGGCATTGTCGCCAGCGCGCCGCCGAAGGTACTCCAGCCCTTGGTCCAGTCGTATTCGGAGTCAAAGGCCCCGATGAAGTCGGCGTTTTCCACGAAGAATCCGTCTGCAGGCACTGCAGCGGCCCCGGCAAAGGCCGGAGAGAACATGTCGGGCCTCAGGTCCGGGTTATGAATAGATATGCTATTAAGCTCTGGGTCCGCTATCCTGTTATGGTACATCGTGTTCATAACAAAGTTTTGGGTGGTAATGGAAGGTGTGTAGTCAGCTTCATCGCTTTCGTCGGCATTGAATTCCGCCCCGTCTAGGTTGCCGTAAAAGATGCAGTTATCAATAACAAGATCCCCTGAATTGATCCCGGCGAAAGTGGCTTCGTTGTCGATGTCTACGGCCGCCTTCTGAAAGCCGGTTATGATGGAGTTCTTCAGGGTGATTCCGGTCCCGCGGCGGAGCAGCACACCTTCGCCACCGCCGTCCGGGATGTTCTTGTTTCCTGCCAAGGTCATGTTGTAGACGGTAGGGCTGGACATTGGCTGGGCGCTGTTGTTGGCCTTCAGGTTGTCCCCCTCGATCCCGCGGTCACCGTCGTCATCGGCCTTGTGGGCCACGATAAACTGTGCCTTACCGGCAAAGCCGTTGGTCCAGTCGAAGTGGTCATCGGCGCAGCGGCTGTTCAGGATATTTCTTACGTCGACCGTCCCGCCAAAGAACTCGATCCCGTCGTCATCGTTCATATCGCACTGGACATACTCGATGATGGTCTCGTCACCAACTCCCTGGAGAGTCAAGGCGTTCCATTCGTTCTCACCGTCCATCCTGTACCCGCCGTACTCAATCCGGACATAGCGGAGGATGCCACTGTTATCATGGGAGTTACAGCCGCCGTAGACGCCCATGCCAGCCTCTCCTACAGCAGTCTGAGGATTATCAGGACAGCTCCCTCCGGCGTTGTTGATGGGGGCATAGCCATTGATGGAGATTCCGCCCCAGTCTCCCCTGGCCCGTGATCCAACAGGCTTGTTGCTTGTAAACACGATGGGCTCCTCAGGGGTCCCGATGGCCATGATCTTGGCTCCCTGTTCGATGATGAGCGCGGTTTGAGGATTGCCGTAAACCGTGACTCCTGGAAGCACAGTAAGGACCGCAGGTGCCTTGACGCTCACAACACCGGTCAGTTCGACGTCTTCTCCCCAAGTAGTGCTCGTAGTGATGTCGCCCTGGGCCTGTAAAGCCAAAGCCGTTCCGGCCCACATGAGGGCAAGGGCAACAACAAGCCCCAGGCCCGTCTGAAAGAACCAATGATGAACTCTCTTTCTTGACATTTTAGAAACCTCCTATGTGGTTTTCACTTATTTAAACCGGCACTTGTTACAGTTTCTTGACAGTCCTGTTACAGTTTCCTTAAATTTTTCGTAACCGATCATAGGGTGCTTCTTATGGAAACGATTTGCGTTAACCCTGTAGTTTTCTTGGCCTTTTGCAGCATAGGAAACCCCGGCTCCGGAGCGTAGCGGAGGAGAACGGGGAGGGTCCCATGCTGCAAAGGCCTCAGAAAACAAGGGGCGAGAGCATGTTGGAAGAAGGAGCACCCTATGATCGGTTACAATTTTTCTAAAAGCGCTTCGAGAGGCCCAGGGAGACCGAGACCCCTTCTTTGTACCTGCGGTAGATTTCCCCGCCCTGGGTGAACTTGATATCTTCGTCCAGCAGGTTCTTGGCAGCAAGCTTGAGTTTCCAGGTCCCTAGCCGCTTTTCAGCAACAAAATCCAGCCAGTTGCTTGCGTCCTCATAAATGTCAGGCAGGCCGTAAGCAGCGCCGATGTCCAGACGCCTTCCAACATAGTTATAGAGCAGCCTCAGGGTCACACCAAAATCCAGATCGGTATAGTCGAGGACAATATTGGCCAGGTTATTGGACTGGCCGTACATGGGCCGGGTGGTATTGGTCATGATGTCTGTCATGTCAGGTCCAAGTTTCACCTCCGAATCAGTGTAGGTATAATTGGCGCTGAGCATCAGGGTGTCGAGATAGGGGTGGAGGAACCCCAGGCGCTTGCGCACTTCAAGCTCAAAGCCCGACACTTCGCCGCTGGCCGCATTGATGTAAAAACGGCGCATGCCCGCAGAGGTAGCCTGCTGCACCTTCTCGATGGGCTGCCTGATGTCTTTGTAGAAGTAGCTAGCCGCCAGGAGCTCATCGGCACCGATGAACCACTCCCAGCGAATATCGTAGTTGTCCAGGCTGGCGGTCACGAGGTCCGGATTGCCCACTACCGACTCGGTCTCCGACACATCGGTGTACTCGAAGGAAGAGAGCTCACGGAACTGGGGACGGTTAACGGTCTCCGAATAGCTGAGACGGAGATTCATGCTGTCGGTAAGCGAATATATAAGGCTCACCGCCGGAAAGGTATCGTCATCGTTCAGAACCGCGCTATCTTCGATGCCGCTCTGTGGCGTATAGGGATTGAGGGTGACCACTTTGAGGTCATCGGCTTCCAGACGGACGCCGCCTACGACCCTCAGGCAGTCGAAGAGAGTAAAGTCCAGCATGCCGTAGGCCGCCTCATTCCGCTCAGTGGCATCGTAGCTGTCAGTAGGCCTGGTAATTTCCCTGAGGATGAAGCCGTCCTGCTCCTTGATGTTTTCAGGTGCGAAGAGTGTCTCGGCATCGGCAAAAATATCGACGTCCAGGTTACCCGGTCCACGAGTATAGGAAAAGCGACGGTAGTCGAACTCCCGTTCCCGCCAGTAATAGGAGATCCCCATCTTGAGAGCCACCGGGAGCCGGAGGAGATCAGATCCGTCAACCTTCCAGTCGAGGCCGAAGTCATAGCGGTCTTCGTAGAGATCTCCAAAGAACCTTGTTCCGCTTTGAGGGGAATCCAGCCAGGCCCGGGTAGTCTGGGCCTCGCTGTCCCACCAGTATTCTATCTCCCGCTGGTCGGGTTCCTCCAGTTGGGCCTCGCTATATCCGATCCGCCACTTGATGTCGCTCTTGATCCAGTCTAAATAGTGGTCTCCCCGCAGCTCGCCCTGATACAGCTCCTCTTCCGACCACTTGAGGCGTCGGTCATAGATATCTTCGCCCCAGGTCTCGTGGTATCCAAAATATTCCCTAACAGCGTCAGTGGATTTCCGGTTGTAGAAATTTTTGAAGGCAATCTTGTGGTACGGGCTGAGATCCAGACCGAAGTTTAGCAGTCCACCATAGTTTACTTTCTCCTCATAGGTGCTGAAATCAAAGTCCGCATAGATGTTCTGTTTACCCTGATAGCCGATGCAGTACCAGGTCCGCTGCTCGTGGGTCTTGGTCTGGTAGCTGTGGCTGTAATTGAGGGTGGCGAGGTAACCGAATCTGCCAAGCTTATCGCCTACCATAAATCCCAGGCCCACAGGGGGATCTGCAGTATTGGTCTTTGCGTTCCAGACATTCTCGAACGAACGGCCAAATTCGGTGATCTCTTCTGGAGTGTAACCTCCTGTACCCATAACACCTTGAGGGTTTATGTAACCACTGGGGATTTCATCCGGGATCTGCCTGAACCCGTCGTCAAAACCCAGACAGTCCCAGTCACCCCCCTTGTAAGTCTTAAAGTCCCTGCCCGTGGTCTGGTCGTTGTATCCAGTAGAGACCGAGGCCTTTGCCTGAAAGGCATCAGGATAATCTTTGGTCTCGATCTGAACCAGACCCCCTGAAAATTCGCCTGGGAGGTCCGGGATATAGGACTTAACAACATTGATAGACTTGATTGTCTCGCTGGAAAAGAGATCCAGGGGGACGATCTTCTTTTCAGGTTCCGGGGATGGAAGGCGCAGGCTGTTAAGGGTAGTCTTAGCATACCGGTCTCCCAGCCCCCTGACATACACATACTTATCCTTAACTATCGAGACACCGGTTACCTTGGTGAGGATCTCGGCTGCATCAGAGGCAGGGAGCTTGGCAATGGCTTCGGCGCTTATCCTGTCAGTGACCGCAGCAGCCTTCTTCCTGAGCAGAATCTGAGTGGCCTCAGAGGCCCGTTCTGCTGACTCTACCACCTCCACTACGGCCATCTCGCCCTTCTGAGGCGTAAGCGCAACGTCGATGCTGCTGGTCTCGCCGGCCTTGATGGTAACATTCCGCAACTCCTTGGAATTGAACATGGGATAGAAGAAGCGTATGTTGTATTTACCGACTGGGAGCTCCAGGCGAAAACGCCCATCCAGATCCGTAAAGCCCTTTTTACCAAGGGGTTGCACCTCGATTCCAGCGTCAATCAGTCCTTCCCCCGAGTCTCTGTCCACAACCAAGCCGGATAGAACGCCTGTTTCGGCACGGCCTTCGGCCGTAATGCCCACACTGCTGCATAGCACACACGACAGCACTACTACACCCATAATCAAACGAAATCCCATATTCAAAACTCCAATCTAAACTTCACCATGGCCGTCATCCAGGTGTTCACCGGTTCTTCCCCTATGGTCCCTGGCTGGAACTTCCACTTCTTTACGGCCTCCATGGCCGCCTTTTCAAAGTGTCCCTGCGGCTTGGCCTTCAACACCGAAACGTTTTTCACTGTGCCCTCTGTTGTCACCATGAACTTCACTACCACCACTCCTTCGATATTCTTCTGCTTGGCCATAGGGGGGTACACCGGACGGATACGACTGATCACCTGAGGCAGCTTGTCCACCTGTCCGATGTCAAACTCTGTCTGAGGCGGGGCAGGGGGCGTAAATGCCATGGTGCCGAACTCCATGCTCCCGCTGGCCGCATCGAACTGCGGCATTTCAAATTTCATCTGCGGCGGCCGGGCCGGGGCCTTGCGCAACGATCGGGTGGCTATGGCCTTGGGTGGCGGAACCCTTGGCATTTTCTTGGGCTTGGGCGGCTCGGGTTTCTTCTCCATTGGCCTCGCCCGCTGTCTGATCCTGGTGGTCTGGATCTTAAAGGTCTCGATGCACTGGCCGGCCTTTTTCTCCAGAGAGACCTCGGACAGAAAGGGAATGAACAGAAAGATCAGCACATTGATGCATACTGCAACTCCTGCCGCGATGGCAATTTCAGACCATCGAGCATGTACCGGTCCCAGAGGGCTGTGTGCTGATTGGACCATTTCAAGAATTCTGGCTCCTCGATTGCGTATTCATTAAGTTATGCTTCAGACTTGGCAGCCATGCTAAGATTTTTCACCCCTGCAAGACGGCAGGCGTCCAGGACCTGGATCACGACGCCGCTCTGGCTCTTCTTGTCTGCTGCGATCACCACCGATCCGGTGGGGTTCTCCATAAGGAACCGTTCCATATACGACTGGACGGACCGGACGTCGACCGGCCTCCCTTCGATGTACACTACATTATCTGCGGTCACTCCAATGACTAGGTTGGTGCTGGCCTTTTGCTGCGCCGTTTTTGCCACCGGCCTGTCGATGTCCACCCCGGACTCCTTTACAAAACTCGTCGTCACGACGAAGAAGATGAGCAGTATAAAGATCATGTCGATGAGCGGGGACATGTTAAGTGCCACCTCTCCGCGCTTCCTGGACCAGTTCATACGAATGCTTTGCATAATGTCTTCCTAATGATTTCAGACTGACAATTGCCCCTCTCTCTTGGCGGTTACCAGTGCCCGGACAAAGAGGTCCATCCTGTTCTTCACGCCTTCGACCCTGCGAAGAAGCAAATTGCCGATGATCAGTCCGGGAACTGCGACCACCAGCCCGGTCTGGGTGGTGACTAAGGCCTCGGAAATACCTAAGGCCATGGCCCTGGCGTTCCCGGTCCCAAACCCGGCGATCACATCAAAGGTTGTGATCATCCCGCTGACCGTTCCCAGAAGGCCCAGGAGCGGTGCTACCCCCGCCAGGACCAGGATGGCCTTTACTGATCCGTCCACCTTGGTTCCGATTCCCTTGGTGAGTTGTTCCATAAGTTTCAGGTCGTCGCCACAGTCCTGCATTCCAAGCCTCAAAAAATTTCGCATGACGGCTTGCTGCCACTCGGCCCCGATAAGCTCATTTCGGGCCAGAGAAGCAAGGCATTCTGCCACGCCACGCTCCTCGCGCCTGCTGATTACTAGCTCCCTTGATTTTCTTATAATCAGTACCCAGAGGGCCATGGATACAAGTAGCAAGGGGTACATGACCCCACCGCCGCTCCCGAAGAAATCAAGGGCCTGATTGATGGTATCGGCTAGCAGGCTCACGACGAGGTTTCTTTAGGAAGGATCTTTCCCAGTTTCAGTATGGTCAGCGTGAATGCCGTGGCCTTTTCCTCCATGTCACTCACAATGAGCTCTACACGGCGCTCGAAAAAGTGATGGATGAACATGACAGGAATGGCTACGGCGAGTCCAAGCTCTGTGGTAATCAGTGCCTCCGAGATCCCGCCGGCCATGAGCTTCGGGTCACCGGTCCCGAAAATGGTGATCACGTGGAACGTATTGATCATACCTGAAACCGTTCCCAAAAGCCCAAGGAGCGGTGCCACTGCGGCAAGCATGCCCAGGGTGGGAATGAATCTCTCGAAGCGTGGCAGGAGGCGAAGGATGCCCTCCTGGAGTGAACTCTCAAGGACCTCCTGGGTGGTACCGATTTGATCCAGCCCGCTGCTCAGGATCTGGCACATGGGATAGTTCTTGTTCTCCTCACAGTAGTGCCTGCATTCGTCAAGCCGGTCGTTCTCCACCAGGGATGTGATCTTACCTATGATCTGGTCCGAGTTGGTCCTGATACGGAGAAAAAAGAAGAGACGTTCCAGCGCGAAAATTAGGGCCAGCAGTCCAATTCCGAAGATGGGCCAGACCAGAATGCCACCCGCCTGTATCCACTCCCGAAAACTCTTCTTCTGGGTCAACTCCATAAACACCGCTCCGCCGGAGATATCTACTGCCACATGATCAGCATCGCCCTTAATAAAGGCCTTGAGGGCCCTGCGAATACCGTATCCGGTATCGCCGGCCACAGCAGCGAGTTCACGCCCGCTGCTTACCGGTTTGAGGTATCCTACCGCGCCTTTGCTGCTGTATACCGCGCCAATGCCGCCTATGCGCACGATATCACCCTGCACAGGATGCCCTTTTGTATTTACGAACTCTCCACGGTACTTGCGAATACGGGAGGACTCATCGACATATCTGTTGAATAGCGCCACCTCGGCTCGGATTTCATCCATACCTGGAAAGTGTTTCTTTTCCAGAATGCGGTCCAGCACCGTCCGCTGCTCAACAAACTCTGACCCCATGGGACTGCTCTCCAAGAGGTCCTGCCCGTGCCTGCCCGCACCGACCACAGTGCCTTGGACGGTCTTGATCTCCTCTTGCTCGGCCTTGAGGCCCTCTTTGAGCTGCTGCTCCTGCTCGAGGAGCCGTTTGTAGCCGGACTGAAGATTGGAGAGCTCACGTTGCTGACTTGACACCTTGGCTTTCAGTTCAGCCAAGGCCTTTTGCAGGGTAATCTTGTCTTGCCTCATGAGTTCCTGGACTATCTCGGCACGGTTAAGGGACTCGGCACTGCTGGCTTCAAGCTCATTCACCACCGACTCCCAACCCCTATCGCCCTGCTCGGCAGCTACAGGAGACGCTATCAGGATGGCACATAGGATCATTATACCCATCCAGTATTGCATCTCGTAAAGATCTCTCATTTGAATGCACCCCTTTCCCAAGGATAATTACTGGGCCGGCCCCAGCGGAAGCTCCACAAGCTCGGCCGCCCGCTTCTGCTGAATAATCTCCATGGTCCTAAGGATGTCCGGCAGGTAGTCGTCTGAGACAGGTTGCCACCTCTCTGACGCCTGGTCCCATTTACCTGTGTGCTTCCGGTCGTTGGTAATGTAAAACAGGCCAACACGGCCGATTCGGACCAAGGTTACCAGGGTCGGCTCACCATTGAGATCAAGTTTTCTCTCTTCGGTCTCCACTGAATTTCCATATCCGGCCTCTACCTGAAGGGCCTCCAGCACCCGCCGCAACTGCTCCCCCAGATTCAAGTCCGGATCCACTAAGGATCTTTCCAAGAACGCGATCCTGCGCGACCTTTCATCAGTGAGGAACGGGGCATCAGATGCCACCTGATCTTTCAGGTCCGCAACTACATGGCCGAGGTACGGCTCCAGCTCCATGCGCATCCTGGCAAGCTTTTCCTTCCGGGTCTTGAGATCATTTACCTCTTCCGCCTTTTGATCCACATAGGCCTTGTATTTGCGGACCTGAAAGCGGTTCCAGTCGAGACGTGTCTTCAGGTCCAGTAACTGATTGATGATGGCCTCTTTCTCCGCAGACCATTTCTCTACTGCCTGCTGGGTGGCCACTTCTTCTCGAATGGCCTCCTTCAGCGTCTTTTCCACGCTACCTATATCCTTGGCTGAAGACGGAGCTTCTAGCATCAGGCCAGAACACAGGATGACCGTCAAGATTGCGATCTTTCTCATAAAATACTTCCTTACTTTTCAGTATTATGGGATTAGGAATGAGATTTGCGGACGGTCTCAGAAGCCGAGGCAACCACTTTGGTTTTGGCTGTTACAAGACCGGAAATTATCTCCAGCGCCCCTTCGGCCTGGCTCCGGTATCGATTTGAGGCCTTGGCCACCTGGAATGCGGAGCAAGCCAAATCCCAGTCCTGAAGGTGCCACGCCGCATACCCCTTCATGAGATAGAGCGAAGGGTCCTCGAACCTATACTGCTTGACCGCCTGTTCCACAAGGGCCACCATCTGCTGGAACTCGGCAGATTCATATAAGAGAGAGAGCATCTCTTTGACTACGACCTCACTGGGATCCGCATCCAGAACAGTCCTGTACAGACGGAGCGCCTTATTATGTAAGTATCCCCGGGCATAGAGCCGCGCAAGATGCAGGGTCTGCTTCGGATTCTGATCCGTGCCGTAGGCCATGGTCAGGATCTCAGCGGCTTTAAGCGGGGCATCCAGATACGAATAGAGCGAAGCCAGTCCCTCAAGCTCTGATCTTGACGGTTCTTTCAGTTGATAGGCAATCTCCAGGACCACTGCCGCGTCCTCATACTTGCCCTGGTTGATCATCACATGGGCAAGGAGCTTCCAGAACTTTGCATCCTCGGGCTCCTGCTGTACCAGTTCCCTGAGGATCTTGATGGCCTCATCCCAGTTCTTCAACCTCACATCTGTAAAGACCAGGAGTTCCATCCACTCTTTTTTCAGGCTCTCGTTCTGGGCAATCAGGGTGTCCAGTACACTCTTTGCCTCCTGGTAAAAGCCCCCTTGATAATAGGACGCCCCTGCCCTGTACAGCAGGTCTGGATCTTTGTCTTCCTTGAGCCGGAATGCCTTGGCAAAGACCTCGGCGGCCTCTTTATATTCTTCCTGTATGTATGAAGCGATGGCATAGTTGACCAGCAGATCGGGGTCTCTCGGCCTTGACTCAAGGGCCTTATGATAGGCCTCTCCAGCCCGTTTGGCATCGTTCAACTGGAAACAGCAGTTGCCCATGAGCATATAGAACTGATAGGGCACATCGGTGCGGTCTTTACTAAGGAACTGGTCGAGCAGGCTAACACACTGTTGCGCGTCCCCGCGATCAAGACTCGCTTTAGCCTTGTAGATAACCTTGGTTTCCCGATAGGAGAGCGGTCGGTCGTTGGCAAGCACCTGGGATCCAGCCAGCACCACCATAGTCCCCAGGACGACCCAGGCGATCAGTTTCCGAAAACGGCATATTGCAATGATTAACCCCATGACGAACCTCCTTCTTGCCGACCAGAATTAGCAAATCTGGCAAAAAACCGTCCTTAGACAGGCAAAGACCCTTCCTGTCCATGAATTTTTCAGAAAGTTAGCAGAGGAATGTGACAATCTCGTTACGATTATGTGCAATTTCTGTGAAGGTCATCCTGAAAATCCTAGCCCATTCTGCCCTGATATGCGTTAATCAAGGCTTTTAGCAGTCTTCCAAATAGCCATGATTTCCAAAAAGTGAACGATTTAATGATATTGAGGCCTGTCTGCGTACGGACACGTACAGGCAGGCATGGCAGTTAGCACAAAAGATAACCTTGAACGGTGAATCCCGAACCTGTGAACGTTTAAGACAAATACAATGCCAACAGATAGCTCAAGGCAGGAAAGAGAAAAAATAATATTTTAACAGAAATTTAATCATATGCTAACAGTCTTTTAAAATTGACTTGATACAAGAGCCTTACCAGATTCTTCTTTATTGGGCAGTCTTGCTTACAGAAAATTACTTAAAAGGCCGTGATAAAAAAGCGCATTCTTATAGTAGAAGATGAACAAGATATCGCTGAGTTGATCTCCTTCAATCTTGAACGGGCGAGCTTTGACACCCTTATTCTGACATCCGGGCATCATATGATTTCCCAGGCCAGACATTATAAACCCGAGCTGATTTTGCTGGATCTCATGCTGCCGGATTTGGACGGCCTGGAACTGTGTAAACAGATCAAGAGAGATAAGAGCCTTTGCAATATTCCAGTAATAATGGTGACGGCAAAGGGGACCGAGACTGACAGGATACTGGGGCTGGAGCTGGGAGCCGATGATTATATAGTGAAACCCTTTAGCCCCAGGGAGCTGGTTTTAAGGGTTAAGGCTGTACTGTCCAGAGTGTATCCAGATGAAACCGCACTGACCGATACAATATTACGGATTGGACCAGTTGAGCTGGATTCCCAAAAACACGTGGTTTATGTAAAGCAGATCCTGGTAAAACTCACCTTAACGGAATTCCGCCTTCTTCATGAATTAATGTCCCATGCCGGCATGGTGAGGACCCGCGAAATCCTACTGGAAAATGTGTGGGGTTATTCATTTAATGGCTATGACAGGACCATTGATACCCATATTAGACGCTTGAGAAAGAAACTTGGCACAGCCTCCTCTTACATTGAAACAGTGAGGGGCCTAGGGTATTTATTTAAAGAAGATGCCTGAAGTCTTTTCTTTCCATTAGCTCAACAGTGAGCGTTCACGAAACGCTGAAATTGGAAAATAGAAATTGGAAATTTGGCCTTCATACCCTTCTGCCGGTTTGTAAATGTCCAACTTGTAGACTCGTTGCATCTCTCCCAAATTTCTACTTTCCAATTTCAAGTTTCAAGCCGTGAACGGCGACGCTTCTAACACATAAAAAAAGCCTGGCGGTTGCCAGGCTTTGACAGGTTGGTTTATACCAGTTTGGTTATTTTACTGCCATAAGGTCCGGCACATCATCCACCACCTGGCCGGTGATGCTGATGAACTTGAGGGAGATGCCCTGTTCGTCAGCGTGGATGAGGGCGTATCCGTGCTGCGAGGAAAGGATCTCAGGCCGCCATGGGGTGTCCTCCCTGGAGTAATAGGGCGCGCCCCCGGTTCCTACAGTGATGTGCCATGTGGGGTAGGTGAAGTCGGGATGAGATGAGTACTGATCCAGGACTCCATCCCCGTCCGTGTCGTCCGCCGGGAAAACGCCCACTGGGGTCTCGCTGGTAATGAGGGTCCTGTGGTATTCATGCTCGTCCGCTGTGAGCACCGCGGCCACCTTGGAGGACTGGGCCACCGCTTTCCAGAAGCGGTTTCTCACTTCAATGATCCCCAGGTCCTCAGGGACTACCTGGTCGCCGTGTCGTGTGTACGCTCGGACGTTGTTGTCTCCGTACCACCACATGGCGTCCTTCACGTGGCCACCACAGGGGAACACCGGTTCCTGAGCATATAAAACGATGTACTTGATTGAGGTGTTGCCCTCGGCCTGAGCGAGGGTCTGTTCGATCCACTCGATCTGATCCTCCATGATGTAGCCCTCAGGCGAACCGCCGTATTCCGGCACCTTGCTGTTAGAAGTATACCAGTAGTTATTGTTGAAGGCGATCGCCAGGAGCGGCCCGTACTGGAATGAATATACATTTTCGGTGTACCGGGGGCGCCTGGGATCCGAGGGTTCCAGGCCGTTGGTGGGGTTGTAGAACTCCTGGGCGAACAGCGCCTCGGCGCTGGAGGTCTCATAGGGCCACTTGTCCAGCACGATGCCGTAGTTCGATCCGTCATCGAAGGCATTGAGGAGGGTCTCATGGTTGCCCATGCCGGGATAGACTGGGTGGCTCCTCCAGAAGCCTGCCATGGCCTGCTTCCAGCCCTTGAGCTGGAGCTCGAAGTCCTCGGTGTCCGAGGTGTAGCCGTTGACGAGGTCTCCGCCGAAGATGAAGAAATCGGCCCCTTCACGGTTGGCGTCCATGGCGAGCTGGCTCAGTATACGGAAATTGGAGCCCATGTAGTTCCGCTCGCCGCCTCCGACTCCTTCCCTGCTGTCGCCAATAAAGGCCAGGGTGGCCGATCCCTCTCCGGCCTCAGGCGCAGTTTCCAGGCTGTAAAGGTTGGAGAGGACGCTCTCACCGGATTCCGTGGTACAGAGTACGGTGTAGAGATACTTGGAAGCGGGCTGAAGGCCTGTGAGCTCCACTTCATGGTTCCGGGTGCTCTCGCTCTCACTGAACATCAATATGGGGGGCAGATCCGTGAGATCTACCTGGGCCGCATATACAATGCCCTGAGAGGCCTCGTCAGTCTCCCAGGCCAGGGTGAGCGTGGTGGGATCGTCGCTCCGGACCATGGTCACAAAGGGACCCTCAGTGATGGTGAGGTTCTTGAGATAGGTATCCCCTTTTTTTTGGAAGCTCACCACACTGTCATAGAAACCGAGATGCTGGCAGTGGTCATGGTCATCACGGTAAAGATCAAGGCGGTACCCGATGGTCGTCGTCATGGGCCAGATCCCCTGGGGCCAACTGTTGGCGTTGTATTTGTCCTTGAAAAAATCGCTGATGCTGAGTGTACCCGTTCCGAAGTCCAGCGCTTTGCTCTTCCGGTAGCGGGCATAGTCGTAGTCTGCGTCCCCGGCTTCGAAGGGATAGGGTCCGGTGTAGACCGTCCCGAAGAGGGCCGTGTCTTCCAGGTCGATTGTGAGCCCTTTCCCTGCGTCGTCAGGGCCCACAATATTGTGGATCTGGTTGAAGGTGACCTGGTTCCGGACGTCTGCCTGTCTGGGCGGAAGGTCCGGGACTACCACGGGCAGCTCCTCGGCAGCGATAGAAACCCCTGGGGCCAAGGCCGTTGTCAGGAAGACCAGGACCAGGCTGAGCACACCCATTTCCAGCAAATGAAAAAATTTCTGAAATTTCATGTTTTTTCTCCTCATGTGAATGTGTTGGATTTTGTCGTGTTATATCTTCGTCGTTTTGTTTTCGTTTCGATCAATCAATCCCTTGCTGCGCCATAGCCATGCCTCCTTCTTTCCCTGGAATGTCACCTGCTGCCACCAGTACCGGAAAAGCTTGAGTCCTTCTGAGTGTGGAAAGAGCTGCAGGTTGAGACCTTTCTATAAAACGGAAGTTTCAGGAAAATGACGGAAGCGTGACATTTAGGTGACATCCGCAAAGTCTGTGAGACTTTACAACGACATTTCGCCGCTCCCTCGCGAATTTTGAAGGAAGAAATACAGTGTCACAGAGTATCTCGAGTTTAAGACCAAGTCGCAGCTTGCGGTAGAGATGTTTGAAAGAATTCAAGAGAGCAAAGAGTCAACAGCTCTGCCAAATTTACAAAAATCTTACGATAACGTAACAATGCATTAACAAACGGCATTCATAATTTATCGACTAGTTAGGAGGCCTTTTCGTCCTCGGTCAATAACATGCAGAGATGATGGCAATGAAAAATTGGATGGCAGAGCTTGCCTCACATTATGAAAAGACCCGAAGTCGTTATCCGCAGGACAGGTTGATGATTCTCTTTGACATAGACGGGACCATCCTCGACATGCGGAGTATGATTCTTTACGTCCTGCAGGCCTATGATCGGATTAATGGAAACGGCTTGTTCCGAAACCTCAGAATTTCGGACATTACCGTGCATGAGAACAGCGTGGAGCGCCTTTTGGCGCAGTTGGCACTCCAGCCGGAGAAACAGGAAGAGATCCTGTCGTGGTATCTGGAACACCGCTGGACTTCTGCTGCCATTATTGAGTCCCACAGCGCATTTCGAGGGGTTCTTGAAGTGATCAGGTGGTTCCAGATGCAGCCCGGCACTTACGTTGGCTTGAATACCGGACGACCTGAAGCACTCCGGGCCGATACCCTGCACTCCCTTAACAAATTAGGCAAAGACTACAGGGTTAATTTCACCGATGAACTGTTGCATATGAACCCTGCCGGCTGGGAAGAGGAGGTAGAAAACGCCAAGGTCGGGGGAGTGCTGCATTTCCAGAAGGAAGGCTATCGCATCTTCGCAATGGTGGACAATGAACCTGATAACTTGAGGGCCGTTTCAAAGATCGACCCGCAGCAGGAAATCCTCC
>Ga0190315_1000726_pt1 | contig 15061 bp, 18 predicted proteins | sample 48701101_MG_FD_161673 | JGI IMG/M metagenome (GOLD analysis project Ga0190315, IMG submission 161673) | Hydrothermal vent sediment bacterial communities from Southern Trench, Guaymas Basin, Mexico - 4870-11-0-1_MG | ecosystem: Environmental > Aquatic > Marine > Hydrothermal vents > Sediment ...
AAACGTTTTTGATAAGATAACTCTATCTACGGAGGGAGGAGGTTCTTTAACCTTCCGTGGAATTGGAGATAGGAGTGATGTTGCTGACCTATGTACCACGACTGCGAAGAATAACATAATTGGCTCGCAGATAACCGCAGATACTATACACTGTATAGAAACTAGTGGAAAAGGGACTGTAGTTGAGGATTATAACGCTGTCTCTGATTCTAGTGGAGCTGGGAGTCATGATATAAATAATATCGTTTCGTCTGATGTTTTTGTGTCCCTTACGAGCGGGGCGGAAGATTTCCATGTCAAGGAAAGCTCTCCTGAAGCTACAGGGGGTATTGGCCCTGACGCAGACAGTAACGTGCCGATTGTTGGTATTGCAGGCAATGAGCGAAGCGGAATGACTTGCCCGATGGGGGCGTATGCAGAGGCGGAGTCAGGTGGTGGAAATGTCTATGAGGTATCAGTAATGCTTGGGTCAGGATTAGGATTGTCTTCTAGTGCGACTGCGGCAGCCTCTGCATCGGTAAATCTCGATTCTTCGTTAGGAGTTGAGCAGGGGAATCAAGCTGAGGCGTCCGCTGTGGCAACTCTGGCTGAGCTTTTAGGGGTGAGTGCTAATGCTGTAGCATCTGCAAGCGGATCTGTTACGCTTGGGAAGGTCTTGTCGATAACGTGTCATGGCAAGCTGGAGGGTGCGGTTGAGGTAGCTGTGACGCTGGCTAATAGTCTGGGTATCAGCGCATCGGCTATAGCAACAGCTCATGGAGCTTTGGATCTCGCTTATGCCCTAGCTCTAGGGGCAGAGGCTAGGGCTGACGCAACGGCTGTTCTTGCCCTGGCTATGCAGCAGGGGATCTCCTGCACGTTTGAAGTCGGGACTGCGGTATCTGTAGAACTGAGTCAGAAGCTAGGCCTTGACGCAAGTGCGACGGCGACAACGCTGGGAACGCTGACGCTGGATCAGACGCTGGGTATATCTGTTCTTGCCTTAGCTATGGCTCAGGCAGGAATCAGTCTTGACAGCGTGATGGAGCTAACCGTGTCAGGCAGTACTATATCAGCGAGTCTGGTAACGCCTGATGCGAGAACATATAGGGTTAGCATCGAGGTCAGGTCATACAAAGTAGAGGCAGAAAATAGAACATACAAGGTAGAGGCAGAAAACAGAATATGCAAAATTAAGAAGGAGACGTGATATGGAAAAAGTACGGATGGCTTTAAACATGGGCGACGTTTTCGTTGTAGAGTGTCGAGACAAGAACGGTAACCTGAAGTGGGTGGATACCATCAAGAATCTAGTAGTAACCGAGGGGCTGAACGATGTGCTCGACAAGTACTTCAAGGGATCGAGCTATACAGCAGCTCACTATATGGGGCTAACTGATGGGACGCCTGACTTCCAGCCAGGAGACACGATGTCGTCTCATTCAGGCTGGACAGAGGTAACAGCCTATGATGAGACTGCTAGGCCGTCGGTAACTTGGGGCACTGTATCAGGTGGCTCTGTGGATAATAGTTCAAATAAGGCTACATTCACTATCAATGCAGACAGCACTACGATAGGTGGGTTATTCCTCAGTACTAATTCTACTAAGGGTGGAACATCAGGAACGCTATATGGCGGTGGTGCTTTTACAGGCGGAGACAAAACTTTAAGCAACGGAGATAGCTTGAGTGCTCAGGTAACTGCAACAGCAAGTGCGTCGTAATACGAGGTGAGGAATGCCGCAAATATTCATAAAGGATCCTGATAGCGACAAGGATTATGCTTTCGACTGGTCTGAATGGCTGGAGACTGGAGATTCTATATTGTCATACACGCTGACAACCGATGACGGGATCACTGTTCATGATGACAGTTTGAATGATGATGGCGATAAGATAACTTTCTGGGTTAGTAGCGGTGTAGCAGGGAAGTCGTATCAAGTTTCTTGCAAGATAACAACAGCCCAAGGCAGAACAGACGAGAGAACAATAGAGTTCAAGATCATACAGGAGTAACGCATATGCCTAAGCGACCACCAGTGATACGATACTCTCCTCCAAGGGAAACAGCCGTGCTGAAAAGCTACGAAACTAGGGAGAACGAATTCTCTAAGTTCTACAAGTCGAGGAGATGGAAGCGACTACGAGCATGGTATATAGCTCAGCACCCTGTATGCGAGATGTGCAACGAGCGGCTAGCAACTGAAGTAGATCACATAGTTGAGCTACGAGACGGTGGTAGCCCAACAGCACTGGACAACCTGCAAGCTCTCTGTCATAGATGCCATAGCAGGAAGACGATGCAAGAGCGAGCTAGGCGAGAAGGTAGACTTGATGTCTAACCTTACTAGTAAGGATGCTTTTGGAGGGCAAAAGGATTCAGACTTTTTTAAGAAAAATGAAAAAAGTTTGTAAGTGTGCGAAAATAAAAGGGGTATGGGGAGTCAAATTTCTGACGGATTGGCTCTGGCGACTACGGCTGGCGGCATGCGTAAGTTTTTCCACATATTCTGGTTTAGGGGGTAAGAGATGAGCAGGAGGGCATGGAAGCCTACGAGGTTAAAGGTTTTGGAGAACACGATACACAAGGAGAGGTTGAACCCTAATGAGCCTCAGCCCAAGGTGGTAGAGCAGAAGCCTCCCAAGGATTTGGATAGGGATGCTAGAAGGGTGTGGCGGAAGATCGAGCCTAAGCTCAGACAGCTAGGGTTGCTTACAGAAGTGGACGGTGATGCTCTGGGGATCTTGTGTCAGATACGGGCGAGGTTGGTGCAGATACACAAGCTCATAGAGGGGACTGAAGACATGGCTGTCAGGACTAAGCTGATGGCTGATGAGAGGAGATATAATAATCAGTTCAGGCAGTATGCTAAAGAGTTCGGGTTGACGCCGGCGGGCAGGGTTGGCTTGTCGGTGAACACGAGTGCAGACAGTGATGATCCTCTGGGTATTCTAGGGGACGAGTGAGGTATATGGGGCGTAGGAAGAATAAGCTAGATGAGAATAAAGCTAACAAGGTTATTACGTTTATAGAGGAGTATTGTTCGTTCACTAAAGGCGAATGGGCAGGGCGGAGGTTTAGGCTCTTGCCATGGCAGAGGGAGCTGATAACTGAGTTATTCGGCCGGGTAAAGCCTGATGGAGCGAGGCAGTATAGGATGTGTTATTGCGAGATTCCCAAGAAGAATGGGAAGACTGAGCTAGGGGCTGCTATAGCGTTGTACATGCTGATTGCGGATGGTGAAGTTGGTGCAGAGGTGTACGGTGCGGCGGCTGACAGGGAACAGGCAGGGCTGGTGTACACTGCTGCGGCTCAGATGGTTAGGAATGATTCTAGGCTGAGTAAGAGGCTTCGAGTGTTGGATTCGAGGAAGCGTATAGTGGACTATCAGACGTCCAGTTTCTACCAGGTTTTATCTGCTGAGGTGCCTACGAAGCATGGGATTAACCCTAGTGCGATTATATTTGACGAGCTTCATGCTCAGCCTAGCAGGGAGTTGTGGGACGTTCTGACTGAAGGGACGGACTATGCCAGGAAACAGCAGTTGGTTTTTGTGATGACCACGGCTGGGGTGTGGGATCCCAACTCTATCTGCTGGGAGGTCCGGGAGCATGCGAGACAGGTGCAGGAAGGGGTGATTGAGGATCCTTCTATTTTGCCTGTGATATATGCTGCTGATAAGGATAGGGATAACTGGGAGGATGAGGAGGTCTGGAAGCGGGTCAATCCTAGCTTGGGGCAGATATTCACGATTGACAGAATCAGGGATGACTTCAGGAAGGTGAAGCAGCAGCCTACCAGGCTGAATAATTTTTTGAGATATCGGCTGAACATGTGGGTAACGCAGTACACGAGGTGGTTGCCCATGGATAAGTGGGACGAGTGTGCGATTCCTGTGCCTGAGGAGTCTCTCTTGGGCAGGGAGTGTTATGCTGGGTTAGACCTGTCCAGCACTAGGGATTTAACGGCGTTTGTTCTGCTCTTTCCTCCACAGAAGGAGGGTGAGTATTGGTATGTGATCCCTGAGTTGTTTGTTCCGCAGGATACGATATGGGAGAGGGTTCATAATGACAGGGTGCCGTATGATGTCTGGCAGAAGGAAGGGTATATACATGCGACGCCTGGGAACGTGGTGGATTACGAGGCGGTAAGGAATAAGATTGTTGAGTGTTCTCAGAACTATGACTTGAAAGCGGTTGCGTATGATCCCTGGGGGGCAACGGATCTCGCACAGAGGTTGCAGGACCAGGATGGGATCAGGATGATAGCGTGCCGGCAGGGGTATCAGACTATGAGTCCAGCGACGAAAGAGTTGATGCGTCTGGTGATGCAGGGGCAGTTGGCACATGGGGGTCATCCTGTGTTGCGGTGGTGTGCTGATAATATGGTTGTGAAGCCAGATGACAATGAGAATATCAGGCCCTTGAAGGCGAAGGCGAGGGAAAGAATAGACGGAGTAGTAGCGTTGATAATGGCTATAGTGGCTCATTCGTATGTAGAGCAAGAAGGCGAGACAGGGAGCGTGTATGATGAGCGGGGGATAATTACACTATGATTTTCGGAAGGAAGAAAAAGAAAGAGGAGAGGGATACACTAAGTAACCCGTCGGAGGCTCTGATTCAGACGTTGACTTTGCCGAAGACTGAATCTGGAGTTGCGGTAGATGAGAAAACAGCTCTGAGGTTGACAACGGTATATGCCTGCATCAGGGTGTTAGCTGAGACGGTTGGGACGTTGCCTCTGGTGGTCTTCAGACGCAGGAAGGACGGATCCAGGGAGAGAGCGACGGATCACTATCTGTATAAGATACTGCATGATTCTCCTAACCCTGAGATGACATCGGCACAGTTCAGGATAACTATGCAGGGGCATCTGTGCAGCTGGGGCAATGCGTATGCTCAGATAGTCAGGGGTCAGAGGTCTGGCAGGGTTCAGGAGTTATGGCCGTTGAGGCCTGATAAGGTCCAGGTGATGAGGGAAGCCACCGGGAAGAAGATCTATATCTACGCTGGCAGGTATCGTCTGGAAGAGGACGAGGTTTTGCACATAGCCGGCTTGGGTTTTGATGGTTTGGTTGGGTATTCGCCCTTGAGGATGGCGAGAGAGGCTGTGGGCCTTGGGCTTGCTACCGAGCAGTTCGGGGCCAGGTATTTTGGCGAGGGCACGCATCCGAGTATAACTCTGAATCACCCGGCGAGGTTGTCGGATAAGGCACAGGAGAACCTGAAGAACTCGTTCAAGAAAGCGTATTCAGGGCTTGGGCGATCTCATGAGGTGATGGTCCTGGAAGAAGGGATGAAGGCTGAGCCGTTGGGTGTGCCTCCTGAGGATAGCCAGTTTCTACAGACCAGGCAGTTTCAGGTGGCTGAGATATGCAGGATATTCAGAGTGCCGCCACACTTGGTTGCGGATTTGAGCCGCTCAACTTTCTCGAATATAGAACAACAGTCGTTAGATTTCGTAATACACAGTGTGCGACCGTGGCTGGTCCTTTGGGAGCAGCAGATAGAAAAGCAGTTGTTATCTCCACAGGACAAGGCTCTTGGGTATTATGTGGAGCACATCATTGATGGTCTTCTAAGGGGGGATACTAAGAGCAGGTATGAGGCGTATGCGGTGGCGAGGCAGAACGGATGGATGAGTGCTAATGATATACGGAAGCTGGAGAATATGAACCCGATTCCTGGGGGCGATATATACCTGATCCCGTTGAATATGATGCCTGCTCCTACGGGGAAAGCTCCTGTGTCCATGCCTGAACCGACACCGACGAAGAAGAGCCTACCTGATCATCGGTCGATTGCAGGGAGGGACAGAATTATGGCAGCGTATCATCCTCTCTTGCTAGATGCTATACAGCGGGCTGTTAACAGGGAGTGCCTGACTTTGAAGAGGGTGGTTAAGAAGGCTCGTGGAGAGAGGGATAATATAACTCTGGAGAGAATGCTTGAAGAGGAATACCCTGGGATTGAGGAATACTTGAGGAAGGTTTCCGCTCCTGTTCTCACGTCATATCTACAGCAGATATACGGGCAGGCTCAGGATGAGATTGGTATGAACGATACTCAGCTGAGTACCAGGGCGGAGAAGCACATAGAGACGTATATAGACATGTATGTCGCTCAGCATATGAGCAGCACGAAGGGGCAGATCAGGGCTCTAATGGCTGAGAGTGAGCCTGAGGACGTATATGATGCGTTGGATGAGAGGATAGACGAGTGGCACGATACGAGGGCTGATAAGGAAGCCAGGAATGAGAAGGTTGCTGGTGCGAATAGTATGGCGTCCATGGTTTTTGTGGCGGCTGGGTTTTCCCTGGTTTGGAGGACTAGGGGGAATGCCTGTGCATACTGTCAGGCTCTTGAAGGGAAGAGAATCAGGGGCGGCGAGTCGTTTGTGCCTCAAGGAGATTTTCACCCGGATGGAGCAGATGGCCCACTGAAGATTATGGGAATTAAAGCCCACCCGCCGTTACACCAGGGGTGCGAGTGCTATATAGCACCGGGCTAAGAGTTTTGGGAGGATAGAGGTATGGAAAAGAGAAAAGCGATAGCGGTACATCACACGGCTACTTCCACGGGATCGTGGGATGGTCCTAGGGCGGAGGCGAACCTCCGGTTGGATGAGAGTGAATCGTATTACAGGAAGGCTTTTGCATGGCAGGATCCCGATGGCGATCCGACTAACAAGGGATCGTACAAGTTTATTCATCACGAGGTGTCAGCGGATGGGACTATTGGGGCGGCTAATGTAAAGGCTTGTCAGACTGGGATAGCGGTTCTTAATGGTGCGAGGGGTGGCACGACTATACCGGAGGCAGACAGAAAGGGTGTTTGGAATCACTTGGCGGCACATATCAGGGACGCTGGGCTGGAGCCTGCGGAGCTAAAGAGTCATGAGCCTGCGGTTGAGAGACGGTTTTTCCCTGCTGAGATGCGTGTGGAGAGACAAGAAGACGGCCCTACGAAGCTCTGTGGTTATGCTGCTGTTTTTAACTCCATGAGCGAATATCTGGGTGGTTTTCGGGAGAGAGTAAAGCCTTGGGCGTTTGCCGAGGCGTTGAAGGATTCGGACGTGCGTTGTCTGTTCAATCACGATCCGAATATAGTGCTTGGCAGGCAGAAGTCAGGGTCTTTGCAGCTTAGAGAGGATGAAAAGGGGTTGTACATGGAGGTAGAGCTTCCTGACACGCAGGCTGCCAGGGATATAGCCGTGCTGGTTGAGCGGGGAGACATCACGCAACAGAGCTTTAGTTTTACAGTCGCTCCTGATGGTGAGACGTGGGAGGAGCTGGATGACGGGACTGCTCTTAGAACATTGACTAAAATATCGAGGCTATATGATGTTTCGCCTGTTGTGTTTCCTGCGTACCCTGAAACGGATGTTGCATTGCGATCAATGCGTAGTTGGTTAGATAGTCAGAGGTCATCCGATGATGACAAGCCTGATATCGAGATTCTAAGGATGAAGATACGGATAGAAGAAGAAATGATGAAAAGAGATTGAGGAGGAAAGACGAAATGAGGACTAAGATAAACAAGTGGAAAGAGGAGCGTGCTAAGATTGTAGACGCACAGAGGAAGTTGTACGAGGAAGCGAAGGAGAATGGAGAGCTTTCTGCTGAGCAGAGAGAGAAGTTCGAGAAGATGGAAGCTGATTTTGAAGAGCTGTCCAAGAAGATTGAAGAGGCTGAGAGGGATCTCAAGATACTGGATGCTCTAGAGAGCAGGGTTTCCACTTTCCAGGATGAGCCTGGCGATAGGGCTGGGATCAGGCCTGAACCTAGTGGCGATGGGAATGTATCTCCGAGAGCTACAGAGGCGTACAGGGATGCTTTCTGGAGGGCTATGAGGTACACCAGGAATGCCCTTGACGCGGTGGAAATCAGGGCTTTACAGGAAGGCACAGACTCTGAAGGTGGTTACCTGGTTCCTACAGAGTTTGAGAAGACCCTTATACAGGCTCTGAATGATCAGAATATCATGCGTGGCCTGGCTACAGTGATTACTTCTGCGTCTGATAGGCAGATTCCTGTGGTCTCGTCTCATGGGTCTGCATACTGGACGGCTGAAGAGGCAGCGTTTACGGAGAGCGATGATGCCTTTGGACAGATAACTCTGTCCGCATACAAGGCAGCTACTATCATCAAGGTTTCTGAAGAGCTGCTTCAGGATAGTGCTTTCAATCTGGATCAGTACATTGCTAACGAGTTTGGCAGGCGTATAGGAGCTCTGGAAGAGGCTGCGTATGTGAATGGTGATGGTTCTGGTAAGCCTACAGGCGTAGTTGGTAGTGGCACTGTGGGCGTAACAGCGGCATCTGCTTCGGCGATTACTAGCGATGAGCTGATAGACTTGTTCCACTCTTTGTCTAGGCCATACAGGGCTAGGGCAACGTGGCTGATGGCTGACTCTACTGCTAAGGTAATCAGGAAGCTGAAGGATAGCGACAATCAGTATCTATGGCAGCCGGGGCTTCAGGCAGGACAGCCTGACAGACTCTTAGGCAGGCCTGTTGCTATTAGCGATAGTGTTCCAGCGATAGCGGCTTCTGCTAAGGTTATTGCTTTTGGTGATTTCAGCTACTATTGGATCGCTGACAGGGGTGGCAGAGTATTTCAGAGGTTGAATGAGCTGTATGCTGCTAATGGCCAGGTAGGATTCAGAGCTTACGAGAGGACTGACGGAAAATTGACACTATCTACTGCTGTACAGGTTCTACAAATGGCAGCATCGTAATGCTAGCTAGGGGAGAGGGGTGCGATCCTCTCTCCCTTTTGTGGAGGTATAGGATGAAGAGGGTTAAGGTTCTGGTAAGCATAGCAGGCTCGTGGGGTAGTTATAGCCCAGGGCAGGTTGTAGACATGGATGATGCTGAGGCTGAGAAGTGGGTATTGCGTGGACATGGGGAGATTCTATCTAGCGTGGAAGTGAAGAGTCCGAAGAAGGTTAAGAAGGCCAGGAGAAAGAAGAATGGTAAGTGAGCTGGTAACGCCTCCACAGGTAGAGCCTGTATCTGTTGACGAGCTGAAGACTCACCTGCGTATAGAAAGTACTGAAGAGAGCGAATACCTGGACGAGTTGGAGAGAGCGGCTAGGGAGTATGTAGAAGGCCTGCTTGGGCGGAAGCTGATTACACAGGTCTGGAAGGTGTACTATTCGTCGTGGCCTGATGGGAATGTGTTTGAGATCCCCTATGGGCAGTTACAGGCTGTATCTAGCGTGGCGTACGTGGATACTGATGGAGAATCTCACGAGGTTAGCACGGATGTGTATGACGTTGATACTGCTTCTGAGCCAGGGAAGGTGGCCCTAGCGTACAATCAGAGCTGGCCCAGTGCGAGTCTGTATCCGACGAATCCCATATCAATACAGTTTACGTGTGGGTATGGAGACAATCGGCTGGCTGTGCCCTCTATTCTTCGGCATGCTATCAAGCTGTTGGTTGGACACCTGTACGAGAACAGGGAGGCTACTATTGCGGGCATGACGATTCAGACGGTACCGATAGGTATATATGACATGCTGTATCCGTATAGGCTCTGGAGATTTTGATGCGTGCGGGAGCGTTAAAGCACAAGATTGTCATTCAGGAGAAGGTTCAGACGGCTGATGGTATGGGTGGATATACGGAGACGTGGAAAGAGTTGTACACGGTATGGGCGGCTATCTGGCCAGTCTCTGGGCGAGAATACATCGCTTCGGGAAGAAAAGAGGGTGATGTAACGCATAGGATACAGATCAGGTATAGGGATGGGATCATGCCGTCCCATCGGGTGTTGTATGGCTCTCGTGTCTTTGATATCAGGGCTGTGCTGAATCACGAGGAAAAGAACAAGTATCTTGATCTCATGTGCGTAGAGAAGGTGGCGTGATGGAGAATTACGGGGTGGAGCTTGACGGACACATGCTAACTGTAACGCTTGAAAGGGCTAGTAAAGAGTGGTTGCGGCAAATGGGGCGAGAGATTAAGGCTAGGGCTAGGGTTCTATGTCCTGTTGGCACTGGAGCGTTGAAGAGGAGTATAAGTGTGCGGATGGTCAGGGATGGTAAGGGCGTACAGGTTGTAGCTGGGCATAAGAAAGGGAAAGGTCCTGTGTTTTATGCCCACATGGTAGAGTTCGGAACGAGAAGAGCACGAGCACATCCGTTCTTGAGGCCTGCGTTGGAGGCTGTTAGGCTGAGGGCCATGGGAAAGCTAAGGGATATAGCTGAAAGGGATCTGAGATGAGGGCTCTACTACAGGCGATATATTCCAGGTACACTGATAGTGCAGGGTTGAGTGGCTTGGTTACAGGCTTGTATTTTGACGAGGCTCCACAGAATACAGCCTTGCCCTACATGAGGTATACTATAATATCTGATACGACCAGTAAGGTGTTTGGGTTACAGGACAAGGAAGATGTGCTGATTCAGTTTGATATCTTCTCGGATGACTCATCGGTGGGCGAGGCGATGGATATATACGATGCCCTGGTGGATGTGTATGACGACTGCGAGCTGGATGTTGATGGGTACTCGTTTGTGGGTATGACGAGGGAGCTGGTGTCGGTGGATCGCACGGATGATTCGCCTAGGGTATGGATGATACAGGTTCAGTACAGGGTGATAATATCAGAATAAGGAAAAGTCAGGAGGTATAAGAGAATGGCTGTAATACATGGGAAAAAGGCGATAATAAAGAAGAACAGCACGGATGTCGGGGAGATGACATCATGGACTATAGACGTTGCTGGAGACATGGCAGAGACAACGGCGTTCGGAGATGAGTGGAAGACGTACAGCTTTGGGACTGCTGGGTGGACAGGGACGATGGAGGGGTATTTAGATCTTTCTGATACTTCTCAGAAGGCTCTTCACGATGCGTTGATAGCGTCTAGTCCTGCTCCTGAGCTGACGGACGTTGAGTTTTATCCAGACAGGGGATCCACTGCGAAATATAGCGGGAATATCATCGTTTCTAGTATTAGCGTTAATGTGGTGCATACGGACATAGAGAAGATCACTTTCAATTTTCAGGGAAACGGCGAGCTAACATATACAGCAGCGACATAAGCTGAGGGGGTGTTATGAAGGTTAATCTGCAAGACCCTAACCCGGCTGTGAGTTTTGATTTGCCTGGTGGAGGAATGATTAAGATCAGGCCTCTAGCTGAGGGGCCTTTAAGGGAGATCCTGAAGCAGGTGGAGAAGAAGCGGGTGGAGTACAAGGAAGATCGGCTGGGGAATCTGCAGCGGATTGAATACACCGAGAGGGATGAAGAGAAGTACAGCGAGTTACTCTGGGACTATTGCATCGTGGATTGGGAAGGAATCGAGGACGTTGATGGTAGCCCTGTGCCGTGTACTTCGGAGAACAAGCAGATACTGATGAGGCAGAGTCCTGAGTTTTCGGCTGTCGTAGGGCGGTTCATTGATCAGCTGAACAGAGACGAGGCTAACAGGCTAGAGGACGAAATAAAAAACTAGTCGAGTACCTCCAGGCGTTGAGGAAGAGGCCTCCATGCGATGTGTGCAGAAGAATATACGAAAGGCGTGGAGAGGATCCTCCTTGTGGGACATGCCTTCCGAGGTTGAAGGCAGAGAATCAGGAAGCCTTGGAGGTATACTTGATGGTAGGCGATCAGGTTAGGGTGTCTGCGATGGGAAAGGTTATCGGATTGGACTTAGGAGCGGTATGCAGGGTGATGGATGCTCTTGGCGTAAAGAAAAAGAAAGAGTGCTTGAAGAAAGTGAAGTGGGCGTTTCAGGAGGTGAGTCGTGAGGCTGGGTGAAGCATGGGTTGAGATGCTTCTCAGGGATGCTAAGTACAAGCGAGACTTGAAGTCTGTTGAGAGACAGACGAGTACGGCTGTATCGAGGATGGCATCGAGCTTCAAGCGGTTAGGTGGAGCGATAGCTGGGGCGTTTGCGGCATACAAGGTTGTAAACTTTGTCAGGTCTTCCCTGGATGCGTATGCTAAACAGGAGCGGGCAGAGAGAGAGCTGACCGAGGCTATGAAGCACCGTGGAGTATACACTCAGCAGGCGTTTGAACACCTGAAGGATTATGCGTCTGCTTTGCAGAAGGCTAGTATCTTCGGTGATGAGCAGATTCTCGTGGTTCAGAGGATGTTGGTGCAGTTTGGAGCTGAAGGGAAGATGCTTGATCAACTGACGAAGGCGACTATTGATCTGGCAACGGCGAAGAGGATGGACTTGACCGCTGCGGCTGACTTGGTGGCTAAGGCTATAGGTTCATCCACTAATGCTCTGAGTAGATACGGTATCGTCGTAGAGGGTGCGGCTGGGTCAACGGAGAGGGCGGCTAGTCTTGTGAAGAATACGGAGAAGATCTTTGGTGGCAGTGCTAAGGCTGCGTTGAACACGTATGAGGGAGCGATAAGACAGATATCCATGGCATGGGGCGATATGAAGGAGAAGCTGGCTGCTCCACTGGCTGATATAATTAGGCAGATAAGTCCTAGCATAGTAGAGATTGCTGAACGCATGGGAAAGTGGTTGGAAGAGAACAAGGAGCTGACGAAGAGTCGTATCTTAGAAACGTTGCATGCTATTGAAGTTACCTTCAAGGGTATAGCTGCGGCCATCAGGGACATTAAAGCTGCTTGGGATGCTGCTAAGGCTGTATGGAATTGGCTTGACAAGACCCTGCCTAAGAATCCCGTGCCTCTGCCTGGGTATAAGCCACCTGCCCAGTGGTCTGGTAGTGTAGGTTACTTTCATTCGGGCGAGGCGAAAGCTCCTCCTAGGATAGCTATAACGGTTCACCCTGGCGGTATAGCATGGGGGAACAAGACGTTTCCTGGCAACCTGGGTATGCCTGCGGAACCTGTTCTGGGTAGGACGTATGGGCTGCCTAACGTGGCTGCTATGATGGCAGGGACTAAGCTGGGGTTGCAGGGGCAGATGGGACCGCTTGATCAGTTAGAGCGGAGTCTTGAGCTGGTAAGCAGTCAGAGAAAGGCCAGCGAGATGGCCCTGATAGTGGATACTCGGAAGACTCTGGACGCTATGGTGGCCCTGACGGAGCGGACGGCTGAGGCTATGCAGCAGAACTTTAGCGACCTCTTCTTCGATGCGATGAAGGGTAAGTTCAAGGATTTGGGCGACTATGCAACGGCGTTCCTTAATAGCTTTGAGAGAGCGTTGGCTGATGTAATGGGGCAGTTCATGACGCAGAAGCTGTTTGGGAAAGAGATGAAAGGCGGTGGATTGGTTGACAAGGCAGTGGCTACATTCGTCGATTTCTTTGGAGCGAAGAAGGCTGGGACTAAGAAGCGTGCAGCAGGCGGTATTATTCCTGAGCCTGTCTTCGGTATTGGGGCGAGCGGGCAGACGTATACTTTTGGAGAGAATGGTCCCGAGACTGTTGTCCCTGGTGTAAGGGGACTGCAGTCAGGGGCTGGCTCGGTGGTGAATATAACTATTAACGCTGTTGATGCTAGCAGTTTTGCTGACCTCGCTAAGAGGAATCCTGGGGCGATAGTTGCTCCTGTGATGGAGGCGTTGAACCAGGGTAATCTAGGGTTGCGTAACAGTATCAGGAGGGTAGTCTAATGGCGGTGTTTCCTGACATAGGCAGTGTGCCGTATACTAATCCACTGGAAGAGACGATACAGTACAAGACGCTTGTAACTAGGCTGAATGATCTGGGCGAGGAGCAGAGAAGGGCGAAGTGGTTATATCCTAGGCGTGCGTTTTCCTTGAAATATCAGGCTATCAGTGTATCGCAGGCGAAGACGCTGTGGGATTTCTATACGCAGAGACGGGGGAGATACGAGGCGTTTAATTTTTTCTATCCGACATCGGGGACGTATACAGGCGAGTATGTAGGTACTGGAGATGGAAGCACGAAAGTATTTAATGCTCCATGCAAGTCTGCTACAGGGGTAACAGTATATGTTGATGGAGTTACACAGCCTGAATCGGAGTATATTACTCTGACTAACCCTGGGTTTGAGACGGGAGATGAGACGGGGTGGTCATATAATTGTAGTTCTGATTATGCAGCAAGAACGTATGTAACGGAGGAGGCCCATGGAGGAAGTTACTCTTGCAAGATGGTGCAGGATGGAACGCATGCTGACTACGCTTGTTTGTACCAAAACTTTGATGTAACTGCTGGAACATATACTTTGTCTGTATGGTTCTGGGCGGATGTAGGAAATTATGGGAATATAAACTTGCATGATGCGACGCATGGCGTGGATCACTCTGTATATGCTGAGGGAAATGGGGATTGGCAGCTTTTAACTGTTACTGCGACATTTCCTATTGGTACAACACAAGGAGGAATCTATCTATACTCTACATACAACCAAGCAGACAATACGGTATATTACGACGATGTCCAGCTAGAAAAGACCCTTTATACAGTCAACGGCGGTGAAGACGGAGCGGATCTGATATCATTTGCCACTGCTCCTGATGATGGGGCGAGGATTACCATGGACTTTACGGGCTATCTCAAGGTCAGATGCAGGTTTGCCGAGGATATGCTTGACTTTCAGACGTTCTATGCTCGGCTGGTTTCTGCCGGCGTAAAGCTACAGGGGTTACTGAATACATGAGGCCGATAGATTCTTCTGCACTAGAACAGCTGAGGGCGGAGAGCTTCAAGCCGTTCTACCTGCTGCGGTTGCAGATGTCCTCTGGAGACATATATTACACGACTTGCGATGTCCCGATAGTATACGACTCTATACGGTACGAACCGTTGAGCTTTGAGGTAGGCAGTGCATCATACGGGGCTGGGAACATTCTGGACTCTATCAAGCTCAGGGTGGACAATACTAATCAGGTCTTTTCTTCATACCTCGTGGGTGAGACGGTGCAGGGCAATGAGTGCGAGATATCTTTGGTTCTTGTGGGCGATGACAATCAGCCGCTAGCCAACAGCAAGATAACTGTGTTCAAGGGGAGTATAGACTCGTGGGAGCTGGACGAGGAGCAGGTCTCCATGACTATCTCTACTGAGTTTGCGTGGGACTTGATAACAACGGCGAGACAGACGCCGTCATGCAGGTGGAAGAAATTTAAGGGGTCTCGGTGCAAGTATTCAGGCAGTGAGACGTGGTGCG
>Ga0190315_1000731_pt1 | contig 14949 bp, 12 predicted proteins | sample 48701101_MG_FD_161673 | JGI IMG/M metagenome (GOLD analysis project Ga0190315, IMG submission 161673) | Hydrothermal vent sediment bacterial communities from Southern Trench, Guaymas Basin, Mexico - 4870-11-0-1_MG | ecosystem: Environmental > Aquatic > Marine > Hydrothermal vents > Sediment ...
ACCACGATGAGATTTATGGAAAAAGACGTTCGGGTTTTTGAGTGTGATCAACACTCTACCGGACGTGCCGCGGAAAAATCGTGAGATTCTCAAAGCATATTTTAGTACTTGAATTCATATATCGTCGATTCTCAGCCACCTCGCCACAAACGCATTTCTGCGACCCCGGATGCACACCGCAGCCCCAAGCTTGCTCGTATGCGAAGACACAGATTGCCGCTCGCGTCAAGCCCGGTCTGGCGCATCAGGAAGAGGAAGCCAGTGCTTCCGGGCGGCAATAGGAGTATACAATGATCATAAGCCGCGCTGGTTCGTGGATCGAGTGGTCGCATCCGGCGAGGACGCGACCACTCTGGCTACAGGCAGATCCCGTCGGCAGCAGCCTGCAGGATCATGAGCGCGTCAACCGACGTGAGCACGCCGTCTCCGTTCATGTCGCCCCATCTCTGCCCTCGCCCGTCCGAATCGGTCCGGTAGCCCGGCAGCGTGCTGTTGTCCGCGTCCCAGACATCGGGCACGCCGTCACGATCGGCGTCTGCGGCTGGGATGGCACCCCAGTACGGCGGGTATGTGCCGCTACCTCCGCCACCTGATCCGCCGGAGATCGTTTGTCTGGCGAACAGGTAGTATCGCTCTTCATCTTCTGAAACCCTGAAGCCAATATCGCCCGTGAGCATGGTAACCTCGCCACCCTCAAGCGAGACGTCATCGCGGTTCTTCATTGTGATTCGATCGCCTGAGATGGATGTGATCTCCATCTCACCGTATCTATCGCCGGTGTTCACAGATGCATAATCCTCTGATATCTGGAATATGCCATCGATTGTGGCAATATCAGCCTCGGTGCCGGCGAAGATACTATCGAGGTGGACCGCAATGATCGGTACATCATCCAGTTCTCCAAGATCCTTTCGGTACACATACGTGTCTGGTGCATTCACAGTCTCATTGTCAATGGTTTCCCCATCCCGAAGCAGTTCGAGTTGTGCTTTATTTCCATCGATATCGAGTTGCAGGATTCTTAATTCATATCCTTCCTTGAGGTCGAGCGATGTGCCTGTGGAGATCATCTGTTTCTCGTCTTCATCGACCAGAACCTTGCTGAGCATATCCTTTGAAACGAGGCTGATGATGTCACTTCCAGTGATCTCATCCTCAGTACCACTACCATATCCTGCAAAGTACTTCTCTGCCATGAAACCAATCACTTTGTACTTGCCCCAATCATCGTATTCAAATCCGACATCGGCTGCTGTAGTCACATACGAGATCTCACCCTCTTCGATTCTTCGATCAGATGCCGATAGTGTACCAGATCCAATCCTCATCGTCTCGGTCATCAAATCGTCATCCAGATCATACCAGAACATATCGAAGTTGCGGGCATCCCACACGATATCTTCGGTCTGCGTACCGGTCAATTCCACTATATCGCCGCGGATTTCAACGAGTCCACTACCTTCTTCGACCGTGTAGTAGTCTGTGACTCTCCAGTTCGCTGGTCCGGTGACCCTGAAGTGCATCGAATCACTGTATACTGAGAGCACTTCGAGGTAGATGGGTATGCCACTGTAGGTCTCATATCTATTAGCCTGTGGACCATCCCCCGTAAATACTGCAATCGTCCTTTCCGGCTTCTGGTAGCTTGTTATGCGGAACTTTGCACATCCGAGTGGAAATCTCTTCACCTCAACAACCTCGATTCTGATGTCGTCTTCGATTTTAATCCCCTCGTTAACCTGCAATTTGCTATCAAATATATAATAACCCTCAACCTCTGGTATTCCGACACTGCCGATGGTGTACTCAACCATCGGATAGAACCTGATCGCGCTCTCGTCGTTCGCCGTCTTGAAGTACATATCGCCCATGATGTGTTCGGTGGTATCACAATCGAGATCGAGGGTGGACTCATCGTTTATGAGAATGACCTCATCGGGACCTGCGGTCACAACTTCCATAGCACCGTAGGTATCACCGAGATCGATCTCCAACACATCATCATCGATCAGGAAGACATACATGACCTGCACAATGTTGGTGTCGGTTCCTCTGAACACAGCATCGACGTAGCAGGAGAATACCGGAATATCTTCCTCATTTTCGATATCTGCTGTGTATGTGTATACGCGATCCTGATGCGTGCCGTTGGTTGATACCACTTCATTATCGAGCTCCTTGCCGTTCTTCTTCAGTGTGAGCCAGACCTTGTCACCTTCAAGGTTAATCTGTTGTGCAGTGAGACTGAATCCGCCGCCGAGATCCCATTCCTCGCCAGTTGCCAGAGTTTTCTTGTCGTCATCCTCAAACTCTACAAGGAGTTTTGCAAGTTTATCAGCCCTGCCATCGATTGCCACATACTCATCCGCCATCCAGCCCTCGATATAGTACCCGGTGTCGCCATCGGGGTGACGGCTCTCGACGGTCAGGTTCTCGTTTTCATGGAGCTCGTACTCCTTATAAACCGGCGATGTGTTGTAGATCAGGCTATCTTCCTCGATTGTCCGATCGTACTTCGAGAGTGTTCCGGATGCGATCATCAGTGCTTCGGTTGAGAGGTCATGATCGAGATCGTACCAGAGTGCAGCGAAATTGGTTGCACCCCATACGATATCTCCGGTCTGCGCACCGGTCAGTTCCACAACCTCGCCGCGGACGCTAATTTCATCTACAGGTAGCGGAGTTGGTGGCGGAGTTGGTGGTGGAGTTGGTGGTGGAGGTGGCGGAGGTGGATGCGGTGGAGTTGGAGTTGGAGTGGGTTCGGGAGCGGGACAAACGTGTCTGACGTACGGATAATACCTGTAATTGCGCACCCCATTCCGGTCCAGATCGCCGGCAACATGGAGCCAGAGACCAAAAGCGATGCGGAAATCGGAATCCGGGTAAAGAGTGATGTCCCTAGCACTCTCAAGCCGGACCGACTCGGATGTGATCGTCTCTGCTTCCATCATGCCAATTTCATCGTCAATTACTCTGACGGGATCGTCGTCGATCAGTATCGCATATTTGAGTTGCACGATATTGGTGGTTGTGCCGCGGAATATGGCATCCACATACACGCTGAAGACCGGCACATCAGACTCAGCGCCTACGTCCGTCTGATACACGAAGGTTCGCTCAGTCTGTATATCCTCTGCCGTTCGGGTATATGCCCCATGAGAGCCGCTGATTTCCATACGGTTCTTAAACCAATCTCCGTGATCATATCGCCGGATGACCGAAGAGTACACCTCCAGACCATCCTTATTAAGCGAGAGCCAGACCTCGCTCCTATCGATATCGATCTGCGTCGCAGTCAGGGAGTACCCGTTCCCAAGATCCCATTCCTCGCCAGTAGCAAGCACCTTTGTGTCGTATTCGCCCATCTCAAGGATGATCGGCGATACCACGTATGGCTTACCGTTGATTGCCATGTATTTCTCCCCAAACCACCCGATCGCGAAGTATTCGCCGATCTCCGGGTTCACATAGCTTGATTCGACCCTGTAGGCAGTATACACAAGATCGCCACTCTCGATCGTGTTCGGTAGCGCAACGGTTGTTGTGAGTGAATCAGACATTAAATTGCGATCGACATCGTAATAGAGACTGGCAAAATTCTGAGCCGTCCATGTGAATGGGGCGATCTGAGATGCTGCGTCCACGACTTCGCCGCGGATATCAACCTCGCCCGCCACCTTGATAGCGTGTTTGACATACAGTGATACCGTAATTGTCTGCGATCCTGCTTTTCCGCAATCAATGCGCAGTTTGCCCTGATGCTTGCCTTCTGGTGCTGATGCCGGGATAGTGATCGTCAGTGTGGCAGTCTCGGTACTTTGACCTGCAATTCGGGATGGATGATCGACGCTAAATGTCATCCCGATGTCAGGAGTGCCATAAGTGGCAACACTTTTCACGATCATTTCAGTATCACCATTATTTACGATCTGAAAATTGACATCCGGAGTCTTTTTTCCCGGATTGTCAAATACAACTGTGCCTGCATCGATGTTTCGAAGCCGTACGAGATGTGCCGGGATCAGACGGTGGACATCAACGTCGATAGTAGTAGCGACATCATCAAAGTATACCGTCATGATGTGGATTCCTTCACTGACGGTTCCGGCAACATGCACCCCGATCCGTACTTCTTTCGATGCGCCGGCAGGGAGGGAGAATGGGTACGTATCAAGTACGTTCGGCGTAATTCCGTGTGATATGTCAAAACTCGACTCATTAAAACATGGCTCGCCCACTGTTATGCTCGCGTTCCCCGTATTTTTCAGTTCAAGCGTCACAATCTTCTCTACCGTACTCACATCCCCGTATCGTGCATCCAGCGTGACATCGCAGAGACCGTCAGTCACTGCAAGACCTGCCTGCGCAGTCTGCATGAGTATAACAAATACCGTAAATAGTAATATAATTTTTCTCATTCAAATCACCTCATTCTCAAGTAAGATGTCCTCGATTGTATGGGTCCGTATGAGTTGCATAGCAAGAATTGATAGCATCCCATTTTGCGGGGGTTGGTTGCACAGTTGCCGATTCTGCAATCTCGCCCCGCACTCTAATTGTCTCTGCCGCGCCCGCATCGCCAGCCATAAAAAGCACCACAAGCTTCATACCCCTGTCAAACCTCCTGACGTAACAAATCCATACTCACACCCATATACCTCCCCTACATAAACCTATCCCTCGCGTCGGGGTTGCTGCCAATCCGCCACCAGCCTCGAGAAATCCCCGCCGCCGCATCATCTTCTGCACGACTCAACAAACCGCGTCACATCGAGACTTGGTGGCGCATGCATGTAACTTCCGAGCGTTTCGTACTCAACGATTCCGTCCAGCCCATCCCTGATCCCCTTTCCACGGTTCATCCGGTATGCAAATCTGGCATCGGAATCGCAATTCGTAACCGAATAATGGAACTCGTGCCCGCGAATCCTACCAGCGCCCACGACCGGGTTACTCGATACGCTCGCGTCGGTATACCCAAGAGCCTGCAACCTCGAGGTCATCTCGGTCTCCGCCGGAAGAACGCCAGCCATCGGATATGCCGCGCCCTCAAGGTCAATCAGGGACTCGCAGAGGTAGATCATGCCTCCGCACTCGCCGTAGATCGGAATCCCTTCTGCTGCTGCGTCCTTGATCTGGTTTCTGGTGCGGGTACGTGACGAGAGCTCCTGCATGTACAGCTCCGGGTATCCGCCTCCGAAGTAGAGTCCGTCTACGTCGGGCAGATCGTCAGCAAGCGGGCTCCAGAAGACGACATTTGCATGACGTTTCAGTGAGTCGATCAGGTCAGCGTAGTAAAAACAGAACGCGGGATCGCGGGCGACTCCGATCGTGACATCGTGCCTGCCTGCGCCCGCACACCCTTCCCCGGTTCCGCCCGGTTCCGCAGCCACATCCCCGCCCGCCGCCCGATCACCGGTCTGCTGCGCGATATCAAGTATCACTGACAGATCGATGTGATTCTCTGCAAGTTCGGAGAGCTGCGGCACATAATCCATCCGATAGCCCTCGTGAGCCATGTACAGCCCGAGATGCCTCGACGGAAGTTCGATCTGCGTCGATTTCGGTATCTCGCCAAGAACAGGGATCGCAAGCTCGTCCCGGATCGCGGTTCTGATCATATCGCCGTGTCTGGGGCTCCCTACCCTGTTCAGGATTACTCCTGCGACGTTTATCCGTGAATCGAAGTCGCAGTAGCCTTTCAGAATCGCGGCAGCGCTTCTGGACATGCCCTTGACATCGATTACGAGAATCACAGGGACATCAAGCACCCGTGCGACGTGTGCGGAGGACGCTGTATCGCCCTCACCCATGCCGTCGTAGAGTCCCATCACGCCCTCGATCACCCCGATCTCGGAACCTGCGGACGCGGATGCAAAAGTCTGCCGGACGCCGTCCTCGCCCATCATGAACGTGTCCAGATTTCTGGACGGGCGTCCGCATATCGCTGTGTGGTGGCTCGTGTCGATGTAATCGGGTCCGACCTTAAAAGGCGCAACCGTCAATTTGCGTGCGCGTGCAAACGCAGCCAGAAGCGCCATTGCGACCGTGGTCTTGCCGACGCCGCTGTGGGTTCCTGCAATCAGTATGGCTGACATGAAAATAAAACTGAAAAATAAAAACAAAAGGGGATGTCACTCCCCTGTCACCTTGTCGTAGAAACTCGTATCGAAGAGATCCTCCGCGGTCAGCACCCTGTCGATGTACTCGAGGTCGTAGTCCACCTTTGCAAATTCAATGGCGTCGTTTAGTATTGTGTGTGGGTCGGTGATCCATTTGCCATCCCATGTTTCAAAGGAATATTCGACCTGATCTAAGTCGTACCCGATCTTATCTGCAAATATCCGGGCAGATTCGTTCTGGTTCGCATTGACGTAATCGGTCGCCTTGATGTGGATGCGGATGATCTCCTCAACCATCTCGGGATGGTTCTCGATCAGATCACCGCTCACAACCAGACAGCAGCACGCATGATTTTGCCACATCTCACCGGAATGGGCAACGATTGCGCCGTTGCCATCGAGTTCGATTATCGCGGGACCGGGATGTGGCAGGAAAATTCCGTCCACCGCTCCTGCTGTTATCGCAGTCATCGCGTCGCCCGGACTCATCGGCAGGATCTCAACATCCGCGATACTGACGTCGTTATCCATCAGGAACTTCTTAAAAACAGTGTCCTGAATCGATCCCGGCGGAAACGTTGCGATCTTAAGTCCGGTGAGGTCGGACGGCGATGTGTAGTTGTCCGCAAGATCAGGTGTGAGCACGAGATCAGACCCCTGCGTCTGAACCGCAGCAACGATCCTGGCATCGAGCCCCCGCGCGATCGCTGTTATCGGCGGCGCAGTACCAACATACGCAATATCGAGATCGCCAGCCATCATGGACTGCATCTCAGGCGGACCTGATGGAAACTGATGCTCGGAGACCTCTGTTATCCCGAATGGGGCGAGATCGTCCTTCCACCAGCCCTTGTCCATCGCAACCATCTCTGCGACCTGATGTGTGCTTGGCTGGTATCCGATACTGAGATGGGTCATCACATTCTCCTGATCTTCAGGCGTCTTCGGCACGGTATTGTCCACGCATCCGGAGAACGCCGCAAAGACCAATACAACAAGCATTATTATCGTCTTCTTCATTGTAGCCTCCCATTGTGGTCGTTATTGTCATCCACGCCCCTCTAACATGAGGAGCGTACATTGATCGCGCCAAGCATACTTAAAGCATCCCATATCCGTGGCTTTGGAACAATATCACTCTCACTCGACCACCTGCCCATTTATCCTGCCGCCGATTCGTGACGGTGTGAAGGGGTGCTTGTGCCGCCCTATCGCACCAGAATGTCCCCGGACATGGTTATCCCGATCCCAAAATCGACTATCGCCACCCTGTGCCGTATCCGACTCTTCGCGAGATCCCGAATTCTCGACGCGAGCGCAATACCGTCGTACTGCACATGCACGCCCCTGCCCACAGTATCTGCGTTTGAGTAGACCATCCCTACTATATCTTCGAGACGCGTGCCTTCTGCCACATCGAACCAGACCGGGGCTTCAAGCGTTTTTATGAATTTTATGGTGTTTTCGGCTCGCTCTATATTCTTTCGTGCCATTTTTTCGATGGCAGAGATGTTCTGCTTCGTTGTGCCGAATTTAAGGGCGATCTCCTCCTGTGAGTGACCATCATTCCGCAACCTCAGCACATGCATCTGCCGGTCTGTTAGCGTGCTGTCGCTTTCTGCCATCGATTGTCTCTGCAACGGAATGGCATATCAAGGTATGGATGCGTGGTTCTGCAAGTGCTTAAATCCGGAAAGGCTAAAAACACATCGTTTACACTTCCGGAGATTTGAGTGTCGAAAAATCGCGTGAGACGTAAGATGTACTGTGACACATCTCGATCTGTGGCTGGCATGACCACTCATACATCATTTCGTCCCACCTAATCTCGCAATCTCTTTCTATGGTGTGCCGGTACGCGGGCTACGTGATCTCATCAAACACCAGATCCTCCCACTTCATCTCCCCGATCGCGACCGCAAACTCAGCCGGCGTCAGCATCGGAACAGGATATCGCATCGCATCGTCGATTGCAATCCGCGGGCATGCCGTATTCACAAAGAAATCGACAGAAAACGGCAGGAGCACCTCCGGTGTGACCATATCTGCGATCAGGATGTGTGCGTCCAGCCCGTGCGCCAGCCCAGTCTCGCGCAGGTCAAACGCAAGCTCCTTTCTGCACTGCCCTGGTCTCGTGGACACAAGGATACCAAACGACTGCGCACCAAGCGACCGCTCGATTGCAGCGCAGCGCTGGCGCAGCACCTTATCGACATCCGGTCTCCGTACCTCGCACATAACCGGATCCGCAATTATGACCTGCTTTTTGGTCGCAATCGCCACACCGAGTGCGTGAAAGTCGCCTGTTCCGATGTAGAGGTGCAGGTCGCAGTCGGGAACAGCAGAGAAGTTGCATCCGAGAACAAGTCCGGGATGGGCGATGCGGGAGTCGCCGCTCTTGATTACGCCGCGTATGCCATGCTCCGCAAGATACCGCTGCACACGAGGGAGCGTATGCACGAACTGAACCGTTGAGACGAGTCCGACAGAGCACACGAACGATCCGGCTGCCGCAGATGCGGTTGCAGTCGCAGTCGCAGCCACACCAGCCTCAATCTCGAAAACCGCCTTTTCCACCACAGGGACGGGATCGATCCGGGATTCTGCCTCGATGAAGATTGTGTTTGGCACATGCGCCCCGATCTCCGGAATCTCCGCATGTCCGAAGTGAAACAGAATGTCCACAGCCCCGGAGAGCCATGTATCGACATCACACGCGCCGAAGCATGGATTTGCAGATATGAGAACTCTTGTGTCGGTCCGCTTCTCGATCTCCTCCGCTATCCCAATTGCTTTCCGCTTGAAACCGTCCGGAAACTGGAGCCCTACAGTCTGAGCACGGGATTCCTTGATCGTCTCTACGACGTAATTTAAATTAAAATTATATACCTCATCAATCATACTTGCCTTGGCAGGAAGTACTTCTTGATGACGGTGTCGCATTTCGAGCAGGTGACAATAAGCCAGTCGCCAACCATCTGCTTGTCAAAGTGCTCGAAGATCGACGCCCCGCAGGTCGGGCACGAATAATATTCCTTGAAGTAATAATTGTAAAATGTCGGATTGTCCCGCAGCCATTCCAGAACCGACAACATGCGTTCGAGATACCGCTGCCTGGGCCCGGATTTGCCTTCATCTGCAATCGCAGCATCCAGCCGCTCTTTGACCATCCTCAAATGCCTCTCCGATTTTTCTCGAATCCGTTTATAATCCGTTACATATCCTATACTGTCTGTCAAATATTTTGAATAGAGCCCGCCCACACCGGTTCCCTTGTGCATGATCGTTTTGAGGAAATATTCGCTCATCAAATCCTCCATCAGATCGAAACACTCGGTGCAGATGTCGTAACCTGCATAATGCGTCGAATCCAGTTCGCCGTGACAGATGATGCACGCTTTTCGTTCCATGCAGTTATGTGAGACTTCTGCTCATTTAAAGGTATGTTCATGACAGGTGATGCCTGCAACCGTTTTCATCTTATCCGTTCGCAATCACCTCTCGTATCGCAAGCAGGTTCAGTCTCGATTGCGGCTCGATGATTCCACCTTACCGGATCAGGGCATCTCATCTTCGATCTCACGCAGTCGCGGCAGGTCAGAGCACGCGAATGTGAAGATGAGCGTCAGCGTGACAAGGCTCCTCTTTGTGAGCGAAATTCCGAGACGGCTGCCGTCCGACGAATTTTCCTGCTGGAATCGCTCTATCGACCCGGTATCGATCGCATTCTCCTTCTTCATGTACCACGACGGGACCCTCAAGAGTGCTGTACTCTTCCGGGCGGCTCTCGTGTCTACGTCCATTGAGAGCTTCTCGACCGCAACACCGACCAAGGTCGCGACATCGATCGCGTTGTGTCCGCCTATCGGTACGAAATAGTGGAGCAGGTCCTTTGAGAGGATGCTTGCACGACCGAAGACGGAAAAACCGCCCCCTCGAAGGGATAGGGATGCGATGACGTCTCGTACGCTGATGCTTGACGCTGTGGACGTCTTCTGGTCGGAGCCGGAGAGGATGTCTGATACGACCGCGGCAGCGTACTGGTTGTACTGCGGGTAGGTGCTTTCGATGTTGTCGGCGTACGCGATGCGCTTGTTGTCAATTAAAATAAATGCATCAGTATATTTTTTGAGCTTATCGATTGTGTAACTCGCATTCCGGTACTGGGCGGACATATCCGCCCCGCCCGGAGCCGGCAGCACACCAGTTATCAGGATCGGAATGCCGAGATCGTTCAGTGCGCGCGCAACGATCGTCGCGATTCCGCTGCCGGTGGCACCACCGAGACCAAGAAAGATGATTGCGGCGTCAACGCCTTCGATCTTGTCGTTCAAGAGTTCGAGCAGGACAGCGTCGTACGAGTCCATGACGGACGCCGACTCTGCTGCGTCTTTGAACTCCTGCCTTCCTGCAATGTCACTACCCGATCGGAAGAACCCTTTGTCGGTCAGCGTGTACTGATCCTTCTTTCGGAGCTGTTTCGGCGCTACCTTCGGGTTGATCGCTATTTTTGGGTTCTTTTTCGCCCCACGTTCAGAGACGGAATTCAGGAGTGCGCTTCCGGAATTCCCTGTGCCGATCAGTAAAACCGCCATACTCGAAGATCGACCGCAACGCATATATGATTTTTCGTGATGATGGCTTTGGGCTGGAATTCGCACACGTCCCCTTCTGATGCCAGTTGGATGTCGCGCAAATAATCGGAAGCTTTATTGCACATAAACTGACCCTTCTTACACACCTGCGATATCGTGTGTAATTGCGATAATCGTGTGTAATTTCTAAAACGGTAACGAGGTCTGCATAATGAAAAAGTTGTTAATCCTGCTCGCAACAATAAATCTGATCCTTCTACCTGTCTCTTCGGTGTTGTGCCAAGAACAAAACTCCGTGATGAGTGTTGAAATAACCTCATATACAGTAGGCGGCGTCAACATTGAAGCATCACCAACGGTGATTGATGATACCACGGTAATAATTGAACCGATTAGACCGGAGGGCGTTTCAGCGAGTGGCGAAGCAGCCGAACCGATGTCTGCGCAATTCCCTGACCAGCCCATTCCAAAGATTTCGTGCGGTCTTTCTGCAATTCCGGATAACAACAAGATCATACTAACGATTGATGTGGAAAACATTGGAACTGCGAAGGCTAAAAATGTAAAAGCAGCAATGTGTGTGCCGTCCGAAGTAAAATTCGTGGAAAGCTCTGGTATAAAACTTGAAGACGTGGTAAGTGCGAGCGTTTCCGATGGCGCTGTCGAAAACAGAGCGGTCGGGACTGGCGAAATCGAGTCAGGGACATCACAAGAGTTTACTTACGAGATGTTTCTTGCAGAGGCTCCGGAAGGGGACTTGATCATACCGTTGGAGATCAGTGGTTTTGGATCGGAAGAGTGGATTGTGGAACTGGTGCTGGTGATTGCTAAATGGTGGCTGGAAGCAAATTATCCAGAGTTGTATGAAATTATCGACGTTGTCGAAGGAGGGGGAGGTTTTGATGCCGTATATGTGCTTCTGGCGGGATTAGCCGCTGTATATCTTGTTAGGCGCAGGAGATGATTTTATTGTGGAGTCGTTATGCACCAAACAATATCGATCATGGAGTATCGTTTTAGCAGTAGTTATCTCGGCGGTATTCTTATCGGGCTGTGGAGGTTCACCACCCGATCCAAACAAGGATCTTGCTAATAGTACCATCAATACCATCGAAGATACCCTGCCAGAAATTAAAAGCCAGATTGCGTCTCTTAATCAAGCGATTGCAGATGCTGAATCTAATGGGGTGGATGTGACCGAAATGAGAGCAGTCGTTACGAATGCGAATTTAAAGATGCAATCTATTGAATCCGGCTTGAATATCGCCAAATCGTTTTACAGTGACAGAGATTACGATTCTGCAAATGCTACTGCTTTACCCACGCTCGCCAATCTCAAAGAACTCCAGAACGATCTGAACCACGCTGCCGGTAAATTGTGCGCGCTGATGTCGATTCAGAATGTAGAGAATACCATCACCCTACTGAGAACCAACCACTTGTCTCTCGAAGAACAAATCGCTACTGCCGAATCAGAAGGCGTGGATACAACAGAAGTCAAAAAACATTTAACCAATCTCAATAATACGTTTTTAGGTGCTGATAAAAAGATTGTAGATATGAATTACTATCTTAAAATTGAAAATTATGATTCCGTGATCTCAATATCTTCACAAGCCAACACTACTATCCAGCAGATCCAAAATTCCCTTAATCAAGGAGTAGAAAGCCTAAAAGAGGCGTATAACAAAACTATTTCACAATGCCAAGAACTGTTGGGGCAAGCCGATATAGAATGTCAGAAAGCCGAGATTTACGTCGATGATGCCGAACATGCCGGAGCAGATATTTCTCAACTCCGGATCAGGTTAGATCAAGCCAGAACAGATTTTACAGCAGCCCAAGATGCTTTTTCTAACAGGCAGTTTAACGCTGTTAAATCCAAAACTAATTCGGTTATCGAGGTTTCAAGCCAAATAGAAGCCGATGCACTGGAATCCAAATACGATGTGATAACCGGAAAGGTCATTCAGTCGGCTTCAAGACAAATCTGTGGAAATGAGGCAAATAATTTAATAGAGGAAGCAAAGAGTGCAAAAAACAGTAAGGAGTTTAATATGGCTATCAAATTGGCGAATAAGGCGATTGCTGCTACAGCCATATTCATCATCGATTCCGGAATAAAGGAAATTGAAACATTCTCGGCACAAACCTCCATTCCGCTGAATCTGGATCGATTCAAAGCCATGAGTGCTGAGTCACGCTCATTTTTTGAGAAAGATGATCTTATTGGCTCTGTAAATCGATCCAAAGAAATCAGTGCCGCGATGCGGGAGATGACCGAAGCATTCAACGCATATAACGAGGCTGATGCTGCCATCAAAGGAGCCAGAAAAACGTCCTGTTTGTGGGTGAAGGCGGATGTGTCAAAGTCCGAAGGACTGCTTGTCGAATCGAAAGGGATGTTAACACAAGGCAGGTATCCGGAGGCTGCAAACCTTGCCAAACAAGCCGAAGAGAACGCGTTTAATGAATTAGAGATAACCAGAAACGAGATAGAGAAAAACGTTTTTCTGCGGGCAGCCAACTTTTTGAGTGGACTATTATCCAAATCACCGGATATCTCAGTTTCTGAAATACAAACGATGAAATTGACATATATTACAGGATTAAATCTTGCTGAAGTTGATTTATCGCCACCAGAAATCAGCATAGAGGCAGGAGAAGTATATGCAGCACCTTTTGTACCTATAGAGGGTATCGATACCAGCCTGATACACACAGATGCACCAGATATTGGGCGCACTACCTACACCGATGCAGAAATTGTGGAGATCGACACAAGTCACTTAAAATTAGGAAAGAGGAGCTATGCATACCTCACACTGAAAAACACGGGAACAAAAACCATAAAAACGGAGAAGGTGGAGATTGTTGCAGGTCGGGATTTTGGTTGGCCGGCTGGATACCAAGAACAGACAGAAACATTCGATTATGACAAAGAAATCGAATCCGGGGAATCAGAAATGCTACAACAACGGTTTGATTTGCCTGAAAAAATATCTGGATACTCGCTTAAGGGTGATTACGATGTTACCATCAAGGTTTGGGTGAATGGGCAGCTATTGCCAGTAGAAACGATAAAAGACTTACACTTATTGACGTGATATATTTTATATTTTCGAAAATTTGGATAAAAATACTCTATAGATGCCATAGTTGCATTCGATTTGGTTACCTGTATTTGGTGTGACCATAGTGGGGATATTGGCGGGACGGATGGGTCGCCTCGCTCGATTGGGCTTATGATCCTGCAGGCGGCAGGTAGGATAGAGATCGATAATAATAAAAAGAATAAAACGAATGTTATTATAATTACTAAAAATAAGAGGCGTACAATGAATCTAAAAATCATTTTTTTAATCACTCTATTAATAATTGCACCATCTATGGGCTGCATCACAAATCCAGATACTGATAGAGATGGATACAGCGATGATGTCGATGAATTTCCTGCAAATCCTAAATATCATGCTACTTGCTCTGAATGTGATGGGTCTGGTATCATTACCAGAGCACGAGAGAAGGACGTAGAGCACACATCCGAAGGACATTGCAAGAATCGTGGGATTTTTAGTCCGGATTATCATAGCACGGTGACCGTAACCAATACTGATTCAACTGGGGGGATTTTTGAAGTTTATGAATAGGCTGAAGACAATGGTGTAAAAATGTGGGGTGAAACTCAAAAGAGTTATATAGCTCCAGGCAACTCCCATACGTTCAAATTCCGATATGATGCTGATGAACGCATGGATTATTTTTACCATAGAGCCACTCCTCCAACTTATGTTGATAAAGTTCAAACTGTTTGCCGTATTTGTGGGGGTACTGGAAAAATATAATTGACAAATATAAAAATAATATATTTTATAGATATTATATACAACTCACAGCTTTGCCCATAAGTTAAATGATGGCGATCAAATTATTCGAAGTAATACAATCCTTGAGTATGGATGTTTATGCTCTGCTTTTGTAAAGCAGTGCCCGTAACTTTGATTAGGTATGTCAAACACAAACAAGGAAAATGACAAACGAAATAATAGATTGGGATGTGATGGTCTTTGTGGAGCCGGCTTTGTCTGGGGTGGAGGAAACTAGTTTAGTGCCATTTGAGCATAATGGAAATAGAATAGAGTTCAGAGAACATCGCGATAATAAAACTAAGCTTAGCATACTATTAAAATCAGAGCATGGGAAGTTCGAGAATACTATTAATGCTTTACTTA
>Ga0190315_1000732_pt1 | contig 14931 bp, 9 predicted proteins | sample 48701101_MG_FD_161673 | JGI IMG/M metagenome (GOLD analysis project Ga0190315, IMG submission 161673) | Hydrothermal vent sediment bacterial communities from Southern Trench, Guaymas Basin, Mexico - 4870-11-0-1_MG | ecosystem: Environmental > Aquatic > Marine > Hydrothermal vents > Sediment ...
TGGAATTCCGTATTCGTCCCAGCTCAAATACGCTGGAGGTCGACCGAGCAAACGTGGGATGATGCATGTGAAGATCGACACATTTTTATGAGAAAGCCGTGGGGGTGGGTGGGGGTGGGTGGGGGTGGGCAGGCGTGTGTTTGCCGACATCGGCGGGAGTTTGGTTATCATTTTCGACATTTGCGAAGGTGTGACCGAAGGCGAGCCACCAAGGGCAGAAGGAATGAAGCCAAATACGCTCTGCCATCGTCAAGTTTGCTCGTATGCTTTCAGGAAGTCCTTTCGCAGGATACTCGCTTGTGTACAAATCGTTCTCAAAGTTGAGCCCTTGATCCGAGTATGGTTGGGCATTGTGAGTGAAGTCCGTGTGCCATCAGTATTTTCTCGAACCATCGCAATATGCTCTCGCTCTCGGACAAGGCAAAACCCCAGAAGTTCAAACGCCTTGACGACTCTCCTTTTGGGAGCGTCAACCGGAAACTTGGGCATTAGATGGCTACTCCCGCTTCGGCCACAAAAGCTTCAAGCACAGGCGACTCGATCTCAAGAACCTCCCTGCCAAAAGTCTCGATATGGAAGCGAATGGCAGACTTAACGTCAGCTAACGCTTCCTCATAGGTCTCACCTTCACCGACAACGATGCCTTTGAGGCCAAGCGGATAGGCTACATAGCCATCGGGATGCTTCTCAACTACGATTTTGAATTGTTTCATCAGACTCTTGAATCTCTAACGCACCTCACAAAACCCTTCCGGCCACGTGATCCAACCCGACCTTCATGCACACTCACACCAGCCTCCCGAAGTCATCGACCCCGCACTTAAGTACAGAGCCTGCACATAGCGATTTCATACCATTCACTACCGTATGCTTCGACATGTTCACTGCGGTGAGTCAACAACAATACCATAAGACCATCCTGCGGTTCGTATCGCCTCGTATGGTATTGCCAATGACTGCCACGATATTTAAACCTTGCGGATCCCATTTTTTACGTGTTCAGGCACTTTCTGCATCGTTTTTCAGCGTATCTATCATATTTTTGCTGTGGTCGCTGACGGTAGCTCCCTCGCGTATGTGGAAAACAGCGGGCGCATCTTAGCATCTCTCATCGTCTCTCGCCTTTCTCGTTAATTAAGAAACGAGAACGAGAACGATGCAAATGGCGCAAGGGCACAGAGAATAAACCTCTCCGTTCAGCATCCTTTAAAAACCACAGAATCCGTCTTTTCGGGAGCTACAGCTATAACCCATGCACGATTGTGGGTCCGAAGATCATGAACACGAACGAGGAGAGTATCAGTACCGCAAACGCCACCGCTATCGTCTTTGCTATCTGCTCTGCACCTCGATCGCTCACTACCCGCTCGAACAGCGAATGGATCAGGTCTTTGAATATGTGCCCGCCGTCCAGCGGAACCGCTGGCAGGCAGTTGAAGAGCCCCGCGTAGAAGTTGATCCAGCCGATCCAGAGCAGTGCGTTCGCTATCCAGAAGACGAGGGTGCCATAGCCCGCTGCCCATCCGACAGGCTCATGAAACTGCATGGTTGCACCGAACCCGCTGAACCCGTTGCTGTCAAACCCGATGAACGGCAGCGCGAAGAGGAGAACCCACCCATCAACCCGATCCAGCATAGTTGGGATGTTCTTGAGGATGTGCAGCCGCTCGGACGCTGGATATCCTCCGATCGTCATGCCTGCAAACTCGAGTTTCGTTGTGGCAACGACGCCCATGTACCCACAATCGCGGTCAGGCGAAGAGCCGAGTGTCACAGTGGTCGAGTTATTCTCCGCGAAGAATACCTCGACCGCCTGACCCGGCACGGTCGCGTTCAGAAACGTGATAAACTCAGTGGTGCTATTGATCCGGGTCTCATTGATCATCGTTATCGTCATCCCTTCTGTTATATTCGCGTCTGCGGCAGACGAATTCGGCACGACACGCCACATCACAACCCCGCTCTGCATGGCTGCGTCCTGTTCCGAGATTGTGAAGGTTCTGCGGGTCTCGCGATCCTTCGCGTGCAAGACCATCGGCGTATCTGGTCTCGCGACCATATACCTGTAGAAGTCGTGCGTGCTCCTGATCGGGGTGTCATCCACCTTCGTTATCACCATATCCTTTTCGATGCCGGCTTGCGCCGCGGGCGAGTTTTGATCGACCGATACGACTGTGACATCGCTGACCACTTCGATTCCTCCGATGACCGGACCGAAAAAGAGCGCAAACGCAATCAGAGCGACGACAAAGTTCATCATGACGCCGGCTGCGAGTATTCTCATCCGCGACGTTCTGGCGACTCCCTGAACAGGCTCAGCCGGCTCAGCCGACCCGATCGACTCAGCCGACCCGGTCGATCCGGATCGGGTGGATCTGCGCCGGTCGTAACCAGCCCAGTCAGCCGCACTATCCGCACCACTCACGCCATCCACGCCATTAACGCGGGCATCACTGCTTGATTTTTCATCCTTCTTCGTTCCGAACAACTGTTCCTCGTCCGGCTCTGCAAACCCGCCGATCGGGATCACCGCAAGCAAGAGCGCGCCCATCGACTTGACATCGACCCCCTCGACCTTGCAGAGAACCGCATGTGCAAGCTCATGCACGACCAGTGTTACGAGCAGCCCGATCGCACCCCAGACGAGGGGGATAAACTCATTCACTCCCGGAATCAGAAAAATATTCTGCAGAGCGTTGTATTTCCCGGGTTCTGGCATGGCATTGTCGTACAGCATCTGCAACATCGCGTAATCGGTCAGAATGATCAGCGCAAACATGAAAACCATCCCAATGACCATCATCGGTATGCCCACGCTTCCAAAGAACTTCCAGAACCTCCGCGGACGTGCCAGCACCGAGAGCAATTTCTGACCGCGCATGGTGCGGATCATCAGTATCGGTCCAAATGCCGAGATGTTGTACCGCTCCAGAACGCCCCGTTTGTTGAGATAGGCGATTACAAGCCACGACCCAGCTAAAAGGATGAGCGCAATATTCAAATTATCCATAGCACCATTTTATAATCTGTTTGGTATTAATGGTTTGGCTCGCCGCATTTCCAACCATCGGCATCGATGCCGCCGATCAGACACAATAGACGTGCTTCACCTCAAGATAACTCTTAAGCCCGTAAACTCCGAGTTCCCTGCCGATCCCGCTCTCTTTGTACCCGCCAAACGGCGCATGTTTCGGAGCGCCGTGATACGTGTTTATCCAGACCGTCCCAGCCCTGGTACGGCTCGCAATCCGCTTTGCACGCGAAATATCCTCTGACCAGACTGCTCCGGCGAGTCCGTACCTCGTATCGTTCGCAATCTCGATAGCCTCCTCCTCGTCGCTGTACGTGAGAACAGACAGGACAGGACCGAAGATCTCCTCCTGGGCGATGCGCATGTCAGACGCAACGTCATCGAATATCGTCGGCTCAACGAAGAAGCCACCCATATCGAGGAGCTTTCCGCCGCTAACGAGCTTTGCGCCATCCGCAATCCCGTATCTGATGTATTCGAGATCTTTCTCCATCTGCTCTGCGCTTATGACCGGTCCCATGTCAGGATCATCGAGCCCGCTACCGAGTCTGAGCCTTCTGGTCTCCGAGATCAACTCTTCCATGAACCTGTCGTGGAGCGTCTCTGGCAGAAGCAGCCTCGAACCCGCGGTGCAGACCTGTCCTGCGTTGAAGAAGATTGCAAAGACCGCTCCTTTCACAGCTTTCTCCAGATCAGCGTCGTCGAGGACGATGTTTGCGGATTTTCCCCCGCATTCGAGCGTTATCTTCTTGAGATTCCCCGCAGCAAGCCTCATCACCTCTTTTCCGGTCGCAGTTCCGCCTGTGAACGCCACCTTATCGACGTTTGCGCTTCCTGCAAGTTCCGATCCAACGACGCTCCCGCTTCCGGTTACAACGTTCAGGATGCCTTTCGGGCACCCTGCTCTGGCAAAGATCTCGCCTATCTCAAGCGCGGTTATCGGGGTCTGGCTCGACGGCTTGAGGATCATCGCATCTCCTGCGGCAAGCGCTGGTGCAATCTTCCACGACGCCATCTTGAGCGGCAGATTCCACGGGATGATTCCAGCAGCGACGCCGACCGGCTCGTAATGCACCGTGCTGTTGGAATCGAGCTTCTCCGCAAGCGGTTCTGTGAGACCGGCGTAATACTCGAAGAAATCCGCAACATCCGGAACGAACCGCTTTGCCCAGCCGATCGGCATGCCGTTGTCCAGTGTTTCAAGGTATGCGAGGCGGTCAACCTCCTTTCGGAGCAGCTCCGCCGCTTTCAGCAGCACATCCCGCCTCATCGACGAATCCTGACTCCAGTTCTTGTTGTCGAACGCGTCACGTGCAGCGTCGATCGCGCTCTTTGTGTCAGCGCGATCCGCAGATGCGATATTTGCGATCTCGGCTCCTGTCGCCGGATTTAGAACCGAAAACGTCGCTTCTGACTCTGCTTCCACCCATTCGCCATTGATCCACAGTTTATATTGCATCATTGTGATCGTGATTACTGTATACGGTACCGAAAGCCTCGGGCGGGAATTGAACCCGCGACCTCGTCCTTACCAAGGACGCGCTATACCGCTAAGCCACCGAGGCAGATGTGCAATCTCTCTCTGTAGTCGGATTTATTATGAAGATTTCGGCTCGATCGGGATTTCGGCTTGAAGGCGAGAGTGACTGGTGCAGAGCAGATTTCGCACTCCGGAATTGCATACAAATACGGCTCTCTGATAGGGTTTGGAGGATTGCCACTCGAGATATCAGAGAACCGAAAAAAGGCTAATTCTGATGGATTCTGTGGTTTTTTAAAAGATGCTGAATGGAAGTAGCTTTCCATTCTTCGCGCCCTTGCGCCCTTGCGCCTCTGCGTTTTTATTCTCCGGTTCAACGAGAAAGTCGCAAAGGCGAGAGAGACGAGAGAGGGGCATTTGCGTTGTTCCACATACAGAAAACGTCAGAACCATGAACATTTGCCCCTGCCTGCAACAAGGGAGGTAAAAACGGAGGGGTTACCTCCGCTTGAACATCAGCCCAATTCCGATCAGCGCAAGAATCACAACGACCGCGATTATCGCAAGCAGTGGTGCGCTCGACGAGGATGGACTGGTCTTGAGCTCAGTTGTCTCCTCCATCTTCTGCCCCTCTACGTAGTCTTCGGATGGGTTCGACTCTTCTGACGACTGCACGGGCTTGGTTATGTCTTCGCCGACTCCGCCGGCTACGGTAGTCTCGTTTGAGTTGGACTGAGATTGTGCCTGCGGTTCCGGCTGCGTGGTCTCGTCGGACTTGTTGAACCAGCCGGGCGGGTAGGTGCCCTTGCGGCTGCTGGATGAGTCGTCGGATTTGTCTTCCTGTGTACTCTGCGATGGTGGCGGTACATCCCGCAATGTTGTATCAGAAATCAGCTCGTGATACGTTTCGGAATACTCAGGCGCATACGTGTGGATGAGACCAGTCATATAGTCATCATCGAGCACTGGGTTTCCACAGGTATGATGGCAGCAGGCAAGATCTCCATGTTCTGCGACCGATTTCGCATATTCAGTGACGATCGTCTTCAGCGTATCCGGATCCGACGGCGTCCAGTATTCCTTGCGGACAATCTCGACCATCCGTGCAGTCATGGACTGGTAATGGTATGCTGTTGACTTGTCCTGGTTGAACCACTCGCTCATCGCCTGATTATCGACAAAGGTCTCAAATACTTGATCCCAGACCCGATCCCAATCCAGGAGGTCGGGGTTTGTCACCTGACTTCCAAACAGGTTCTCAATGGAGTTTTTGATCTCACGCCCGCCTGCGTATCCGTGTTCCATCATACCTGCACCCCATAGTGGGTTGAAGAGACGGGAATAGAGTTCGTCCGCGATGAAATCGCTATAGGTCCCGACTTCCTCGCCGCCAACCGCCCTCAGGTTCGTCACATACGAATCAGGCGCATTCCCGCCGGATGCGTACGTCACAGCAAGGTTCAGTCCGCCCAGGTACTGGAAGAAGTCGTCGTTGTCAAAGACGCCGTAGAGGTTTGAACTCCGGCTGTGCATCGTGACCTCGACATCCGCAAGGTTCATCGTGAAAAGGTCGGTTGCGCTCTCGCTCCATACGCCCTCTCCGTATGCGTTCCCCATCCGGTCGATGAAGAGTTGTGCCAGAACGTCAGTATCGTTCCATGTGTTGCTTGCTCCAATCGCGTTGGCAAGCCCAGGTCCGTACGTGCCGTCAGCGCAGCCAAAAATCCTGAAGAGCGCAAGGTTCAGTGCATCCGACTCGTTGAGCGATGGATCGTTATCCCTCAGAGCTTTTGCAAGCGCATCCGTGTTCTCTTTCACGTAATTCGGGCAGTCAGCGGTTTCGTTCTGTTCGTATGCGAGCCGCACTGCCTTGTCAAGGAGAACAATCTTGTCAGGGAACATATCCCGGTAGAGCCCTGACACGACCACGACAACATCGATACGTGGGCGATCCATTGATTCAGACTGGATCGGTTCTATATTAATAACCTTAGTCTTCTTCTCATCCCAGACCGGCTGTATGCCAAGCAGATATAGTATCTGCGCTTCCATCACTCCTTCGTGGCGTGTGGTCTCGCCAGCCCAGAGAATGTATGCCATCTTCCTTGGATACGCGCCCTCGTGCGCGGCAAGATACTTCTCAAGCGTCTGGTTCACCATATCCCTACCCAGTTCCCACGCAGCTGTGGTCGGTGGTCTGCGCTGGTCAAACGCATAGAAGTTTCTCCCGGTCGGAAGTGCATCAGGCGTTCGCACGGGGTCTCCACCGAGATTCGGTGATATGAACTCACCATCGAGCGCATCAAGCACTGCCGACACTTCGTTATCACCTTCAGCGAGTTTCTGGGCGTAGTCAAGCGCATTCTCGAGATGTGCCTCGACACTCGATGAGTTGTTGCCAGTACCAAAGACTCGATCCTGCGCAGTAGAGATCGTGATGCTCTGGTTGATGACAAGATCCAGTAGCGTGAGCGGCGCATCCTCTGAATCATTGAGCGCGTTCACATCGTCTGTATACGATCTGCCAAGCATCGAGTTTACCATGCCGACGAGTTTCCAGCCGTCCGGCGATGTTCCGAGAATGTGCAGCCCGTACGGCATCGAGGTGCTCCTCAGATCGTCGAGCAGATGTTCCAGAGGCTCCAGAAAGCCATCCTCAAACTCGGTCCGGTTCGCAGTCAGATTCTCTGCAAACGGAGTCAGATTAATGCCCAGCCGATCATCAATGTGGAGTTCCTGGGTCAGATTGATGATCTCTGCCCTGTGCGCCGCCTTGAGTTCGGTATTCACGTTCTGGCGATCATACTGAAGCATCTCATCCGCGAGCTCCGTGTAATTGCCATACAGCCTGGCAGCGATTATCGGCGGAACAAGATGGTCGATTATTACTGCGCTGCCTCTCCTTTTTGCCTGATTCCCCTCGCCAAGTCCGTCCATCACATACGGATACACAACAGGCATGTCACCAACCATAATCGAGGGCCAATCATACCGAGAGAGCCCGAACTCTTTTCCGGGCAGCCACTCCTGTGTCCCGTGACGCCCGAAATGAACGATCGCATCAGCCTTGTACTCCTTCTGGAGCCAGAGGTAGAACGCGAGATACTGGTGGTGCGGCGCAAGTTCCTTGTCGTGGTAGAGCACCTCGTTGTTCTGGAGCCAGCCGCGGGTGGGCTGCGGCGCAAGCATCACGTTATCCCCGAGATCAATCTTCGGGATTACGAGATACTTATCCGTCTCATTCTCCCAGACCATGATATCGCCCGGGATAGGACCCCATCTCTTAATCACCTCTTTCCGCCTCTCTGGGGGCAGTTCCATGAACCACGCCTCATAAGTGGCATTTGGGATCAGTTCGACTTTTCCTGCCTCAACCATCTTATTTAGCACGCCCGGCGCCCATGTACCGACATTGATGCCCTGCGAAAGCATCATGTCGATCAAAGCGGTCTCATTTGGCACAAGGCTTGTGTTCACGTCATAGCCGACGGCACTCATATCCTCAAGCAGGTTGCACATACTCGGCGCAACATTCAGGTACGACGCTCCGATGTTATCCTTCCCGCCGCCGTGGTTGTAATAGATGATCGCAATCTTCTTGTCTTCTTCTCTCTCTTCCGCAAGATTTATCTGGGCGATTGTGCGGTTTACGAGCCATTCCACCTGATAATTGATGGATAAAGTCTGTAGCACGCCCGATTCGAGATCTACCTCTGTCGCAGCCATGACGATCGGGTCAATTGCGCCGACGAGTTCAGGATAATCGATCTTCAGCATCTTGCTTGTGGGCAGCGGACGGCTGCTCTCCTCCCACTCAGTCCGGTTCATGTAGTTGTTGATGATCGCGTTCATGACAGGAACGCCGATCTTCTCGGGATCGAATTTGAGACTGAAGTAGGTGAACGAGATTATGGCGTCCACGAGTGGCTCGCCATCCGCATCCGGTTTTAAGTAGAGATCGCACTTGCTCTTCCTGCTTGTTGAGTAGAATGGGATTACGTTGAAGTCGCGGGACTCGAACTCCTCGACCAGTGTATCGACCGGCTCGATCTTGAACGGGTAGTAACTTGCGTAGAACGCAATTCCAACGGTCGGTCTGTTCGCATCATACAGATGCCCAGAATCGGTGCGGTTCCCGTACCACTCGAGATACTCGTCAAGGTCCTCGCAGAACCAGCCAGGCATATCCGGGTGATAGATCGCTCTTGTCGGAAGTTCGATCGGGTCGCCAACGACAAGATCAGTTCTGTTGCAGAAATCGTAAGCAAGGTAGAATATCAGGTTCTTAAGATTGGTCTCGTTGTATGCTGCGTTTGCCCAATAGGTATCAGGTACCTTCCTCACCTTATCAGGATCGTGGGTTTCGGGAATGCTCCCATTCAGAAGAGTATTGTCATCGAGTACCACAGCCCCGTTGGCTATAGCGTCGTTGATCGTGGATTCGATCTTGAGCGCAGTCGGCGCACTGATCATATTGATGTAGATCACGTCCATGTGGCTGAGGTTAATACCCTCCCTGAGTATGAGTTCGGAGAGATAGTAGGACGCGGTGATATTCAGGCTTGCATTTCCGTTTATCTCTGCCGTCACGTTCTCCATCGGAATCTGGTAGCTCGTGTAGCCTGTAACGATTGCGATATCTACGTGTTTCCCGGAATCGGCTGCCGCAGGTGCAGTTCCAGTGATGGCGAGCGCGAGGATTGCTATCGCCATCAGTATCAGTATTCTGTTTCCTTTATTCATCATATTATGTCTCCATATTGTTTGCCTTAACATGTATACGTCTGATGCACGGACTATTCTGTCATGCGGAACGCAGGCAATTACGTCATTCCGTCCGCATCCGTCCGGCATACCCAAACCAGTTTACTCTAACTTAAACTTTTCTGCCTCCCGATGCCGCCTGACTGATGTGGAGAATACAAGTTGTGTGTCAATGATTTCTGTTGAGCGTTCTCTGACATTAACGCTCACGCTCCTGTAGCAGAACGTGACAACATCGCAGAGTTCACTGCCCGAGTGCCACCCGATACCTGCGCGGCATCCGGTGGAACATTTCTGATTCTAACGGATTCCGTGGGTTTCAAAATGTGCCGGAAGAAGAGATTTTTCATTCTTTGCGACCTTGCGACCTTGCGCCTTTGCGCCTTTGCGTTTTTATTCTCCGGTTTAACGAGAAAGGCAAGAGAGAGGGATCTGCGTTGTTTCACATACGCGAGGGGGCTACTGCTATCGACCATCAGAAAACATCAGAACCAGAAAAATTAGGGTTGTGTCAGATTTAAGTAAGGTAAGAAACATATAAAAGTGAAGGAGATTAAACATGGAAAGTCCAGGATTTGAAGATTTACATTTATCAAAAGAGATGTATCAGGCAATTGCAGACATGGGTTTTGAAGAGCCCACCACCATTCAGAATCGATCCATTCCATATCTGTTGGATGGAAAAGATGTGATTGGACAGGCGCAAACAGGTACCGGGAAGACGGCAGCTTTCGGAATCGCGACTTTAGAAAGGGTAGATCCAAAAAATAAGAAATTGCAGGCTGTAATTTTATGTCCCACAAGAGAGCTGGCAATTCAGGTATCAGAAGAACTGAAAAATCTTTCAAAGTATAAAAAAGGCATCAGGATTTTACCCGTTTATGGTGGACAGCCTATAGGGCGCCAGATTAAAGCATTAAGAGAAGGTGTGCAGATTATTATCGGCACTCCTGGCCGCGTCATGGATCATTTAAACCGCCGCACTCTGAAAGTGGGTGGCGTAAAGATAGTCATACTGGATGAAGCGGATGAAATGCTGGACATGGGATTTAGAGACGACATCGAAACTATTGTGAGGAAAATCCCGGAGAAAAGACAGACCATCCTATTCTCTGCAACCATGCCCAAAGCCATTCTAAATTTAACGAGACGATATCAGAGCAACCCACAACTGATAAAGCTGGTACATAGGGAGATGACCGTTCCCGATGTCGAACAATTTTATGTTGAAGTCAAACAGCAAGCAAAAACAGAGGTCATGTCTCGTTTGATCGATCTTTACAATCTGAAATTGTCGCTGGTCTTTTGTAATACAAAAAGACGTGTGGATAAATTAGTTGAAAGCCTCAAGGCAAGAGGATATCTGACTGAGGGGCTGCACGGGGACATGCAACAGAATCAAAGAGACCGCGTCATGTCTGAATTCAGAGGTGGCGGGATTGATATTGTAGTGGCAACTGATGTGGCAGCCCGGGGGATCGATGTAGGGGCTACAGACGCCGTGTTTAACTATGACATACCTACGGATGATGAATATTACGTACATAGAATCGGAAGAACAGCCAGGGCAGGAAAAGCGGGGCGTGCATTTACATTTGTGACCGGCAAGGAGATGTATAGAATAAGGCAGATACAAAGATTCACAAAAACTAAAATCATAGCTCAGAAAGTTCCTTCGGTAAGTGATGTCGAAGCGATCCGGACAAACTTGCTTTTAGAAAAAGTTAAAGGGGTTATTGATGCCGGGCATCTGGGAAAATGTAGTAATTTGGTTGAAAAACTTGTTCAGGAAGATTATACTTCTTTAGAAGTGGCTGCTGCTTTGCTAAAGATAGTGGCTGCTGAAGGGAGCAAAGAATAGGCAAACGATTTGTCCACAACGATTTTTTCACAAAAAATCGAGTAAAAACTGCCCTCCGGGTGGGGTCAGCAGTTTTTGAATGCGGAGCATCGGCGGAGCCATCAAACTTTTGTGAAAAGTTTGCGAGTGAGAAATGCCCAACGGGTGGGGTCAACAGTTTTTGAATGCGGAGCATCGGCGGAGCCATCAAACTTTTGGAGACTTTTTATCATTTTCTGGGCGATTCGAAAAACCGCAGAGAGCGCAGAGGGACGAAAGAGAGAAACAACAACCCTCTGCGAGCCTTCGCGTCCTCTGCGGTTAATCTTTTTTGACATGATCCACTCATCCGGAATAAATTAAAAAGTCTCAACTTTTGTGAAAAGTTTGCGAGTGAGAAATGCCCTCCGGGTGGGGGCTGGAGATATACTTTTTCGTAAATAAAAATGGTGTGTAGAGCGACTGGACGTTATAGGGTATATCTCATAAAAAATGGAAAATATAATAGATAGTATCAAGACGCTCATGATTCTTGCGTTAGTGTTCTACGCTGGCACCATGCTTCTGAGCGCCCTACCATAACTCTAAATGAATCCAACCGCGGAGCTTGCAGATAGGGACTCTGCATGATCCGCGGTTAAATAGGGCACAATCACACCTGATCCAGCACCTCTTTTAGGAACCTGCCCTCGCCGACGTTCGCAATCACATTCCCGAGCCTCTCTCTGCCCGGCTTTGTCCTGTACTTGACAAACGTGCTTGCAACGGCGTCGATCAGCTTTGGAATCTCCTCTGCTGTACAGAACGACTTCAGAAGTATTCCGTCAGCAGGTCTTCTTGCATCGTTTGCGCCGATTCTCATCGCGTATCCGCGCTCCTTCTCGATTGCAGCCTCGTTCGGACATCCCCTGATACACCATCCGCAGGTTACGCACTTGTCCTTGTCAATTACCGCCTTTCCAAGAACGATTGAGATCGCATCGACCCTGCAGAGTTCGGCACACCGCCCGCAACCGTTACACTTCTCGGTATCGATCTCAGGGCGCACCTGCCCGATCAGACCGATGTCGTGGCGCTTGGCTCGCACACAGTCGTTAGCACATCCTGCGATACCAATCTTCATCTTGTGCGGCGTCAGTTTCTGCGCAAACGCCATCGTGAGTTCCCCTGCGAGTTTCTTGGTCTCGACAAGCCCTTCTGTACAGTAGTCCATCCCGACGCACGCTGAGACATAACCCATCCCGATCGTTGCAAGCCCGCTCGCATAGATCTCGCTCATCAGCTTGTCCACGTTCGTGCCGGGAACGCCCTGAATCTCGACGGTCTGCCGTGCCGTCATCTCAAGTGTCCCATCGCCGTACTTCTTAGCAAGTTCAGCCACTTTCGCAAGCGGATCTGCGCCCATCAGTCCCGAATTGGTCTTTATCTTGACATAGAACGTACCCTTGACCTCGCCCACGATACCTGGATAGTCGGATGCCCAGTAGAACTTGACCTTCTTGCCCTCGTCGAGCCTACGAGCGAGTTCCCACTTGAACCGCTGCATCTTGAGCCCCGCAAACTCCTCAATCCGGTGAAGATCGACATCAGGCATTGTCTCGATGTATCCGGCTTCCTCTGCTGCTTTGATCAGCTCGACACCTTTTTGCGTCCTTCCCATCAGCGTCGTCCAGCCCTTACCAGATCCCATGAACCCTGCCGATATGTCAGAGAGTTTGGAGACCGCATCCCGGCATATCACGCAGCCGTCCTGAACACAGCCCGCATTCCAGAGATCGTTGAGATCGAACTCATAACTGCCGGAATCGGTCGTAACTACCAGTTCGTCGAGGTGTATGGCAGCTTTCGTGACCTTGCTTATGTCCACACCCCTTTCTGCCATAAAATCAGACAGTTTTGCGTAGTTAAAGTTCTCGGTGCAGAACAAGCCGATGACGTAAGCGATGTTCGGAACCTTGATCTTCTCGCCGTTCTCGCCGACCTCGTAGCCGTGCGCCATCATGCCAGGGAAGAACTGGGTCTTCCGGACACCGTAGACATGGCATGGCAGCCCGACCACAGCGGCATTCGTGATGTCGCCCGCGTCCTTGATTGCTGAGAGAACAGGAATTGCGGAGTATTTCGAGCCAGCAGAATCGAGCAGTTCTTCCTTTGACCTGACAACGCGTGAACTCGGTTTTCCTGCGTCGCCGGTTGCGATCACGCCATCGATCAAGCCATTGTCTATGCAGTACGAGAGAAGAGCGGTCACAGCGCCGCCGTCCTGTCCAGCCTCCAGTACCCGCGGGTCGGTCGCCCGTGCCGCAACAAGCGTTTCGTACTGTCCGAGCAGTGCTGGCGGTTTCGCTTTGAAGCCAAAGATATTCGGACCGATCTTTGATGCGAAGGTAACCACGCGCTGGCAGACGTCCTTACAAGCGCCCTGCCCGTTTCTCGGACACTCTTCCTTCAGTGCGGGACCATCCGCCCTGAACTCGATTCTGCCATTCGGACAGACCGCGGCACATGCGCCGCAGAATGTACATAATCCTGTGTTGACGACCTCGTCTCGCAGGAACCATTTATATTCTTCGTTTGTCATAATATTCGCCTCACTATTCAGTATATTGTATTCTTATACTGGGCGGCGATCCTATATAAGTATTTCGTAATACCGTGACGAATTTCGCTACGCAATATTTTTATACTGTCAAGACATTGTGACAATTATGGAAGATCATCGCAATCATGGAATCAGGTGCTGGAGAAAAGAGTCGTGCGAGGGTCTACTCGAAACACTGGCGGTCGATGACATAGACATGAAGATCATCCAGATATTGAGCGAGAACGCGAGGATGAGTAATGTCGATATCGCAAACAAGATCAGCGTGAGCGAAGGAACGGTCAGACGAAGAATCGCAGAGATGGCTAAAAATGGAATAATCGAAGGTTTCATCTTACTTCTTAATTGCAAAGAATCGGAGAAGTGTGTTAAGGCGTTCATAAGCATGGAGGTTGCTGATTCAAACCTGCAGAGTGTTGCGGACGAACTGCTCAAGGATCATGAGCGGATCATCGCCCTGTATCGTACAAACACGAGGTTCAATCTCTTATGCGAGGTGCTGTTTCGGTCTGTCATCGAATTGCAGGAATTTATCGATGTATATCGCAAAATCGATGGCGTTATAGACTCGGATGTGAATATGGTGATCGGATCATACAAGAAATGCCTGTGGACCGGGATATGACCGTTTGTTCTGACGCAGCAATGATGATCAATTTTACTGTATCGTTTTCCATATTTGTCATCTATAAAACATGTATGGAGGAATAATCATGGACAAAGAAACATTGGAACACGTAGAGACATTGGTTGCGATGCCGTTCAGGGAATTTCTGGACGTAGCCGTCGCATGGAAGGAAGAGGAAGGAGTTGACTTCTCTCTAATAGACCCCACGAAGTGCCCTGTGCATCAGTACGCGATGCGGAAGGGCAGGTGCCTGGATGTTACCGGACATACGGAGCTGTGCCCGGTGTGTGATAATCCGATGTGCCCGACGTGCGGGTCGCATTGTGTGGATCAGATTTCACGTATCACAGGATACATGCAGGCGGTCTCCGGTTGGAATGCTGCAAAGAAACAGGAGTTTGAAGATCGGACACGATACGGGGTGCCCGATGCGGGAATTGTGTGACCGCGGTCATACACGCGTATGATTGAGGTGGGCGTTGGATCAGACAGGACAGACGCCCCCTCCGTACCGTGCCGTACCGTGCCGCGAACCGAATTGCGGGGCATCATTGGGGCTCGGAGGTCGGCGGCGGGGCGGGGGTGG
>Ga0190315_1000733_pt1 | contig 14928 bp, 9 predicted proteins | sample 48701101_MG_FD_161673 | JGI IMG/M metagenome (GOLD analysis project Ga0190315, IMG submission 161673) | Hydrothermal vent sediment bacterial communities from Southern Trench, Guaymas Basin, Mexico - 4870-11-0-1_MG | ecosystem: Environmental > Aquatic > Marine > Hydrothermal vents > Sediment ...
GAGTATATATCAATGATTAGCAAGTCTAGAAACTTGATAAGGGGAAACAAGATAAGAGAAACTGTACTTGCGGTGGGAAAGTAGAGAGATAGAAATAAATTTCACTGCACTCTTCCTCCGCCCTCCCTGCACGCAAAGACACAAACCCTCAAAATCGCAACCATTTTATTTTGGATGAAATTTGCAAAAATGTGAGGAGGGGATAGGGATGAGGAAGCTAAGCGTAGTGGTGATTGTGGCTTTGATGATTCTGGTATGTGGTTGTGCCGAGATTAAAGAGACTGCTCCAGGTTACGAGACAAATTATCCCAAGGCAGACAGATTCGGTTTCGTGTGTTTTGATGAGGTAGCTATAAAAGATCTTAATCTGGGATGGGTTAGACCTCATCCTGGCCCATTTGTATGGGAAAAATTGGAGCCGGAGGAAGGAGAGTTTGATTTCAGCGAGTCAGATAATGTTGTCAAGAAGGCACAGGAAATGGGAATAGAGATTCTCGCCACAATATGGCCATTTGCAGACTGGGATCAGGAGAAGTGGGGAGATATAGATAGATTCGTGGAAGAGGTAGATTTCCCTGACCTTCCAACCTCAAGATACAAGCCATACGATATGCAGGAATACAAGGAATTTGTAAAGAAACTCGTTGAGAGATACGATGGAGATGGTATAGACGATATGCCGGGCCTAGAAAAACCGGTAAAATACTGGGAGGTGTTGAACGAACCTTCCACAGGTGTTACCAATGAACTGAAAGGAGAGAACAAAGCGTTCTTCAAAGGAAATGCAGATGATTACTTCGAAATCCTGAAAACCACCTATGAGGCAATCAAGGAAGCAGATCCCGAAGCCAAGGTTCTGAATGGTGGGATGGTTCCTCTGCCTAAAGAGATGGAGGAATCAACGTTCTATGATTTCTGGAGCAGAGTCTTTGAACTAGGCGGAGGCGATTACATCGATATAATCAACTTCCACTCCTTCTCTCCAGGCGAAGATGCAAAGACGCTGAAGCAATACTTCGGAGAGTATATCGATGGCAAACCTCTCTGGGTTACAGAGTTCTCATCTCCTGATGAGCAAGGCTATGTAAACGCTCTAAAATCATTTGCTGAAGGCGCGGAGAGGATATTCTACACCTCTTACAAAGCATTTCCAGATGCCCCAGGGGATTTGTTAACCGGTAGCCTGATAGACTTACAGGGAAACAAGAAGCCATCCTATTATGCAGTTAAAACCATGCATGTACTGGTGGGTGGTTTTGATGAGGTTGAGAAACCGAACAAAGATATCTACAGATTTGAGTCAGGCAATCTGACGGTCTACCTTTTATGGAACAATTTCGAGAGCATATCTGGAAATGTAGAGGGCAAGGTTCTGATCGTCAACATCACTGGAGAAGCAACCATCACAAATGCAGATGATGTTAAAATAAAAGACTGCCCTGTCTACATCGTCGTAGCAGATGAGCAGGAACTGGAAAAGGTTCTGCAATCTCTTGAAGAGATAACAGGAAAGGAAGTAAAGAATGAGGAAACCTCAAATGAGCAGGAAATAACCAGCATTGAACCATTCGCTATAAGATTTGGCTGCTGGGGACACAAGCATGATGAGTATTCTTACACTCCCGGCTACGGATGGATAAAACCGCATCCCGGACCTTTTAACAGATACTTCATCGAGCAAGAAAAAGGTGTCTACAACTTCTCCACGTGTGACGAAGGCGTTATGATAGCCCAGGAGACAGGTGCGGAGATCGTTGCTACAATATGGCCATACACAGATTGGGATGAGAAAGCCTATGAAGGAAGAGAAGGATATGGAAAAGCAACGGGAGACGGCCCATTTGCCTACGTTCTACCTTCTTCAAGATTCAAACCCTATGATATGGAAGCGTACAAGAACTTTGTCAGAGCCCTGGTAGAAAGGTATGATGGGGATGGTATAGATGACATGCCCGGCTTAAAGAGACCCATCAAATACTGGGAAATACTGAACGAGCCCGAGGCACAGACCGAGGATTACAAATGCTTCTTCCAGGGAAGCGGAGAAGAGTTCTTTGAGCTCGTCAAGGCAAGTTATGAAGCAATCAAAGATGCTGATCCTGATGCAAAGGTCGTTCTTGGAGGCGCCGCATCCCTTGGTGGGCAATCTCTTGAATGGTGGAGAGAATTCTATTCCCTTGGAGGTGGAAACTATTTCGATATAGCATCTGTCCACTCCTATGGAGATGAGGAGGATGACTTCAACATAAATGATCTCAAGAGTCTTCTGCAGGAGTATGGAATAGACAAACCCATATGGAACACAGAAGTTGGACCCAAGCCAGATATGACGAAAGAAGATGATATTCGGTTCGCAAAGGCAGCAATCAGAGCCTTTGCTAATGGTGCAGAGGTTCTGTTTTTTGACTACAATCCAATAGCTCCGGTTATGGCGAGCATCATAGGAGATTTTGAAAGCGTGGAGAAGTTGGAAAAAAATCTGTATAAGTTTGTGACAGAAAATGGAGAAGTCTATGTTGCGTGGGATATAAACGAGATACCACTTGAAGGTGAGGTTTATGTGGTTGATATCTATGGAAACGTGAAGGAAAAAGAGGCATCTGAGATAAAAGCCGGAGAAGAGCCGATCTATGTTTTCAAAAGTAGCAAGATCATTGAAAGGCTGGATGCGATGAAAGAGAGAAATGTTAACCCTAAAAAACTAGGAAAAGAATAGCAATAACGTGACAGGAAAAGAAAAATCACTCAATGAGATAAAAGAAATTATCAGTAAGAGGAGAGGCGAAAGAGGGAACCTTGTATCGAAGAAGGCGCTCAAGCCACACATCGGAAAGTACATTTTGGAAGAGGTTGTGAATGTCTATCAAAGTAAAAAGCACCTATCAATCTGATTCTCTACTTTGGTATATCTCAAAAAGGGTTAAATCCATCGAAACTCGGACGGACATTGGAGGGGTATTGATATCTCTTTTCGAGAATAAAAAGTTATTTAAAGCAGGACTTACAAAAATTAAATTTGGGGTGGGAGAGACGAGAAAGTTAATTGTGTTGATTCTTCTGCTTGGATTTTTGGCAATAGCCATATCAAGTGCAGCATCCGCACAAAAGACGCAGATCCTTGGCAGATGGGACATGGGAGCATCTTACGATGCAATAGCCTATGGAAATTACCTATATGTAGCAAGCGGTGGGCAGGTCAGGATCTATGATATCTCAACAAAAGAAAAGATTGAAAACATAAAGATGGAGTACAAAGATACGTTTGGAGGACCTAGAAAGCTGGGAGCATATAAGGAAAAGACTCCACCGGTCTGTATACTACATACCGGAGCGGGTACCATCCAAGGTTTGTACGCGTACAAAAATTGCCTTTATGTGATAGGGAAGAAATTCGTAATAGCGGATATCTCCGATCCCAAAAATGCCTATATCCTCTCTTCTATGGATATAGGCGGAAAGGATGTTCATGTTGAGGGCAACTATGCATATCTCACCACACCCAATCCTTACAGAGATGATATCACAATCGTCGATATTTCGGATAAGAAAAACCCCATGAAAGTTGCAGGGATAGATGTAGATGAGTTGGGAGGGGATTCCAGAGGTATAAGGAGACTTTATGTTGAAGGAAATTATCTATACACGGGAGATTACCACAACTACCTGTATATCATTAACATATCGGACCCAAAAAATCCCTCGATGATCGGTAAGTGGCAAAATCCAGGAGGATACAGGGAAGGTCCTTCCAGCTTTGCAAAGAAGGGCAATTACGTTTTTGTTACACGCTACCACTTCGGATTTTATGTAATAGATGTTTCGGACCCGAAAAATCCCGTAAAAGTTGCAGAAGTAATAGGTGATCACGATCCCAATGCAAACGATATAAGGTTATTCGGAGACTACTTATTCGTATCCACCCGCTACGAAGGCTTCAGAATTTATAACGTTTCAGACCCAACGAATCCGGTATTAGTTACTAAATTCGGTGGTTTTCCAGGTTATACAGAGAGCATATATGTTCATGAAATGCCATATGGAACTTATGCAGTCATGACCGGCTTCTCGGGTGGATGGGTGATTGTAGATGTAACGGATATGGAGCATCCAAGGCTAATGACGTGGCCATGGATGCCGGTTCCCGTGGGGGATAGTATAAAAGTGAAGGGAAATTATGCATTTATAGGCTCTCATAACGCCGGAGGTTGGATATTGAATGTCTCTGATCCCACGGATCCAAGGGAAGTGGCATGGGTAAAAACAGATGGGAGGCATTTCGGAGTCGAAATAAAAGATAACTATTGGTTCCTTTCGTATGGCTGGGGAGATCTTGCCGTAGTGAACATTTCGGATCCCGAGAATCCAAAATTCGTTTACCAGGGATGCGGTCCAAATCTTGCAGGCTACATGGTTATAGTTGACAACTATCTATATGCAGGAGGCTTGAGGGTTTACGATATTTCAGATCCTAAACATCCAAAATTAGTTTACAACGAAAACCTCGGTACCGGTCAGCCTTTTGCGAGATATGGAGATGATTATCTCGTTACCGCGGGAAGCAGAGGCGTGTTTATCATAGACATCTCTAACAGAACAAATCCAAAAGTGGTGAGCAATGTGAGCATAAATGCGTACACAGTCAGGGGTCGACAGCTGGACATTTCTGGGGGTGTCGTTTACGTGGGCGCCGGCAACTATCTGTATTCCATTGATATTTCTGATCCAGAAAATCCAGTTATATTGGATAAGGTCTACACATGTGGAACAAATTCTGTCGTTGTCTATGGAATCTATGCCTACTCCCTTCCGAGGGTTGCGAGCTGGGGTTTCCGCGTGATCGATATATCAAATCCCTCAGATATGAAAGTGATTGAAACAAGGTATGACATCGCGGGCGAGGACATGGACGAAGAGAATGGCCTATTGTATACATCGGGAGGAACCGTGATCTCGCCGATTGGGGGAGGAGAAGTCCCGCTTCAAATCTCTCTTATAAAGGTAAGCAGCATAGCAGAAAATTCGGCGATCGTTTCATGGCAGACGAATAAAGAAGCGGATTCATTGGTAAAGTATGGCAAATCGTCGGGAAACTATACAGAGCATGTGTTCGACCCAACCCTTACGAGGTACCATAGCATAAAACTCAACAATCTAACTTCAAACACAACGTATTATTTCGTCGTGGAATCAAAAACTTTAAATGAAACGGCAACGAGCACAGAGAAAAGTTTCAAAACGAAAGCCCCAGATATAACTCCACCGGTTATCACGATAGTATATCCAGAAAACAATTCAGTAATCGAAGGTGGTACCCCATATGTAAAGATAAAGATAAAAACCGATGAGCCGGCGATATGTCAATATTCCTTCTCGGACTTTGAATATGGTGAAGGGATAAACTTTACCGTAACGGGAGGAACGGAACATTGTCTCAATCTCTCCGTTGAAGATGGAAAATCATACACACTTTACTATAGGTGCCAAGATTTAAGTATCCATAGGAATGTAAATTCCAAAAGTACAATTCATCGTTTTTCAATTGCCACATATTGGTGGGATTACTTTGATGATGAAACAAAGATAGAGAGTTCAAAAAACATAGAGATAAGCAATGGTTCAGCGAAGATCAAGTTCCCCGAGAATAAGGTGTATCCGCTGAAGGATGCCGTTATAACCCCATACTGGATGAGGAGCTGGTCAAGTGGAAAGGGAGATTTCGGTGTTGGATACTTTGATAGATGCAGAAGCATCCTAGAGTTCAGACTACCAAATGGAACTGGAAAAATAAAATCCGTCAGGTTGCATCTGTACGTATCAAAAACCGATAGTGCTGACGAGAACAATACTATCTTGATGCATAGATTAACAAAAACGTTTGATGAGGATGATTGCAATTACAAATACAGAGATGAAAGTGAAAATTTGACATGGGACAATTATGGAGGAGATTTTACGGAAACGGTGATAGATTCGGTAAATGTTTCGGGTAATTTGGCTGGAAAGTGGCTCGTGTTCACACTGAAAGGTCCCGGTGCCGAAAATCCAATAGATGTGGAGTGGGGGGACACGATAGGTTTAATTTTGAGGTCGAAAATAAGATGGGGAATTTACAGACTCGACTGGTTCAGATCCAGGGAAGCAAAGGAGGAGCAAAGGCCTTATCTCGAGATCGTTGCGGGCTCGACTTCGGCATATCTTATCTCCACTCCAATTACTCCGACTTCATTGAAATCCTGGGATAAATTCTATGCAGATTATGAAGCACCAGAAGGAACGCACATAAGCTTCTTTATACTGGATGCCGAAACTGGAGAGGTGCTCTGCTCCAACTTGACCGGGAAGGGGGATGACCTCTCTGCCCTTTCTGGAAAGAGAGCGATAAGGTTGAAGGCCGTGTTATGGACAGAAAATCCTCCTTTATCTCCAATATTGAAGGAGTGGAAGGTGAGCTGGATCGCCGCAGAAAATGATACCACACCACCCATCACAACAACTAAAATCACACCAGAACCTAACGAGAGCGGATGGATAAATTCTGTACCGGTCTTTGTGACGTTCTATCGTATGGATGATACCGATGTGGCTTACACTAATTATTCCTTCTCGCAAGAAGGGCCATGGGTCACCATTTCTGGAAACGATACTTTCAACATCACAATAACAGATGAGGGCACTTTCACAATATGGTATTACTCCGTCGATGTGTTCGGAAATAAAGAAGAAGTCAAAAGCATAACACTGAAAGTGAAGGTCGCGTCCTTTACAAAAAACATAACGGTTACACATGATGCGATGTTGCTCGAGGCTGCAACGGATTATGGGTTCTATCCGTACATTTACATCGGGAAGTATGGATGGAGAACATGCAGAGGAATTTTGAAATTTGATCTCAGCTCTATACCAAGCAATGCAAGGATTCTAGAGGCAAAGCTGATACTTGACGTCTATCACGTTAAACATAACGTCTCTTTGAAGATTCATAAACTGTTAGCTCCATGGAAAGAGTGTGGAGTGACATGGTACACGAGAGATGGGATAATGAAATGGGATCACCCCGGTGGCGACTTTGGTCCGGCGCTCGAGAGCGTATCGTTTAATTCAAATGGAAAAATCGTTTTTGAAAGCGAGGAGATTTCAGAAGTTGTCCAGGAATGGATAAGAGATCCATCGAGTAACTATGGATTTTTGTTGGAGGACGATACCGCACCGATGGGCAAACTGTTCATCATCTATCAGGCCGATTGGAACGAGAAACTCGCCCCCAGACTTGTTGTAACCTATGAACTAATAACCGATGCTTCACCTCCGGAGATAGAAAACGTTTCGTTTTCCTGCACAAACAATTCTGCAACGATAGAATGGTACACCAATGAGATCTCAGATAGTCTCGTCAGATACGGAACAGAAAGTGGTAATTATTCCCATGAAGTATACGATCCCGCGTTTGTAATGCACCATAAGATTACGATAAAAGGACTGGAGGCGGGGAAGACATACTACTTCAAAGTTGTCAGCACGGATACGAGCGGAAATACTGCTGAAAGCGATGAGCACAAATTCAGAACGCTTCCAGCAATGCCAGTCACCGTTGTGATAAGATGTGCCGAAGATGCATGGCTTGCGGAGCATTTGTACTTCAGAAATTATGGCTGGTATCCATGGATGTACATCGGAAATACCTATTACGGTATCGGCAGAGGAATAATAAGGTTCAACTTGAGTTTGATACCGAGAAACTCCACCATAATCCAAGCGAAATTAATACTGAAGATCGATGGTCCTTCTCCTTATGGTGCACCATCCAGCTCTTCTTTAAGCATCCACGAGGTGCTATATCCATGGGAAGAGTATGAGGTTACATGGAATAAGAGAAACAAAACAGAAGACTGGAAAACTCCTGGTGGCGATTTAGATCCTACCATAATTGCAAGGGCAAGCGATTTCTCTGGCTATCCAATGTTGATTTTCAACATAACTGACGTGGTCAAAGAATGGCATAAACATCCAGAGAGGAATTACGGTTTGTTACTCGAATGGGATGATGCCCCCGCAGGAAAATCTTTCGTGATAGCCCAAAAGGAGTATTATACCAAAGACGCTCCAACGCTTGAAGTAACGTACATGCCATGAACTTAGATAAAGAGTAATGAACCACAACAATCGATCCTCTAAGGAGCATATAGATAGCTTAATTCCACATCGAGATAGAATCTGTTGTAACAACCTCTATGTCCTTGCTCAATGCATCATCGAATCTGTTCAGTATTGATATGATATCTCTCTTTCCCATTTTTATTGAGCTCGAGGATTATCTGAGGAGACCCTCTTTCATAACGTTTTCTTATTTCTGCTAAGAAATATTATATTATGCAACCCGGCGGGAAAGAAATTCTGGTCACCGTTTCAACTGTTCTCAATCTCTATTGTTTTTTGAATATCGATCATATCCATGAATCCACCAAGCCCAAAGATCACGGGGAACACCGTCACATGCATGTACACTTCGTACCACCCCGTCAGGTTGTCCGGCGTGAACGGCTTAGAGTATGCGGTGATGTTTGCACATGCCGGCGCCGATGGGTGCGAAACCCCCGGTGCCGCCCTGTAGAGAGTTGCCGTGACCTCGTCTTCGAACGTCGTACCGTTACCATCGTGATGTGCCAGCATCATTACACAAAACGCTCTCATCGGGAAAATGATCCTGTCGTTGTACAGGCGGACAGTCCATTTCACCTTGAGGTAGTAAGTTCTATCGTCCAGATTTTCTTTTATCACCACATTGTACGTCTTATCGTAAAAGATGTACATAAGAAATGGATAACCGAAAATCTCCGTTTCACCCATGTCAGCTACGAGACACTCTGGAGAGTTATGGTCGCTGTCGGCCAGAGATATTATACTGGGGAATAGCAGAAGTCCAGAGAGAACCCCCACCAGCAAGCGATACTTCCTCATCGTTCAAATAGTATCGGGATATCTGTATATAAATCTTTATGATAACTGGAAAGATGGTATAGTGGCCTCCTATTCTCTGAAAAGCGAAACATACCACTTTAAAAACCGGAGGAAATCACCTTTATACGAACTTCCTTTTCAGCTCTAAATCCTATGATTGATTTCCCAGAACATAAAAAGATTTAACTTCCAAAAGAGATTCGAACACCGAATGGGCGTAAACCTTGGAGACCTCCTGAAGAAAGAAAAATGTACACTAAAAGACCTTTCCGGAAAAATCATAGCCATAGATGCCTATAACGCCCTTTACCAGTTCCTCTCCATAATCAGGCAGAGAGATGGAACACCCCTGATGGATTCTCAGGGGAGGATAACCTCTCACCTCTCCGGTTTACTCTACAGGACTGCAAACCTCGTTGAGTCAGGCATAATGCCCGTATATGTTTTTGATGGAGTTCCCCATCCTCTGAAGGCGAAGACCCTCGCGGAGAGAAAGGAGATCAGGGAAGAGGCAGAGAGGGAATGGAAAGAGGCGCTGGAAAAGGGAGATATAGAGACGGCGAGAAAGAAAGCCCAGCAGGTATCGAGAATCACAGATGAAATTCTCCGGCAGAGCAAGAGACTCCTCGATTCACTGGGCATACCATGGGTTCAGGCGCCGAGCGAGGGCGAAGCCCAGGCAAGTTATATGGCTAGAAAAGGAGATGTCTATGCCGTCGCCTCTCAGGATGCCGACTCTTTGCTCTTCGGAGCACCCGTACTCGTTAGAAATCTCACGATCAGCGGTAGAAGAAAGTTGCCAAACAAGCAGGTTTACATAAAGATAGAGCCAGAGCTGGTGAAGTTAGAGGAGACTCTCAAAAATTTGGGAGTTACGAGAGAGCAACTCGTTGATATGGCTATACTGATAGGAACAGATTTCAACGAGGGAATAGAGGGAATAGGTCCAAAGAAGAGTTATGATTTGATAAAGAAATATGGAAAAATCGAGAACGCCCTCGAAGCCATAGGTAAACATGATGCCATAGATGAGAACACACTGAAAACGGTCAGAGAGATTTTCCTGGAGCCGGAGGTTACGGATGATTACACTCTTGAATGGCATCCTCCCGATGAGAAGGAAGTTATAGCCATGCTCTGCGATGAGCATCAGTTCTCAAGAGATAGGGTAATGACAGCCCTCCAGAAGTTTCAGAGAATGAAGAACATGTTTGGTCAGAGCAGGTTGTTCTGATGAAGAAGTTCATCTGCAGAAGATGTGGAAGATGCTGCACCGACATAGGTGGAAGGTTTTCCGAAGATGAGAGCAGAAGAATCGAGGAAGCGTTTCAAACTCTGGAAAAGTATGGTCTCTATCTGGCTATACCACCGGAAAGGTTCAGCATCCCGCTGTCTCCGGAAGAGAAAACCCTTATGGAAAAACTATCCAGAGAAAAGGGTGTAAATTTCAATCCCGTCCCCAAACTCATACTCGTGAACACAGAGGGGATTGTAAAGGTGATAGAGTGGGATCTGGGTAGCAGGAGATGTCCGTTCTACAGCGAGAAAAAAGGTTGTATTATATACAGATATCGCCCCCTGGCTTGTAAGAGTTTTCCGGTGATAATGGAAGCAGATGGCTTCAAGTTGCTGGATCTCTGCCCCGAAACAAAAAAATTTTCTCCCGATGAGATAGAAACAGCATTTGAGAAGGAATGCCTGCATGCCAGAAAATTCTCAGAAAGGGTGGAATCGATCAAGAAAAGGATCATGGAGAGCCAGAAAAATTGATTCTTGCCCGAGAGAGAAAAATCCAAGAAAAAATCTATATAAAGTGTTAATGTTAACATTTCTTAAAAGGAGTGGTTGAAAGAACATGCTGGAAGAAGGTGATAGACCACCCAATACAGTAGGACAGGGATCCCATGAAGGTAGAGAGAGGAATGCACGCTCTCATTTCAGCGCTCTCTGTAGTCCGCTCCATATTTGGCAGAGACCTGCTTGAGGGATTCTTCTCTCTTTTTCTGTGCACCGTGGGAGATCTGATCACCGGAATCGTGATGGGCGTTTTCACGGGTTATCTGAAACTTCTACCAGCCCTGCTGATAATGATTCCCCCGACCATCGGTATGAGGGGAAACATTTTCGCTTCCCTCGGCTCGAGACTTGGCACATATCTCCATACCGGAGAAATAGAACCGAATTTCTCTCTAAATCCAATACTATCACAGAACATAAACTCATCCCTCTTTCTCACCACATCCATGAGCATTCTCCTCGGATTTTTCTCCGCAATATTTGCCAACCTTATGGGTATAAGTGCAGGTTATGAAGACCTCATCGTAATTTCCATAGCCACCGGTATAAGCTCCGCGACAATCATGCTCCTATTCACATTCTTGGTAGCATTTCTATCGTTCAGAAAGGGGTGGGACCCCGATAACGTAACCGCTCCCCTCATAACTTTGGTTGGTGATATGGTAACACTTCCTCTTATGTTCCTCTTTGTGATACCGGTCCTCCGGCTTCCATCTATTGTTAAGGATCTCATGGTCTTCACATTCATTGTTCTAATAATAGCTCTGCATTACCTTTACACGATAAAGAACGAAAAGCATCACTATAACCGCATCCTGAAAGAGAGTTTGCCCATTCTCTCCATCTGTGGCATCTTTGGTCTATTTTCCGGGGGTGTCCTGAGTACGCGCATAGAGAACCTCATAACCGTACCCGGTCTCCTTATCTTAATACCTCCATTCCTCGAGGACGGCGGCGCCATAGGAGGGATACTTGCATCAAGAATGTCATCATCCCTGCATCTCGGTACGCTGGATTATGAGAGGATGCTCTCCAGAAATACCATAAGATTGTTTCTGTTCGCACATGTTCTTTCTCTCTTTGTTTTCACTCTGGTTGGTGTATTTGTCTACATATCTTCTCATATAATGGGGATACGCACGCTATCTCTGCAGAATCTGCTCGCCGTTTCCATAATCTCGGGCCAGATACTCACGATTTTGATAGATGTAGTTACCTATACTGTATCCGTGTACTCTTTCAGGAAAGGTTTGGATCCGGATAATATCACCATACCGATAATAACAAGCGTGATAGACCTGCTTGGAGCGAGCTGTCTCATAGGAGTATTGATGCTGTTCGGTTTCGCGTAGGCGCATGTCCGATGGTTTCTGAGTCAAGCTGTACATCATTTCTTTCTCTGTATGAGGAGAGCCACCATTATTGCCACCATGAGGAGCAGGATTTCAAATCCCGATCTCTGTCGATTTTCTCACAGGAGCTATCTAACATTCAAAAAGCGAACGCAATATATATATATATATGGACGTCAGCATTTCCACTTGCTGGTGATGGGGGAAATGAAAAGAACAATGCTTGCGACATTTTTGGCGCTACTGCTACTCTGTACAGCGATACCAGTGTTTGCAGTTCCTGAATACACCGATGAGCAGGCAAAAGCAGAGATGGAAAAAGAATTGGAAGAGCAGGGCAATGCCCTTGGATGGTGGGAAAAACCCATCCCAAACAGAAAGACACCCGAGGGGAACATGACAGCCCATGATATTGCTCCAAGATTGGCGGTTAGATACCACTGGGGTATCACTCAGTGGTACAATGTGAAATATGAGATCATGAGTAAATTTCAGGATAGCTTTGATGCCACATGGACAGACTATTTCTATCTTGATGATGATACTTACACATATTGTGAGCAATTACATCGCCGCACCGGAACAATAAACGGAAATCCGAATGGACAGGGCATCACGAGATTTATAGTGGATAATTTCGAATCTCCAAAGATGTGCCGATATCTGGATATCAACATAGTGATAGACAAATACGATGAGATAGGATTTGATCACGATTCTAACCCACAAAACAACAAGGATACCGAATACATGTTATTCTGGTACATAACATGGCAGGATGAGGAACCACCATTGCCTCCAGATTAAATTATTTAATTTTTTCCTATATATATTTTTTATATTAGGGTGAAATTATGGTGAAAAAAACTCCCACGTTGATCTTAATAGTTCTGCTTTCTACATTCCTCATCTTATCTGGAGTTATAATATCATCATTCAATCTGGATGGAAAATTTATGGAAAAATCCAATTGTACAGTTTTCGACTTGATGGGATGGGGGAATATTGATCTTGATGTTCATCTTGACATATATACGGCACCATTTTTTAATGTGATAAGATTATCTGAAAATGGGTATGGAAGTTCCGCTATAGCTTCCGCAGATTTTAATGGTGATGGGTGGATGGATATTGCAGTATCTTACTTTTGGGTAGAAGAGGATGCAACTGGTGCAAAGATATCGATCCTTTACAATATTAATGGAAGTGGTTTTAAAAAGGTCAATATAACCCCAAATATTAGAAATTATGTGTGGGATATGGATGCCGGGGATTTCAATGGAGATGGAGACGAAGACATCCTTGTATCGAGATACCCCTCTGGTGAAGATGAAAGTGGAGGGATACGGTACATCGTGGAGATACTGTGGAACGAAAAGGGCAGTTTTAATTATTTTAACAGAACGCTGATCATGAGCATATCTCCCGATAACGGTATAATAGAATATCATATCTCTAACCCCGGAGAAAGACCATCCAATGACTGGGGGGTTCCTCACATAGCGGTTGCTGATTTCAATCAGGACGGTTATGATGATTTTGTTCTCGGTACAAACTGTGCAAAGGTTGCACTGTTTCTGAATAGAGGCAATGGAAGTTTTTCATTCGGCGGAATAATCTATGATTACGGTACCCTGTGTAAGGGTCTGGCAACAGCGGATTTTAATCATGATGAATATCCCGATCTGGTTGTGTGTGCGGAGAATGATGGTACAGGTCCGATAAATGCCTCCGGTTATATCTATCTCAAACTCAACAATCACTCTCCAGAATGCTTCGATAGAGTACATCCCGGAATCCTGATAGCGACACTTCCTGTGGAGGAGGAGGCGAATTTTACTATAGGTGCAGCAACAACAGGAACGGTAGAAGTTCTCGATTACAACAACGATGGCTTACTCGATGTAATCTTCAGTGGAGATTTCTGGGTCCACATGTTTATACAGGAAGAAAACTACACTTTCAAACCATTCGTGGTAGCATTACTGAGATCGAGAGAACTGACATGGTCGGATAATCTTCTTGATGGTGGTTTTGCGGTTGCTGATTTCAATAAGGATGGATGGGATGATTTTGTGCAGGGTGGCTCTGGCTCTGATGAGGGATCGGTACCGATTAGATTATTCATAAACAACAGAACATTTACCTGCACAACAGAGCCTGCAGATAGAACAGCTTATGTATTTGGAAGAGAGGCAGTTGGCGTTCTGAATCTTTTAATAAAATTCCCCGGAGATAAACTTGTGATAGGTCCGATAGATGTGGCTGTTGAGTGTCTCTGTCCAATGAGTAAGGTTGAGTTTTATGTAAACGATAAACTTGTTTATACCGATGATCAGCCACCATTCACATGGAAATGGAACAAACCAGGATTTGGAAAATATCTGCTGTATGTGAAGGCATACGATGAGAAAGGAGAGTTTGCAGGAAGAGATAACGTTGTTCTATGGAAAATTCTATGAGAACTCCCAAAACAGGTTAACTCTTCTTGAAAATAAAGATGCACCCCTAATAAATTTCCTATGCATTCTGTACATCGAGATTATTTGTGGATGGGTGAAGTTTATATCTTAATATATGACGACTGTAAAGGAACATCACGATTAAATTTACAATTAACTTCGCAGTACCAGATTCCATACTACTGCAGGTTTGGTATTTTGGACTCTTCATACGATAAAAAATTAAATAAAGTTACATGGTTATTGAGGATGGAAGATGAAAAAACTCGATATACTGGGGAAATTGCAAAAAACCCCTAAATGGAGACAGGTTGAGTTTGAGGAGGTTGAGTACAAGGCTTTATCTATAAAGGATATACTCA